>Ga0179593_1657241_pt1 | contig 19796 bp, 35 predicted proteins | sample CZODoug2_1_08_16_FD_185931 | JGI IMG/M metagenome (GOLD analysis project Ga0179593, IMG submission 185931) | Vadose zone soil fungal communities from Angelo Coast Range Reserve, California, USA - CZODoug2_1_08_16fungal (PacBio error correction) | ecosystem: Environmental > Terrestrial > Soil >...
TGAGAAAAATCATGTGGATGTGTGTGAGGAAGGAGGAAGACTTTGAGGACTTCTCCTTCTATATCAATTCTCTTGTTTGCTGTGGGTTTGCTTCCATTTTTGAAAGAAGGGGGCAATATCAGAATGAAGGTGGGCAGACAGTGTTTGCGCATGGGTACTGACTGTATCTCTCAGAAAAAAAAGAAAAAGGAGTAGGAGAAAACGTCATACCCCAGGACACTGAGGGAACAACGCCATTCTCGCATTTTGGTGCAATTTTCTCTTCAACGGACAAATGATTAACAAAAAAAACTCATTGATAATATAGGAAGGAGAAAAGAGTCAGCTGCAAGGACAGGGAAAAGAAAAAGGGAAGCCCAGCGCCCAGTGGAGTAGGCGACCGAGATCCCTCCACCAAAAAAGAGCCTCATAAAAAGAAATTTGTATTTCCGTCAAAAAAAAAAAGAAACATCTCAACAGGGGGGAAAGTAAGCAATGTGAGTGCGGCTCTCTCAGGAGAAGGGAGGGAGGAAAGGCCTGAAAGGCAGGGGGCACGGGAATGGTCTTTGGACGACTGGCTTCCACTGTAAAGGAGGAGTGGCATGACAAAGACTCACATTCCATGAAACCATCAGAAAAAAACGTAAACGTCACACCCCATTCGGAAAAGGATCCAGCAAGGGGGGTGGTTACCGTATTTTGCCAGGGAGGAAAACTTCATGAACAAAACCGTATCGAAGCACAAAACAACGAGACCCTGAGGAGGGGCATCAAAAGAAAAGTCTTAACTACGAAGAAAAAGAAAAAGGGACCGCACCCAACGCAGTCAAAGAGGGAACTGCCCCACCATCAAGAAAGGATCTTTAATGGGGGAAGGGGAACAGTCCATCTACAGAAGGAAAAAGGAAGGGCCAGGCGTACCTGAAAAAAGAAGGGCTACTACAGGAAGGGGAGGGGGCGGAGTTCAATACCTCCGGAGGATATTATAGAGGAATCCTACTCACCAAAGGGGGGGAAAACTAGGGAAGCAGGATGCACATAATAGACTCTAGCAAAAGACCGCAAGGAAGGCACAGATCCTGCAGCGTATCCGGGGAAAAGGGTCTCATCCCCTCGAAAGGCCAGGCAAAAAAAAAAAAAAAAAATTCCGAGAAAAAAAAGGAAAGAAATAACTGTCATCGCAAAACTGCGTCCAAAAAAAATGAAACAAAGACCTCACCACCAAAATCCATAAATAGAGTTGGGAAAAGTAAAGAGAAAGGGGCCAAGAGGAGACAGAAATAGTAAGACTCCCCTTAACTCTCCAAAAAAAGCAATCCTCAGAGAAGGGGCATCTCAGAAAATGGGAGGAAGAAGGGGCCATCAAAAAAAGTTTACTCAGAAATTCGCAAAAAAACTCCACTGACGGAGAGAAAGGACACATCCTTATTAAAGAATCAACCCACCAAACAACCCAGCTCAGAATGGTAACTATTAAACCTGGAAGAGAAGAAGGATCAGTAGGCAAAAAAAAATGCTGCACATTTAGGATTCCCAACCATAAGGCCGGCTGAAGATAATACAAAAAAAAACGGAAGAGAGAGATGAGAAGACACTTTTATGGGGGAAAATTTTGCAAAGGGGGGGAAAGACGAGGAACTGATCAAGAAAAAAAAGCCAAGTAGGAAAGGGGGTCGGAGGGGGGACCGATTGTCCGAAACGGGGGGGGTGCGGGGGTGGTGGGGGGGGAAAGACCGTTCTGCATATCTCCTTCGGGGGGAATTAAGGGGAGAGGGGAGGTTTTAATTCGAATCGTCACCATTAGGGGGTGGAAAAAGGAGTATAAATATGCTCGGTATAAGGTACGGAATCGATGAGGAAGGGTAATGGTTATTTCGGGAGCGGGGGAGGACCTTCAGTTTCCCAAGCTATTTCTTGATCAGCGTCCAACTCTATTATGGAAGGGATGTATAAGCGGGTCAAGGGTGGTGGGTGTACGCAGGTTATTGTCTCTGAAAAAGGGGATTTTTAAGGCGTTGTATCAGGGCGATTAGACGGAAGGTTATTATAACTTTCCAAAGAAGACGGAAGGAAGTGCAAGGGAGCGGGCTATCCAAGCATCCTTTTGCAGATTGCGACTGATTTAGTCGACCGTGATAGATGGTCGAAACCGGGGACTAACTTTCATAGGTATAGTAAAACGTCTGGGGGGTGGTTTTTTTTGTGGGGGTTTTTTTTCACCAAGGTTGAAGGGAAGCGTAAACACGAGCTTAGGAGTGTTTATACTATGCCTACAGGCAGTTACGACTTGTAGGGGGTGGGCTGTTTTTTGTCGAAAAGAAAGCAGGGGAATGAAGGGGCTTGGAAGGGAGGAAGTGTACTACGTATTTACGAAGGATTGCCGCCTGCTATTCAGTGCAGTGTTTATGTTAATGGCAAAAGGCGGGTGCGGACCAGGAAAGAAAGGAAATCCTCACAGAGAGGCATTTTTGTCGAGGGGTTACGTGGACGTGAGGATTGTGCGGGGGGAGGGGGATGTGAAAGGTCACTCCGAGGGGAAGACTTCCCGAAAGGAACGAAAAATGACAGTGAACGCTCAAGAAGGAGTCGCCGGAAAGGCGATGGAAAGAAAGGATGGAGACACACGAAGAAACTCTCTTCAGACTGTTCGTGTCGGGGGGACTTCGTCCGGGGAAAGGGATGTAATGAGATGGGAATTTTTGAGTAGAATTCCAATGCGCTGGCAGGGTGTGCGACGGCAGCTGACGAAAGAGGAAGCCCAAAAAAGAAATGGTGCGGTAATAATGGGGGGGAGGGCCGAATTGACAAGAGCGGTGGGAACAGTGTTATTACAGGTTACGAAAAAGATCTCAATCACACAACGGAGAGAAAAGAGTAAAGAGTAACACAATAACACTGTCTGGAAAAAGCCATGCTGCGGCATGTCCGCCCGCATTATTAACAAAAAAAAACGGGATAATAAATGCGGCAGAAAAAAAAAAAAAACCCATCCAACGGAGTGAAAGCCAAAAACGATGCAGGAAAACAGGCACGAGCAACACCCCAAACGAAAAGGTCCCAGCACCATATTTGAGGGTGCCAGGGCACTACAGACGAAGGGACCAGTCCGGGAGATGGAAGAAAGGAATTGCGGCTCCTAAGGGCTTTTCCTTCGAAAGGCCTGAAAGGCGGTCACGGGGGCGTTTTCTGCGATTGAAAATTAAAAAGGGAGAAAAAGCCTCCCATGCCAGGACCTGTCGCACCGAAGGGAGAAAACAACATTCGAAAAAAAAAGGGTGGGCTGAACGGAGTTGGCGATGATGGAACGCACCAGCCGCACCGGAGGGAACTAAACACTCGCAACCCTGAAAAGGAAGAAACAGAGTCACCCGGCGGGTTTATCACTGAAGGACATCACCCAAAAAGAAAAAGGTCAGCGCACCACCAGAAAAAAAGTAACGTAATTGTAGGCAAGAAAGGAAGCGCACTGACCGAAAGTAGCGCCTTTGACAGGAAAACGGAAACTACAAATTGAACCTTTGTTCAAGAGAAGGGCCGCGAAAAGGAGCCGGTCTACTCAACCAAAGAAAGTTTCTGCACAGAAGGACCTCCCCTCAGTACCGGAGCCAAATCGTCAGAGGGGGCCTGTAAATTGGTTCTCAAAAAAAAATTCGAACCAGTAGCATAGCAAATAACAGGAAAAGAAGTAAAGGAAGAAAATCCTGACCCATCCACAAGTCAAGGGAGACCAGACACAACCACACATAATATCTTTGGAACGGAAGAGGGAAAAATAGCCGGGCAAGCCTTGATCAATATAGTACTGAAAAAAGACACGCCCAGGATCGAGACTGGCATCGGCATCCACGAGGGAGGGGCAATCCCCCAACCCGATGGTGGAAAGGGAAGCCTTCACCCTCCGAAGGAGGGGATTCGTCTACCATCCGAATTATCTGGGGAAAATAAAAACAAACACAAAAGGAGAAGAATCCGGACAAGACCGGCCTACTTGGATTCCCAAGGGGGAAGGAAGGCCGCAGTAAAATAGGTCAAATGTCTGCACATTAGGTCTCTTTCTTCCAAACAGGCTCATCTCTCGAAACAACGAAGAGAGGGAAGACACTTTTATGGTTGGGGTGCATCCGGTGAATCGGGAATGCAAGGGGGACAAAGAACAGGGGCCGGTTTACGAAAAGGGAAGGGAGCTGGGTGCGGGGGGATCCATTTCAAGAGGATGTGTAAGGGACAGGCTAAGTCAGTGGCGAAGAAGAAGTCTGCCTTTTTAAGGGAAACGGAGGGTGGGGATGCCCATTGGGGAAAGTATGCTCTTCTGCGGGAAAAACTACTCGGGGTAAGGGGGGGATTTCTCGGGAGCGTAAGGAATCAAGCTTTGGGGGAGGATATGTCAGTCCCCCGAGAGGTCATGGGAGATTGTTTTTTAACTGCCGGGCCGGGAGCAGGATTTGAAAAGTTATGTCTCTAAATGCTTGTGAGCTATGCTCCGAATGCTTCAGGCAGGACTTCTCCCAAACCGAAATACGCATGCTCCGTGATCTCTGGGAAAACAGAGCTTCTTGGGTTCGATGAAAATGCGTTGAGGGCCAAAGGCGTTGAGGAGGTCCTCTCTTTTTCGGGGGGACATCCGGGAAGGGGCACGACTCCGTGGGAACTTGGCAGGTCCGCCGGGGAGGAAGTCGTCCCTTTGCGCTGCACGGGACTAACGATGCCGCGAGGAGTATTTTAGAGGCGGGGGGGGGCCCAGCAGCGGTGGAATGAAGGAATACAGTATTTACGAAAAAAAAGGGAGGGCCTCCCCGGAGAGAAGGTGTGGCGAGGGGGTGGGGGGGAGGCTTCTTTTCGAGGGAGAGCAAAATCCGTGCAAGGAATGGATCAGTTTGTAGAGAGGGGGGGGTGACTTTTCCTGGCGGGAAAGGGGAATTGGTTCTTTTTGAATGGGAGGGGGGCCTACGACGGGACTTGGCAAACGCCCCCTAACACTTCCATTGAACGCTAAGGGAAGAAGGGAGCCTGAAAAAAAGAGATTCCGCACTCAAGAAGGACTCAGATGAGAAAACTGGGGGGAGATTTAGGAGGGGGGGACTGAAATTAACAATTCCTGAGGGGATGGTAAGAGGGAAAGGGGGGGGGGATCGTGCTTGTGTAGTATTCCTCTGAAGGGGGCAAAAAGTGGAGGTTGGTGTGCGTACTGCTGCAAAGAAGAAAAAGAATTATCAATATCTTGGAGGGGAGATTCTAAAAGGACGACAATGTGAAAGCGGTTTGGCAGACCGTGTTAGAAAGAGGGGGGAATGAGAGTATCGACTAGGAAGGGATGATAAAATATAGAGATACCGGAGAGAGAAAAGGAGGCCACACCGGAGGCAAAAAAATGTGATTTGCCATTGGGGAATTGCATCCCATTAGTAAAAAAAAACGCATGGATAAGAGCATGAAAAGGAAACATCTGGCCGTCCGAAGGATTAGCCAGCGGAGGAAGACCTGCAAAAAGCACGATCACAACCACTCCTCATAAAAAAAAAGGGTTGTTCATTTCAGGGAGAGGCAAAAAAGAGAAGAAGGGCAAGTAAGAGAAGGGAAAAAAGAGCTAAGGTCCTGAGAAATGCGAAAGGCCTGAAGGGGAGAAGAGAATGTAAAGGGTTGTCTGCGACTGTGCTAAGGACGTGGGGGGTCAAAATGCCCATGAAGGGAGGTCCGCACCCGCAGAAAAAAAAAAAAAAAAAAAGGAAGAACAAACAGAAGAAGAGCAGTGTTCGGAGGGAACCTTCTCCCAAATGAGTGGGAGGAAAAAAAGAAAGAAGTATTCTTCGGAAATGGAGAAATCTCACCTTAATAGCAAGAGAAAAAGATCCCACAGGAGGGGTGATTAATGAATGAAAAAGTCACTTGTTCAGCGCACCAAAAGAAAAGAAAGGACGTAATCTGAATGGGGGAAAAGTCATTAGCTCCATGGGTACTGCCCGGGAAAAGAAAATGCACAAAATGCGGATCCTACCAGGGGGAAACGGTATGAATAATCCACTGTCCTAGAAAAATTCTACAAAAATCCTGGGGAAAAAGATTCCATCGGAAAAGGAGGAGGGAGACCGAAAAAGGGCCAGAAAATATCCCCTGGGACCTTAAAAGACCCTTCGAAGGGCTCCTTCTCAGAAAAGGGAAGAAACCCGCATGAAAAAGAAAGAAGAGCTCCCTACTCATAGCAGAACAGAAGCTGATTCCAAAAAAGACCAACTCCCTACAAGAGTTAAAAGAAGACTAGCAGAAATGGGGGGGCCAATCCTGATCAAAGAGAAGAGCAAAAAGGAAGAAGCGAGTAGGAGCCAGCGCATCTGCGGATAATCAAGGGGAGAAAAAAAAAAAAAGGAGGGTGGGACGAGAAAGGGGAAGGAAAAGAGGCGCAACATCTTACTTAGCCTTATTCGGGTCCCGGAACAAACCAAAGGAAAAAACAAATCGGGAAAGATTAAAAAAAAAGGGTCCTGATCATTATTCATCAGTGAAGGAAAAGGAGGGAAAGGGTCCCGTTCTCAAGGGGAAGTGTACAAGATCAACAAAAAAAAGCGAGATATGAGAATAGGGGGGGGAGAACGAGGAAAAGATGCAGTCAGTTGAATACGGGGCCTAAAAAAAGGGGACTCCAAGGAAGGGGAGGGTCCACGTATTGGTCCGGGAGCGGGGGGTGGATGTTTTGTGGGGAAAGAACAGAGAACCTTCGGGGGGCGCAGAAAAATTCCTTGGAGACGTGATGCCTTGGGAACTCTTTGGGGGGTGGCCTTGAGAAAAAAAGAATTTCTAAAAGGACGCCAGATTCTTAATCATTTGACTGTTTCTCTTTCAAAGGAAGTTTCACGAGGAATGTCTAAGGAGGACGTCCACTCTATTTATGGGAGTTGGAGGGGGGGGGGAGAGAGTGCGTTGGGGGGGCGGCAGGGATGGCGCTGCCAGGGGGGAGTTGAATGCGTGTTAAAAAAGGGGAGTTGTGGCCTATATCCAAGGGGGGGGAGGGGGGATTTTTCCATGAGATACTCTGGAAGAGGGGAGAGGTGAGAGATGGGAGGCCGGAAAGGGGAGGAATATTTCAAAAGGATAGGAAAAAAAGGATTTTAGAAGAGATAATATATTTTCAAAGGGGGGAAAAGGGTCAATAACGAAGGAACTGCTTTGAAAAGGAAGCAACTGATGAGTATGGGAGGACTGTGGGATCCTCCCAGAATAGGGGAGGGGCTAGGGTCGGGGGGGAACTCTGGGAAATTTCCTCCGCTTTGGGAGGAGGGAAGATAGGTACGAAAAAAAACGGGGGGTGGGAATGAAGCGCTATTCATGTTTGCGAGGGGAGGGAGCGAAGAAATAAGGAGAGTGTCGTCCCATTAATATTGGGGAATCATGCAAGGAAGGGGGAGAGGGGTCGCTAAGTGGTTGGGAGGAGGAAGGGGTCTACAAATGGGAATGTTTCATGGGGAAAGTCGTGAGAGAAGGGACCGTGAAGAGAAAAAAAAAACTCCTACCATGACCGAAGAGAAATTTCCGGGAAAGAAGGTAGCAGAAGGGAACATTCCTGAGCAAAAGCACACTTTGAATTTCCCTCCTCTCAGGGAAAGTTATGAAGCAGACGGAAATGAACCCCACCTTCAGGTGGGATCTCTCGTTTTGGAAGTGGTGGGGGAGGAGAAAAGGGGCTCGCTCCCCGGGAACTTCAATCAGGTGGGGAAGGGGGGTGCGATTGCAAAAGAGGGCCGGGGGACCCGGGGGAAAGAAAGAGGGGGGGAGGTGCGGGTGAAGAATGGTGCTGGAAAAGAAAATAAAGCAAAGTTCAGAAGAGAAAAACAGGTTATTCTGCAGGGGGGAAAGGGTATCCAGAAAAAAAAAACGGAAGAGATAGATATACGTCATTACAAAAAAAGGGGGACTTGCCAACAGAGCAATGTGATTGCAAATTGGGAAGGGGGGGGCAGCCCCATTATTACCACCCAGGAAAGGAGGGGGAAAAGGCGGAGAAAGATGCCTTCGCACCAGGAAGGAAAAGTCGCACTAAAAGGAAACAAGAAGGCTCACGAAAAAAAACCCAGCAAAAAGGAAAAGAACATATTGGGATTCCCTCGTCGATTCGCACATACAAGAGGAAAGTTGGAAGTAAGAAATAGAGAAGTAAAAAGGAAGAAAGGCGAAAGGTCCTTAAGGGAAAAATTCCACGAAATTTTAGGCGTTGTCCGAAGAAAATGGGGGCATGAGGGACCCAAGTAAAAAAAAAAAAAGAACCTTCACAGCACCAATCAAGGAAAAAAGAAAAAACGCCGTAAAAAAGGAAATTCTCGACAAAAATTGGTGAACGGATGGAGCGCCAAACTCTTCATGGAAAAGACGAAAGTATTCTGAGAAGGAAAGAACCCTTACTAGCATTCTTCATCAGGAACGTATACAAAATTGGGCAAGAAAAAAACAGAGGGGAGAAAAAGTAAGCTCACCACCATAAGAAGGACAGAAATCTGTATGGGGAGGGGGGGGGAAAACTGAAGGGGAAAAGTGGATGAGGTACCAAAGGGGAAATACTAAAGGGAACTTTAGTTCAATAACATGTCCGAACAGGGAAACAACAAAGGTGCAAAAGGCAAGGGCTTTAAGGGGCCAAAGGGAAACCGAAAGGGACCGATGGGAATATCGAACTTCGCCTGCCTCAAAAGATCACAATTAGGGAAAGAAAAAATAGAGATGCAAAAATCCCCTCAGCTTCCCCCAACATGGAAAGGAGAGTTCTGAGAAAACAGTCTCCCCCTCCGAAAATAGAGGGCGTCCTCTTCTCAGAAAAAAGAACCCGGGTCAAAGAAAGAGTACTCTCCAAGAAAGCTCAACCATCCCCTGAAGAAAGTGACCTGCGAGGAAGAAGAGGACGGGATAATCAATGTGCAAGAGTTGAAAACGAAACAAAAGAAGTTCGAAAAAATTCGCCTGAGTGTAGGGGAAGCCGTAGAGGGCTGTCTCAAACCCACCCAGAACGCCCAGGACCAAATAGAAAGGGAAAGTCCCCCGGAAAAGCAGCATTCCAGTATTAAGGGAAGGGGGGGACTCTTCTCCTTTCTTTCTCCTGGAAACTAATAGACGCGAACGGAGAGGAGGAGGGAAGGGAAATTTGGGGGGACCAATAACGGGAAAGGGGGAAAAAGACTGGACGGAATACTGATCCTGAACGGGGAGGTGGACATATGGGGACGGTGTGTGGGGGGGGGGCCAGATACTACGTCTTGAAAGGGGAAAGCAGGCTAAGTGCAGGGGGGCAGCTTCTTTCTTCGTCAACCGAGGGAGGGGACGTAGTGCGAAGATACAAGAGGATTGCGCGAAGAGTGAGAGGGGAAGGGATCAGGCTGGCCACTTGGGGAGGGTAGATCTCGGAAAGGGGAAGGGGTTTGATCAGCTTCTGGGGATGTGAGGAGGAAACTGGATTATTTTAGGAATTGGGGCTAATGAGAAACGTCAAAGGGGAGGAACATTTCCAGAGGGGCCGGATGGAGAGGGGCGTCCAAAGGGGTAAAAAGAAAAAGAAAAAAAAAATTCGGGAAAGGGCTCACCTTAGGCCAAGAGTTGATTAATACCGGAAGGGGTTCCGTAATGAAGGGAAGGGGAGAAAGTAACTGTTGCTTTTCATTTTTACGCAAAGGTGATATTGGGCGTGGTTGGATAAGGAAAAAGGACGAGTACGAATTGGGGGGGGCGCTTTCGGGGGGGGGGGCTCGGGAATGACGCCTCTTTGTGTGCGAGGGGAAACTGACTTGCTCATGGGGGGAGGACTCCTGCGGGTCAGGGTTATTTTAATTGCTCAGATAACGGATTTTGGGGAATGTTTTCTTCCTTCCAAAGAAGGAGTCTTTGTTGGGGATGGGGGGTGAAGGAAGAGAAAAAGGGGGGGTGCGTGCATGGCATTCATTTGCACTACGCTGAAGGAAAGGGTCCACCCCGACCCGAACGGGCAATTTCCGGATGTGAAAGCACCGAAAAAACTTCTACAAAAAGAAATAAGAGGCAGAGGGGGGGATGGTTTTCCAATGGACGGAATGTCCCCCCTTAGGTTTTTCTTTCTTCTTCTGCAGGAAGGATGGGGTTTGAGGAGCAGGGGAGACGGTGGCTTCAAGCAGGGGAGACTGCCTCTGACAGGGATGAGATGCTATTATCAATTGCGTGGGGTGGTTTAATAGGGGGGCAAAAGGGGAAATGACGGAAATGCGCATATTGCGGTGTGGCAGAAAAGGCGGACGTTATCTCTCTCAACCAAAGAAGAGAAAGGATACCAGAGGTAGGAAAAAAGCATTCGGCAAGGGCAAATTGTAGTCATTCAAAAGGAAAACCCCACACCAACAGGGGACTGAAGAACACAGGAAAAAAACAATAAACGGAAAAGCGGCCAGTTTCTTATCAAACCCCTCAAACATCAAGAAAAAAAATAAGGGGGAAAAAATGGTTCCTTTCCAGGAAAAAAAAAAAAAAATCTCCCATCTGAAGGAAGGTTATGAGGGAAAAAGCCTTAAGAGAAGGACCGGAGCTGTTCACTGTCATTGGGGAGGATGCGACTTGCTGAAACAAGGAGTGGCAAATGAAAAGACTCAAGGAAGACAAAAATCACGGTAGGAAGAACAAAAAACCAGGAAAAAGAAAACTGATTCCACGGGGGGGGGGGTTTCCTGAGGAAAAGGAAGCCGCCGTATTCTGCGCATAAGAAAAAAAAAGAAATAAGCGGAGGAAGGAAAGGGGTCAAGGCAGGAAGCACCCACATCGGCCAGAGGGAAAAGGGAAACCACCAAAAGAGAAAAAAAATTCGTATCGAAATTGGAAAGGAATCAAAATATCGCAAACTCCCTTCAGGGGGGGGAATTCGGAGGGAAAAGATACCGGAATGAGTAAAAGGAGGGAAGATAACTCTTTCCGAGGAATTCCCGGATGAGAAACTCCTCTGGGGGAAGGGGGGGGTGAGGAAGAGAAGTTCTGGAAATCTCAAGAAATCGGGGTATATCCAGTGAAACCAAATGAAGTCCGAGAGAATATCCAAATAAGAATAACTCATTAACTACATACAGGAAGGGCACCTACAACCAAAAAAAATGAAAAAGGAGCCTCCCCACCCTCCCCTAAAGGGGGACTTAATCGGAAATAAAATAGCCTCCCCACTTGGGAAGTAAGACGAAAAAGAAAAAAAAGGAGAGAAATCCTCGGAGAAAGGAAGCGCATCCCTCTCATCTCTCGGATAAGCAAGGAACTTTTGCAGAAGCAGCCGAGAAGAAAAAGCGCCACTGATTAAGAAAAAAATATTATCTCCCAAAAAAAACAATCCCAAAAGGGAAATAGTACCCGCCTACGAAAGAGAAGGTAGGCCAGCAGGAGGACAGAGGACCTGCGAGGGGGAGGGACCTCGGTAAAAAAAGAAAAAGTGTCTCTCATCTCTCTCAACAAAAAAAAGATAAGTAACGTGATGGGGTGGGGGCGAGACCATAACTGTTTGTCATGGGAATCTGGGGGTGATTAGAAGAAAGTTTACTATTTCCCGATGGGGGGGGTGGTTGGGAAAGAAAAAAAAGAAAAGGGCTTTGGCGCCGAGAGAGGGGGAACAGGAGGGGGGAAGTAAAAAGGAGGGGGGGGGGGATTGGCCAGTGAAAGGGAAGATGGATTCTTATTGCAGGGGAAACGATGATTGCGGATCAGGGTAGGGTGATCTTTTCCGGGAAGCTTGGGGACAAGGAGGGACCGCTTCCGTCCAAAGGGGGGAGTGTCGTGGTTGGAGGGGGGTGGGGAGCAAGGAAAGGAGGGGAGAAAAGTTATTTATTTTAGGAGGGGGGGGGGAAGAAGGAGTCAGGGGGGGGGAGAGAAATTTCCCTGAGACGGGGATCTGCTCCGGAGGAGGATATCCCGAGATGAACGGCAGAATTGCGAAGGCAACCGGGGCGTAGACCGGGACTCTCTAATAAATCTGGAAAAAAGACTGGTATCGGAAGAAGGCCGGTGTACGCCGGAGGAAAGGAGTTAGGAGGACGGGGGTATACGAAAAACTAAGGGGGAGGGAGGGGGAAGGGGGGGGGAAAAGACTCGTTTGACGTCAAAGCTGTTGGGGGGGAAGGGAGTGGAAATACATTATTGCGGAAAGGGGAGGAACCGCCGAAGAGTGAAAGAGAAGAATACGGCGGAGGAAGGAGATTTTTGCGGCAGGGGAAAGCTGGAGACAGGGGAAAAAATGGGTGTGGGGGGTACGGGGAGGGGGGTGCGGGGGGAAAGGTGAGTCTTTTCATTTGGAAGCAGTAAGGAAAAACGCCAAAAAAAAAAAAATGACAGTGAAAAAAATGCCGGAGAGGGAAGAAAGCGAAGGAAAGAGAAAGATGCCAAAAAAGGGGAGGAGAGCTCTGAATCGAGAGGGGGGGGAAGGAAATGAAAAAAGGAGGGGAGAGGGTTGTCTGGGTCGGCGCGGGTTGGGGGGAGACGGGGGTGGAGAACGAAAATGGGTCTCGGGGGGGAGAGAAGGGATGTTTTTGCGACGAAAGAGTGCTTCGAACATTCTATTATCATGCGTGGGGAGGGATTGGAGGGGGAAGGGGGAAAGCAATGAGCATAATGGCGGGGTAAAAGGGGGGGCTGCATGTGTTGGAAAAAGCTCAACACCAAAAAAGAGGAAGAGAGAGATACCGTCAGTAAAAAAATACAAAACGCCAGGAGGGGGGGGGCAAATTTGGGAGAGGAAAGCAGCCCCATTTTAACAACCCAGCACCCCGCAGAAAAAAAAAAGCACCGATAAAGGAAAAATCCACCTGATTGAACCCATCTCCAGGGGGAAAGAAAAGCCACAAAACACAAAGGAAAAGAACAATATTGAAAGGGGGGGGGTTCCTTCGAGTGAAGACCATTCAAGGAAAAAAAAAAGGGGGAAAGGAAGGGTGAATTCGAAGAGGAAGTCCTTTAGGAGGGGAAAAAAAAAGGCTGAAATTCATTGAATGTCATTTTATCTTGGAGGGAAGGGAGGAGGGGAAGGGGGAAAATACGAAGAAAGAAAAAAAAATCAACCAATCCTTTCTCACCAAAAAGGAAAAGCTACAAACGGAATCCCTCGCCAGGGATGTCAAGCGAAAGGAAAGGAAATGGAACTCACCATCCTCCTTAATTAGAAAATCTGCACACGGAAATAGAAAGGGAATCACAACAATTCCCCTTAGGGAAATCGTTGCAGAAGAAAAAATCTTCGTAAAGAAAAGGGAAAAAAAAAAAGCGCCTACCATACCATAGGGAAATAGTATAAACATTCAAGAGAAAAAGACTTCAGGTTTTACGCCCTTTCAAGAAGAAAAAAAGTTACATAAAAGAAATCCGGACGAAAAAGGAAGTTATTCCCTTCGAATCACTCCAAAGAGTTGAGAAATCTGCACAGAATGAAAGAAAAAAAGCCGATCCCTTGGAAAATCCGGCAGCGTAGTAACGGATGTTCTCAGCAAAAATTAAAGAGAGTCTCATAGAAAAACGCATGAAAGGGGCGCAATCACAGCCTGGCGGAAAAAAGCTACCTCACAACAAGAAAGAGAGGGGGGGTGACGGAATAGGAGGGGAGAGAAGCCGACCAAGGTGGGTTGCTCAGAAGTACCCGGAAAGCGAAAAGAAAAAGAATCCTCGAGTATTCCTTCATAGAGAAAAGGGAATAAAACGCGAAGGTTGACGAAAAAAAAAGGCCACCTCCTAGCGCAAATCCTGAGGAGGCGAAAAAAATGAATGTCCTCAACCGCAAAAAAGCGGACCAAAAAAAAAAGGGTAAAGGGGGGACCGGATCAGGAAAAGGCGGATCACCAGCAAACTTATTAAGGTCGAAAAAAAAGTGTCTTTCAAAGGAAAGACAACCACGGGGAAACGAGAAGGCAGGTTCTGGGGGGGGGAGAACGACCCTGAAAGGGGGGTTGAAGGGGGGTGCCTACAAAAGGGACGAGGGGGCCGGTTTACTATTTCCCGGGGGGGGGGGGGGGGGTTGAGAAAAGCGGCGGGGGGGGGGAGGGCCGACTCAGGCAGAAGTAAAGTGGAGGAGGTTGAATTCTTCCTTTCTTCAAAAAATTTAGGGTCAAACGGGGAGGGGAGAATACTCGGGGGAAGAAAAAAGGGTATTGGTTATTTTCAAGAGACTTCTAAAGATTGGGAGAGGGAAACAGCCCAAAAGAATGGGGGGGGGGAGGGGGTGAGGGATAAAAAGAAAAAGAAAAGTTTGGTGTTACTCAGGGAATGGCCATTTATGGAAGGGGGGGGGAGGTTTATCTGAATTTGGCTATAAAACGGTCGGAGGGACAGAGATAAGAGAAGGGGGATCAAAAGGGAGCGAGGGCGGGAGTGCGGAAAGTGCTCAACGGGGGGGGGGGGGTGCCACCCTGCTTGGAAAGGGGGCCCTCGAACTATCTTTTGAATTCTTAAAACTCAAAGCAAGAAGGGGGGAGTAGTCCCTGAGGAGGAATGCACGTCCGTCAACCTGAAAGGGACGGTTTGAAAACGACAGTACCATTCCTATTACTAATGGGGGGTGGAGGGGAAGGGAAAGCGGTGACAAAGGAGGTGGGGGAAAAGAGGAATGAAGTGAATACAGTAGTTCGACGGGGGGGGAAGCCTGAGAGGAGAAAAAAGGGTTTTATGTGAGATGCAAAGACATAAGAGTTGGGAAAGGAGGAGAAGTTTGGAAAGGGGTGACGTTTACTTCGGGGGGGCTTGTTGAATGAAGGCTGGTCATTTGCACTAAAGGAAAGTCGCCGAGGGGAACGCTACAGAAAGTTTCAGGCCTGGAAAAAAGAAGGGGAACTGATAAGAGGACCGGGCAGAAAAAGGGATTGCCCTCGGAAAGGCTATGGGAAAAGGAGGGAAGACTACGAAAAGGAAGGGAGGGGGGGCTTTGAATGGGGGGGTCTCTTGCTGGGGGAGAAAGAAGCCATTTCTCTTTTCTTCAAGAAAAGGGGAGACTCAGGGACAGAGAAATCCTGCTATTATCAATGCGTTTGGGGGAGTGGAGTCTGGAAAAAGGGTTGAAGGACTAGGTCATCAAATTTCTCATATTTCGGGGGATGTACGGTCAGGAGGTAGGGGAGAGAGAAAAGAGAGAGTATACCTTCATTATCAACAAGGGAGAAGAACCGTGCCAGTAAAAAGGGGAGTGCAAATTGTAGGCATTCAGAAAAAAAAAAAAACGACCGCAGGGGGCAGAAAAAGGGAAGGCCTTCTCACAAACATCAAAGAGGAGACCAGCTCCATTTTATTATGCTCCCTATTCGAAGAAAAAAAAAGTACATTCCCAGACCAGTGGCATTTCCTTCGATTCCAACATAAAGGGAAAAAGGGCTAAGGTGAGAGGGGGAAATCTCTAAGGAAGGGAAGGGAAAGAGAAGGCTGAAGCATTTTTGCGGAGGGGGACGTTTTTCGGCGAAGGAGAAATGTCCCTTCTTAGTGGGGGAAAGTCAACGTTCAAAAGTTCAGAAAAAGAAAAAGAAACGGTCGCACCCGCCGTAAAAAATGGAGAGGAAAAAACATTGTTTTTTGCACGTAGTGGAAGGCGAAAAAAGGGTCAAAAGGGGGGCCCTGAAGGAAAGAAAACTCGCACCCTGAAGGGAAAAAAGGAAAAACGTCGTAACTAACGGGAGAAAGTATTCATAAACCAAAGAGAGGGAGATGCAAAAAACTCGCCACAAAGCGTATCGGAAGGGGGAGATTATACACCTGAACACATGGAAACATTTAAGGGGACTACTTTCATGCGAAAAAATCAGTTCCATACTAAAAAGGGAAACTTATTCCCTCCCTCCAAGTATTTATATACGTTCGGAACAAACCGGCCAAAGAGGAGGGAAATCGGAAAGTATCTTTATTGCAGAAAAACTTAGCCAGGGGAAGGGACAGCGTATCATATAAAAAAAAGACGGCATCAGTCTCAAAAAAAAGAAACTCATGAAAGAAGGCGCAATCACCGAAGGAAAAAAAACGCACACAAAGGAAAGCAAAAATCAGATGGGACGAGGGAAGGACTAAACAAGTTTCCAAGCCGGATCAAAGGAATCACCAGGAAAAAAAAAAGAAGGGAAAAAAGTCCTCGAGTGGGTCAGAAAAAGCGCAGCCACGCCTATAGGGGCTCCAAAACCGAAGTTTGACGAAGAAAGGAAAAAAACCCGAAGCAGCCACAGGCGGAGACACGGAAGGGGGAGCCTCAAAACCCAGCACACCCAGACCATCAAATCTTAAAAAAAGCGGAGCCCCCTGTCAGGAAAGCATCCTTCCTGAGAGGGACTGTTCAAGGAGGACTCTTCGTCCAAATACAAAGGGAGAGAAAAAGAAGGGAGGGGGAAAAGGGAGAAAGAAGGGAAACTTTTATGGGGGGAAAATAACTGTGCAGTGGGGACGAGGCCTACCCGGACAAATCTCAAGGGAATACTCTTGGGGTAAGGGGAGGGGTTTTGGTGGGGGAAAAGTCCTAAGGGGTCTTCAGGGAAAAAGAAGAAAAGAAAGGTTTGAAGGATTCCTTCAAAAAAGGATTTTTTGAGTGGACAAAAATTTCTTCTCCTCTGAAATGGAGCTGAGGACTCCTCTGAGATAATCAAAAAGGTCTGCTAGAAGGAGGGGGAACACGGGGACTATTTCTTTCTCCGAAAAAGAGGGGGAGTTGGAGTGGTGGGGAAGGGGTATTTTTTGTGGACAAAATGCTGGGGGGGGGTTGAGGAAATTTGGCTAATGAAAAAAACGTCGAGTTTAGGGGAAAAATACGCTGAAAAAAAAGGGTGAGAACGAAAGTAATAAGGGGGGTGTTCATCATAAGGTAGTTGTTGAAACAGGGGGAGTAGACGCGGTAATATTAATAAAGGTTTGACAGGAAAATGGGTAGGGGGGAAAAGTTTCGGTTTACGCCAAAAAAAAGGAAGGAGGTAGGGGAGGGGGGTTATACGATGCAAGTACATTAGGGGGGGGGGGAGGATGGAGGGGGGGGGGTCCGCTTACAGGAAAGCGGGGCGGGAATTAATGAAATTGAAAAAGCGGGGAGTTGTGAGGACCTCCTGAGAAAGGAGTGTTTTGATGTTAATTCTCATAATTAACGGAGGAAGGAATATTTGGAGAGAGGGAAAGAAAAAATGCGCTTGATCATTTGTAAAAATGTGTGGGTCGGGGGGGGACTGTTGGGGAAGGAAGGGTCAATTTGCACTACTACGGAAGACGCCGACAAAGAAAAAAAGTGAACGCTAACGAAGCAAGGTCTAAGAGAAAAAGAAAAAGGAAAACAACTCTCTTCAGCTGGGAGGGGGAGAAAAAGAAAACAATTCCTTCAACATCTTGTTCGGTGGGGATCGGCGGAAGAAAGAAATGGAGGGGAGAAAAGGGAAGGTGGATGTGTGTGCGACGGCAAAAATCGTTGCGGAACGGCGCGAAAGAGAGGGATATAATGGAAAGTAAAGATTTTCAAGGCAAATGCCACAGAAAAAGAGAAAGTGTTTATTCTGTCAATTGTGGAATCTCAACAACAAAAAGAAGGAGGAAGATCCTTCATTACACCATGAAAAAAAAAAAACGCTTGCATTTGAGGAGGGGGGAAAGGGTACACCCAGCACAAAGAGAACTGCATCAGCAAAAGGGACACACATCCAATGAGGAAAGGGAGTACTCCCGAATTCGAGAAAGAAATAAAAAAAGAAAAAAACCCGCAAAAAAAAAAAAGTGAGAATTTTGGGGGAAAGGAGGGAAACAGACCAGAACCGAAGAAAACAAGGAGGAGAAGTAAGCTAAAGTGTTTATTTCGCAAGACTTGGCCTGGGGACGAGGGGAGGAGTCACGGGAAAGGGGGAGTTTGTTCGGAGGGTGTTAAAGTAGGGGATGAAAAGACTCAAAAGAATCAAACGAAAAGAAGAAAAAAAAAGGCTCTACAGAAAGCCCAGGGGGTTGTTTGAACGGATGGGAAAAAACATCTCCCGAAAGAAGGAAAGAAAAACAAGAAAGAATAGCAGGCGGCATCCAGAAAAAAAAGGGAGTAAAGAAGCATTCATTCCCGCAAAAGAACCTTCAGAAAAACCAAAAAAAAAAGGCGGAAGGGGGGTATGCAGAGGGAAAAGAGAAAAATACTCCTTAAGGGGAAGAAAGTGGGACGTAACCTGAATGAAGAGACAGTTATTTAACTGAAGAACTCCTTTCCGAAAGGGGTTAACCTCGAAGAAAAAAATGTGGTCCACTCCTTTTCGCAAAACAAGTCTTCTGGAGAGCCGCCGAGCGAAACAAAAAGGAAAAAAAGCAAGCGGAACGAGGGAATGTTCGCATCCAAGGCGGACGGGCCCACCTCCCCAGAACGGAAGGAAGACCTCCCTTGCAGCCCAGAAAAAAAAGTCCCCCACCCTTCCCCTTGCAGCTGAAAAAGAGGCTTTGGGACGGAGCGGATTGAAGAAAAGTGCCGCCTCCTCTTCCGAAAAGAGGAAACCGACCTGAAATCCGCGGGGAAGCGCATCCAAGAGAAGGGGAATCAATTGGCAATCCCCCAACAGGGGCCTGCAAATAAAAAAGGAAATACTTAGCTGAGGAGGGGAGGTCTCAAAAGAAAAAATAAAGAAAAAAAATCTGGAAAGAGGAAGGGAAAAAGAAGTGGCGTCCCCTTGTCCGGATGAGAAAAGTCCCCCATAGCAAAGGCTGCCAGTTTATGGTCCGCGGTGAAAGACACGTCTAACACCAACAAAAAAGAGAAAAAGGAAAAAAAGGTTATGGGGGTGGGGGAAGAAAAAAAGAACATAACTGTGCAGAGGGGGGAAAAGGACTAAGAACTTATCCGATGGGGACCGTTTTTGAACGAAGAAGGGGCTGGTGTGTTTTCGACGGAAAGATGTGGGGAAAAGCGACCGTCCTGGAATGAGGGCGATCTGCAAGGGGGGGGTGCCAAGTGAGAAGAAGAGAAGGCGGAGCGATGCCTTCCCAGAGGGCCATGAAAACTGTGCCTTCTCTTCTCGAGGGGCCCCTTGGGAAGAAGGGGGAAAAAACGTCCAACTCGGGGGGGAGGTATGGATTCCTGGGGGATGGGGGGGTCTCGGGGAAGGTTTATTTTCATTCTTTTGTATGGAAAGACTGAGCACGGAGAGAACATTTCCAGGAGGCAATGGGCTAAGGGAAGATGGGGAGAGATTGCTCAAAAAGAGGGGAGGAGTGAGTAGACCTTTAATTAAGGGGAGAAGGAACTAAATGGGAGAGGGAACATTCTTTTCAGGGGGGGGGGGAAATGAAAAGTCGTAAACGAAAGGGGGGGGGGGGTGCCTACCATTCCGATTACGGGGGGGATGGGAGGGCAAAGGGAAAAAAGGGGATGTGGGAGGGGAAAAGGGAATACATTATTTAAGAAAGGGGAAGGGGAATGCTATTCAGTTTTATTGTGAATGGGAGCTGGGGGCGGGTTTGAAAAAAGGAGAAGTTCAACAACAGGCGCGGGAGGTTTCGCGCATGTGGGAGGGGGGAAAAAAGAATTGGTGCTTGGTGAGGGGGGTTATTCAAAACTAAAGGGGGGAGAAAGTCGCCGACAAAAGGGGAAAAAAAGGACTTGAACTAAAAAGGGGAAATTTCAGGACGTAAAAAAAAAAACGGGCGACTAAAAATTCCAAAGAAAAAATGGAGAGGTTCTTTCTGGGGAAGAAATTAAACAAATGATAAATATGGTGAAAGAAAGGAGGATGCTGTTTTGGAAGGGACATAAAAGGGATCTACACGAGAAGATGGGGGGAATGGTGTGGGGAAGGAATGACGAGGGAGGGTTCCGCCCTTCGTGAGGGTGGGAATGAAAAAAAGGGCAATCAGAGGAGAGGGAAAGAACATTGTTATTCCTGAGTGCGGGG
>Ga0179593_1758258_pt1 | contig 19795 bp, 23 predicted proteins | sample CZODoug2_1_08_16_FD_185931 | JGI IMG/M metagenome (GOLD analysis project Ga0179593, IMG submission 185931) | Vadose zone soil fungal communities from Angelo Coast Range Reserve, California, USA - CZODoug2_1_08_16fungal (PacBio error correction) | ecosystem: Environmental > Terrestrial > Soil >...
AACCAAACACCCTCCTAGAAGGGGGAGGGGAAGGAAGCATCCACTAGAATGGATTGCCAACCGTCCGCGCAGGTCAATCATGATCGGTGAGGGGCCCGCTTGACAAAAAGATGGACTCCGAAGAGGGATGCGTCGCATCACTTGGGAATAACGCCGCATGTTCAACCTCCCGGCCCGCATCGAAATCGGGCACGCCCATGATCTTCTTGATAGACCGAAAGTCTACCCACGCGTCATTGAAGGGGGAAAAAAAAAAAGGGCACGCAACTCGGAATAGCCAGCGCATCTTGGGGGTTCCCCATAAAAAAAGAGAACAAGAGCCAAAAGGCCTGATCGATTCGGGGCCTCGTATTCGGGGTTCACTCGCAAGCGCCTGCACAGGGAAGGGGGAAACCAATGACCTTCCCATTCGGGACTCGTACGGGGTGAGGAGGGTTCGGAGAACCTGGCCATCCCGCGTGTCTGGAAATGCGATTAAAACCACCGATAGCCTCCGTCATACTCCGAATTGTTGGGGAAAGTGAAAGATGCTCTCCTCGAGGAGGGCTAGAATCGGCAAAAATGCTGCCCGTAATGCGAAAAGGAGAAGGGCTCCGCGTAGAATTAAGAAAAAAAAACTACTACACGATCTAAGGGAAAAAAAACGACCGTGGACCCTCACACTCATGCAGGGGGGAAAAAAGATAAACTACCTCGATCTTGAACCGGAAACCTGTCAAACCATGGTCTCACCGAATCGGAAGGGGGGCGCCTCGCTCCCCGTCGCGTACACAAGGGTTAATAAGGAAAAGGGACATCCAGGGGTATGGGCAAAGCAGATACTCCTGTCTCAAGAGGGGAAAAGGTGTGACATGCTTCACACCCGAGGCGTTCAATCGAATGGGTACGCGCAATTGGTGGGGTGCGGGCGAGGGCGGGGATTTCCGTCACTTGGGAAGTTCGAATGGTTCCCCGGCGCGAGGGCCAGTCAACTTCACATTCTTGAAGAATATGAAAGATCGGGGGGGGAACCGGCACATGTATCTTTGCTCATAGAGGGGGGGGACTAAAAACGTCACATCTGATCTCGTCCTTCTCATGGAGGCGGCAAAAACGCCAGACGAGAAGCCCAGCGTACGTAAACTGTAGCGCAACAGCCCATGCCATGGCGAGCCCTGGAAAGATAAAATACTTATTGGGGGAGTCGGGGCGGTCGAAATATTCTCAGGCATGGGTTATATCTCTTCTGGTGCCAATCTAAGAAAACGAAGGGGGACGAGGAATGAAGTCAATGTTGCCCATCAAAGGAAGGGAGTGGGGAGACTTGGGCAGCGTGGAAAACCTCATTTTGAAACGAGCTCTTCACATTCTCTCGCGCTTGCCAGAAGACAAAAGGGGAAGACCTGATTTAAAAAATCATCCATTCCAGAAATCAAAGCGGGAGTTCCCAAATCCCATCTAGGGAGAAGGTTTCAGGGAATCTCCCACAAATCCCATCAGGCGGCGGCATTAAACCAAAAGTCCAAAGAAGTCCTAAGGGCGCTCAGACTATCAATCGTCTGCTGATCCCGGAGGGGGAATCTAACTGGTCAGAGACTTCTAAAAGCTACTGGGCCCCACTACTCGTAACCCTTCTCAAAGGCTACCTCAGAAGAGGGGGCGCATTTTATATAGAGGAAGAAAGTGAGGGGTGGACGCACGGGCCAAAGGAGGGGGGGGCACCAGCTCTACTTCCCTAGGCGGCGGAGGTGTAAACTCCGATCTGGGGAAAAACGTCATTCCATAGTCCGAGCGAACCTTAATTTGCTTTGTTCGTTTTGGGGGAGAAAAGTAACGGTATCGAGGTTGCGTAAAATGGGGGAGTGGGGGGGGGATAGCACGTAGGCAATCGGGGCCTCATCCAGCTGCGCGTGCCAATTTCGCATGCCCAAGCACACAGAAATGGAAAGGTCCCTGCACTCGAGGCGGATCTTTCGACCAGCCCATGTCGGACCTGAAAGAGAGGAAATATACAGCATTCGAGTACTCGAGGAAGATGGCAATGAATAAGCGTCACGGACTTTAACACAAATCGATAGACCAGAGGGAGATAGCGCCACAACCACACATAGGAGAGAATTCGTCAACACGGAGACAAAACAGGAATCTGGAATTATGCTTGGGAGATGAAACCGGGCGTGAATCCGTACTCGTCTTCCCGTAAAAAACGCGATCACGGGGGAGTTCCCCATATCCGGCAAAAAAAAGAAAGTGGGAACGGAGGGGCGGAAAAAAGAACCTGCCGTCCCCAAAAAATTTCCATAGAACCGTGTGGACGTCCGATGAGGGAGAAGGTAAAGGGGACCGAGCCTCGTCGTAACCTCAGGGGTGAAGGAGTTGGGAGGGGGCAGTACTAGAAACCAATCAAAACAGGATGCAGGGGAGTCCTGAAATCGCCCACTATGACTCGAACACAACGCCAATAGCGGCGCAAGAACCAGCGAATCCATTTTGCAGCAATAAGAACAAAATACTCTTAATGCAGGTCACACGGCTTGTCGCAATCAGTTTAAATGTTCGCGATATGGATATTCTTTTTGACCTCACTGGTGCCGATTCAACGGAGGATAAGGTCCCAACGAGATAATCGGAAAAATGGTTCTATGTGAAAAGGGGATGGGGGGGGGGAAGTTCTGCTGGTCAGAACGAAGGGTGTGAAGGAAAGCCGAAGCTTCCGAGCGGGACCAAAAGCCTGAAAAGGAAAGGGGGTAGGAAACCGTTAATATCGGACATTATGGTGATGATGTCATAAGGGCTTAAGGGAGGGTACTCAATAGTCGTGGTTAAGCGATTTACGCTTTATATATTCTCTTATCTCAACACCAGGAAGAGGGAGTAGGTGTTCAGGATAACACCGGCAAAGGCCGCCAATCCTGATCAGGAACACTAAAAGGGGGGTTTTACCCTCATGTCCTCCTCTCACTGAAGGAACGTAAAAACGTAGAGAGAGGGGAGCGCCTTTTCCTAATTAACTTCTGAGTAAGGGAAATCTCTCCTAAGAAAGGCACTGCTAACAATCGTACAAGAGGAAGATGAACTCTCTGATGGCAAGGAAAACCGTTTTTGAGCTGGAAACGGAGGGAACTAAAAGGTGCATAGCGTGCCATGCGCGGGTAAGTGTCGGGGTTTGAAATGGAGGACGCGAGTCACTCTTAGGAGCAAAAAAAAGGGCATGTCGTCGGGGGCAGGCGGGTGGAGGTCCGCGTGATTTCGGGAGGGCCAAGACTTGTTCCTCTTCAATAGTGTAATCGAGATGCCCAATGTGTGAAGAGGTTAGGATTCCAGAAAGCAATGTTCCGCTGATGGGAAACTAGAAGTCGGGCCTGGCAAAGGCGGAAACGGGCGGGGATATTTTGGGGAACGGGGAAGGGAGGTGTTTTTCCCAAAACGTGCCCTGGGGAATGCTTGGAAATCAGGATGCGCGTTGGCCGAAAAACAAAGTACGGAGGATTGCTAAGGGATTGTGAAAAAGTGGGGAACAGAATCCGAACCGACATATCGTGGGTACGTCCGCAAGATGGCTGTGGCTGCCGGGGGTAGAAATTGAAAAAGGAAAGGGTGTTTTCTATTTTGTGGGAAGGACGCGGGAAAAAAATGTTGGAAGAATGACGGCAGCGCAGAAAGGAGGTTGTGGTGTACTCTATCGAAACTGGGAGCGGATCTTTAAAAGGAAGGGGCACGATTAAATTTTGGAGTTGCCAGAGAAAAAGGGGGCTCTCAGGCGGTGCATGATTGCCATCGGCATCGAAAAATAGAGATGGGGAAAAAAGAAAGGGGGAGGGACAAGGGTCATTCACAAAACTCAAATAAAGGAGGGACGTATCCGCGCTTGCTATCGGAGGGGGAAAAAAAAACGGAGAAAGGGTGGTGTGGTGGTGGGGTTGGGGGGGGGGGGGGTTGGGGGGTGGGGGGGGGGGGTTTTGGGTAGTTGTGGGTTTTTTGTGGGGGGTGGGGGTGTTTTGGGTTTTGGGGGGGGGGGGGGGGGGTTTGGTAGGGGGGGGGAGGCAGAATCTACGACAGGCAATAAACGCCCAGCTGCGGAAAGTGGGGTAGAGTTCAAGACTGAAAGGTCCCCATCAATTGGGGGGGTAGAGGGGAGTACATCCGATCAGAGAGAAGCAATCCAATTCAAAAAAGGAAGGGGGCGACGGGTACTCGTAGCCTTGAGCGGTAGAGCTCGGATAGTCAAAAAATATTAAAGGAGTCTAACTGATCGTTGAAAAAACTAGTTTGTGGGTGTAACTCGGACGAGAAGATTGGGGGGTATAACTTAAGAAAACAAGTCTAATGTGGATGGGGTGAAAAAAACCAGTCTGGGATTTATGAGTGAAAGACATTAGGGTCGTTTTTCTGTCTATCATAAAACGCGAATGAAGAATCCGGTACACTCAGCAAAAATTCAGAGGAACGAAAAGGGAAGGAGGGTAGCAACAGGAAAAAGGAAGATACCATGGCTTACTGAGAATTAGATTGTGGACAAGAAGAACACAAAGACGGTATGGAGAATACTGGGGAAATAAAAAACCAGGACACCACAGATGATTTAAGAAAAGGCTGCGATCCAGGATTTCTTTTACGACGGGAGGTCCTAACGGCTTGGTCTTTTAGTAATGAATAAAACGAGAAGAAAGAGATGGAGAGTTTACGAATACAGGGCGAAAGCAGTATAGACAAAGACCAGTGTGTCGTATTATTATCCATGTGCGTTCCACACGGAGTAGGAAAGACTTCCACTGTTAACGGAAAAATGTGGGAATACGGAAATGGGTCAAGTCCTCCAGGCCCGAGTGCTGCGTACCTTGAAGGATTGCTTGAAGAAAAGGAAAACAAGGAACAATTCCCCTCGTAGAGTAGAAAAGGAGTAAACCTACAGCCCAGAAAAGGGTCAAAAAGGTCCATGAATGGAACACTAACGGGGTACCTAAGAAATTAGGAAAGCGAGCAAGGGAGTCACCAATATAGGAGGGGGAGGAAGGTTAATCACTATAATCAATATCGGTAGAGGTAGTTTGAGCAGAAAAAAGTGAAAGTGTTGATATCCAAAGATTGATCGTTAACGAGGGAAGGGGGGGTGTGGCCATTTACTATTCAAAGGAGAAGCGGGATTTGTTATGTTATTTAGCGACTTACGGAAAAGAGCTAGCGCATCGAGGAAGCATCTGAAGGACGGAGTCGAAAAGAATTTTTGGGGGCGAAGGAGAGAGACTGCGAAACAAGAGACGGCAAGCTGGTGAGCGACGACAGCTTCTAGTAAGGGCAAGGTGGACGTGACGTTCGATGCAAGAAAAAAAAGATAAGGAGTAGAGCTCCTAATACGAAACCGAAATTGATCAACAGGGGATATTGCTCTGACGTGTGGATGAGGGGGGGTGGGACAGACAGTCTGGACATTCACTCAAAAGTAGGGGAAAATGGAAGGGGGGATTTCTGAAAGGGTGACAAGAAGAAGGGCTGGACGCTCGTGAATTAGCATGAGGAGGCACGTTAAGAGTTAAGCGCGCGGAAGAGATAAATGCAAAATTTATAAGTCGACGAAATGACAGGGGGGAAAAGGAAAGGGGGGGGCCTCGCACGGAGGAAGAGAGCTGAAGGGGATTGAAGATGCGACGGTCAATCGGCAAGGATCGACGGATAGCCGGGTGAGTTGGTAATTTACAAAATTTGACAAGAAAGAGAAAAACTTAAGGGGAAAATAAAAAGATAAAAGGGGACGGCGGTAAACAACTACACCGGCCGATCTGGATTCCGGTCCGCCCCTAGAGTAAGACCGTCACGTCAAGTTAACGAGAGGGGAAAACAAAAGAGTTCACAGCGTGAAAAAAGGACAGGTCCAAATTTTAATTCAACGTGGCCGAAATCGATCACTGTGGTCGTGCAGGGGAGGAAATCCAGACGATGTTCAACGCTCAGGCCCCCAACCGATCGAGCGGTACAAAGAGAGGCAGAAAAAACTGCCTATGCCGATACACTCGGAACGCGAGACTTAAACGTGGTGAAGGGGGCTAACTCAGGAACAATCGATGTTGGGATGACAAATCGGGAGGGGACAAGACAAGGCCTGATCGAATTTGCTTGGTGAATCGGAAGCAACGATACCATGAATCCAGCTGCAACTGTTGCGAACCATGTACGCAGAGGGAAAGGAATCGTGAGCGTCTTTTCTGTCGTGCTATAGGCATAGACGAGATGGTGGGGTGGTGGGGTTCTCTCGCCCACTGAAAGACTCCCCAATTATCGCCTCCGCAATACGAATGTAGAAGGGGAATGCATTCTTTCGAAAAAAAAAAAAAGGGGGACCTTGGCCTGCCCTTAAGTAAAAACGAACAAATTAACACAAGCGCTCGGGGTAAGCCATGAAACTGGAACTATTTCGAATTTACAACTCGCTGAAAAATCACATCCTCAAGAGAAAAAACACGACCCCGACCGCCAAATAAAATCTGGATCCTCGCTCAACCAATTCAACCGAAAAAGAGAAGGATACTCGCGCATCGAGCCGGTCAAAGTCAGTAGGGGGTTCCTCTGGGGGAATTAAGATGGACCCCGATCCGTGGGCTAAGAAGACTCTGGTGGTGCATGAAAAGATGAGTCCCAAAAGGAGGAAAGTCATTCCATGGTAGCAGAAGGGGGGGGTGGCGAGGGGGGGGGAGGAACTTCGCAACCGTTTTCCTGAATTTAAGAAAGCGGGCAGAACTTTACAGAGGCATCTGGAATATGGAGAAAAGAGGGCCAATGTTCACAGTGGTCCTTTGTCTAACGCTCCTTCTGCCAGAAATATTAATTCCAATAGAGAGACACCAGATGGTACGAGGGGATCAGGTTCTTAAAGGAAAAAACCAGGAAACGTCGACAAAAAAGAACCAATTCGGCCAAACTTAGCTAAGAATGGCAAGGCGCGAAGCACCTTAAACAGACAGACTTGGGTCAAGAGAGAAGGAAAAGGAGAAATTCTGGTTTTGGTTTAGGGAGTGGCTTGTATAGCCCATCCTCGGAGAAGGAGTGGGAGAGGGATGTAAGTCAAATGGACTCGAAAACATGCAGAAGAAGGCTTTGGTGCCTAATGGCAGGGGGCAGAGGGCTCTCCTGGCTTCTTCATGGGACGATCGCCCAGGCCCCTGATTGAAAAACCAAAGCCATAAAAAAAGGTCAAGGGCAAGGAGGGTCCCAATCCCATAGTTTGGTTTCTCACAAAAGAACAGACCATAAAGGATGTGGACCGCTATTGACCCAAAACGCTGAACGAAGGAGGGCGTACCCTTCCGGAGAGGCGAGCCGAGGCTTACTGAGGAAATCAAAAAGCTGGGGCCCCGGGCTTAACAGAGAGGATGAAAGCCGAGATGTTGGACCATGGGAAATCGGTAACACTCGACAAAAGGGATTTGCGAACCAAAAGGAAACGTCTTGGAAAGGGGAGATGCTGAGATGCTGGACTGTCGCGGCTGAGACAGGAGGTAGGAGAGATCGTAAGAGCTTCGTGAGGGGGGGGGGGAAAGGAACAGACTTCCAAGGATGAGGAGATAAATTAAAACTATTGGATTGAGGGGGGGGGGCGCAAATGCAATCAGCTTCAACTCCAATCACTTCAAAGGCAAAAATGAAAAAAAAGGTGTAACTCGTCCCTGCGCGGCTGATTATTTACAGGAATCAAATGTCGTACCAGGGATCGCGTCAAACCAAAAAAAAATGAGCCGAGAAAAGCCAGAATTACATATAAGTCAGAAGCACAAACCACTGAGCGGAGGCTCGGGGGGGGCCGGAATACCCCAACAAGAAAATGGACTGGAAGGGGGAGGGGAGATACGAACTTTCGAAACAGGGCTGGGACTGGGTTTCATAGGACACAGAGACGGAAGAAAGAGATCAGTTCCCGCCAGCAACGCGAATGAGTTAAAAGAAAGGACAATGAGGAAACACCATCGGGGAAAAAAAAAAAATAGGAAAAGAGTTAATTTCCTCGGGACAAAAGCAACCCCAGTAATGATATCTTTTGACCTAGAGAGGAGGGTTTGAAACATTGGCGTGAGCCAGGCATGCTAGACACAACAGAATTCAACAAAAGAGGCCCGAGGGGGACGAGGAAAAGGAGAAATGTCCAGCGTCAACGGTGAGGACACCCGCGGAACGCCAGATATGGAAGAAAGGCAACAGGGAGTCAGATAATATAATTCAGAAAGATGCATGTAGGAAACTAGGGGGGGAAGAGGGATCGGAAGGTTTTTAATCTTTAAAAGGCACAAAGTAACTGGTACTAGAGGGGAGAAAAGGAAGAGGGAAATCGTTTCGATGGGGGGTTGTGAGACAGGGAGGAATGGTGTGACACATCCTAATGGAAAAAAAATCAGGGAAAGTCGCTTGCAGAAGGAAAGACGCGGGCTCACCGGAGGTATCATTGAGGTGAGAAGACAAAGTGCTGTCTAGTATAAAGGGAGAGGGGGGTACTGCGAATTAAGAAAAAATAAAGTCTCTAAAACACACGGATGGAGAAAAAAACAAAAGAAAAAAAAAGAAGGAGGACAGTTTGCAACAAGTAAGGAAAAAGCAGAAAAGCGGTAGGTCAGGAAACCTTTGCATTGACCTCAGAAAGGCCAGACTATCTGCCAAGCCGGTGAGAAAAGAGGGGGGGGGGGGGGCCGGAGGGCAGACATAAAGAGAACGACTGAGTGAGTCCGTCCACGGAAAGAAGAACACGGCAACTTAACGCAAAAAGAGGATTTGAACTCATGTAGCTCACTCGATTCACCGATCTTAGGTGCAGAACACAAGCCAAGCCCAAAACCCCCCCCCGGCAAAAGAAGTTTTGTAAGGAACCTGTGAGACTCCTCCAAAGGAAAAAGGGGAAGGGAAGAAGACTTTCTCCGGTTAATGGGAAGTAGACTATGGCAGGAAGGACCTCGAGTGGCCAGGATTAAAGTGCGCCAAGGAAAAGGCGTTGTAGCGTGCTGGGTGGGGGGCTCGCTGCTTGGGGGAAAAGGGGAAGCTTAATAGGGGTGTTATAGGAAAAGAATCCAGGACTTGTCGAGGAAAACGCGGTCCAGTCTCTGGGGAAAAAAGGGAGGAAAGTAAAAAAAGAGGCCTCCGGGCAGTGAGGACGTAGGTAAATATAGAGATGTGGGTGAAAACCCAGCATTTGACCTTGGGGGAAATGTGGGGACGGGGCGCACGGTCATGAATGAGAGGTTGAACGCAGGATAGACGTTAAGAGGGGGAGTGGAAAAAATTCGACTTCTACGGTTTGGGCACGAGAAAGTAAGGTGAGACTAACTGGGGGAGTAAGATAGAAAAGGCTTTGCGTGAGGTTCTAAGGGCGGCTCGGAGACCCTCTGGGGGTGGAAAATTGTGGGACGACTTGATAAAGGGAAGAAAAAGGGGCAGCGGCAAATTACTCGCATGCGAAAGACATCCACTGGGTAAATGGCTCTTCAAAAAGGAGGAGAAGGGTCGGAAAAAAAAAAGGGGGCGCCTCGAAGGGGTAAAGAAGATTATTCGAAGGCTGGGATCGGGGATACCAATCAATACTACATATTTAAACGGTGAAGGGGGGTAGGGCAGTGAACAAAAAAGAAAAGTAATAGTCTGTAGCCCGCGCTGTCTAGTCGGAAAGAGGGAAAGGGGGACGGGGGGCACAATCGAGACATTCTATCGATAGGGGGTAAATTCCATTTTAAACAGAAAAGCAAGGGGTGCGGCAATACGAGAGAGGTGGATCGAAGGTGTAGAAGTTTACGAAAAAGGTATCAGAAGCTTAAAAGGACACTCCCAAAGCTGAAGGAGAAGACTGAGGCGAAGGAGTCTCTGAGGGGGATTGTAAAAGTAGCGACACCTGTTCGGCTGTTTATTTTGGGGGGGTGGGGTGGGAAAAAGGTGATTGGGGAAAACAAAATTCAGAAGGGCGGATGGGGGTCTTATGGGGAGCTGTCAGGGGGGGGGGGAACAGGAGAAAATGCAGAAACCTAGGAAAAACCTCAGAAAATTCTGAACATGGCAATATGAACGGTAGCACCAGTAATAAAATGGCTTAATAGTATAGAAGTCGTTCAAGCCTAACCCCAAAGAGCTGAGTAGAAGGGCTCTAGTAAGACAGACCCCTCGGTATTTGAGAAAGTATAGCCATGTCATGGAGTTTTCCGCTACAAGTTTAGAAAAGACTAGGGGAAAGGGTTGTGGGGGGTGGTGTATTTTGTATCCAAACGAGAAACAATATTCAATAAGGCAAAGGGAGCCTCCTATTGAGCAAAGAATCAGGAAATCGGGTTACCGTATGAGGACGCCATAGGGGGGGCACATTTAAATCAGGCGAGTAAGGTCGTGACCATTAAGCATAGTGGGGTCAACTCCTAATGAATAGGCGCAATGTAATCTTGAACTCGGGCTTGCCGGAGGTGCAGCAAGACAACCTATCTCTGATAATGGCTACGCTGGGGATCCAAGAAAGGGAAGTTCAAAAAGGAAATAACACAGAACGTTGGAAAGGACCTTTATCCGGGCTACGGAAAAAAGAGAGATTGAAAATGGTGAGGGTTTTCTAATTGAGCTGAGGGGGATCCTATTTCTATTCGTGATTTAGTGGGGAAGGGTGGTCGGGGGGGGAGGGGTCTTAAAAACAAAAATCGCTGCTTAAATAGGTTATCTGACCCCTTTACTATGGTTCTTATTCCGCTGTGTGGAATTGGGGTCGTTGCTGCAAACACAACATGCGGAGAGTATAAGATAAGCGAGGATAGCATCTTCATATCCGTAAGGCAAAATGAGATGCGAATAGTGGGGGGCTTAGATCTAAACAAAAGAATGGGTGGGGGGAAAGCTGTTGGACGTAGAAGAACAGAAAAAGACGGGCTGTACGAAGAAGGGCAAAGGGGAGACATGATTCTAAAGGATGAGGGGGGGAGGGATCCGTCCGAAGAACGAGACCTAGAAAAAGCTTGGGGGGTGGCGGGGGTTGTATTGACCAAAGATCGCGGAGAAGAGGGGGGATGCAAGAAAAGTCACGGTGGCGGAGGGCGAAAGAGGGGGGAATTAACCAATCAGTTTGCCTCTAGGGAAGGAAGGGGTTGGAAGGGTCTTTGAAAAAGGGAGGATTAGCATTTTCACTCCCCGAATCGTCTGGAACTTGACATGGAGTCACTGAGGGGTGTCAATTCACTAGTAAATATACTGAGAAAAAAAGATGAAAGGGGAGACTTACGTAATGTTCGGAAATCGAAGCGTGGAAAGGGAAAGAAAAAAAGAGGCCCGGGTGAGTTTGGTTTACAGGACGGGGGGGGTACAGAGAGAGAAAACAAACAAAGAGTAGAGGGGTGTACCCGTATTACGGAAAAAATCAAACCGCCGATGAAGGAGTCCGTCCGCTCCACTGAGAGGGGAAAGTGCCAAAGAAGTCATCAAAAGAATAAATCTAGGTTCAAACGATCAGTAGACCGCTTAGCAAAAAAAATGTCTTGGAAGGGAAAGTACGGAGGGCAATGCGATCAACGGGGGGGCGTGCAAATTTCTCGATAAAATCGCAAGCTAGGGAAACGGCAACCTGGATGAAGGCAAAGATTATTCCCAGCCGGGCACAAGAACCAAAAATCTCCACCTGAGGGAAGGGGGAAAATAGCCAACATCGGAAAAAAGCTTTGGAGGTCACGAACAAATCCCCAGAGAAAAAAACAAGGCCAATGATCGAGTAGGGACTCTTAAATTTCGGCGGAGCCCTGAAGAAATCTCTGCATCCAGAGAAGCAAACTTTCAAAGAAAAGGGACCCTTGCCCATTCGTACCAGGATGAGACAGGGCGTGACAAACAGATGGAAATCGCGCTGGTGCGGAACTCGTAGAATGAAACCAACCGAAGAGAAGAAGGAGACGCGGAATGGTTCTCCGTATGATGCAGGCAAGAGAAAAATCGGAGGGGCAGCCGACGGGCCGACCGTAGTCTACGAAATAAATCTCAAGAAGATCATGTATTAGGGAAGCAAAAAAGAGGTAGACTTTAACTCGACACCGCTGGTACCTCACACGACCTCACCAAAGAAAAGTCAAACTCACCATAACAAGAAAAGCTCTCAGGTAAACGCCAAGAACACACGATTGGATGAGGGCTCCACTCTCGGCATCGGGGGGAAAAAGGGAATTGGTTCCTCTGAAGGGGAAATTTGCAAAGGAGCAACAATCCGTTTAAACATTCAGAGAGGGGTTGACATTTTTTGCATGCCATGGGGCACAAATAACGCACGAGTGAAGGAGGAAATGTTAACTATGATGACGGGAGGGTGAACTTCTTCTGCTTCAATTAAGGGGAAGGGGGAACGACTTAATGAGCAGACTACCGTAGAGAGGAGGAAAAGGGTCTACATATCGAAGGGCACAGGGACTCACTACGTCCTCAATTAAGACAGTAGAGGGAGGGGGCGTCGGGACGCATGTTTCTCCCGAAAAAAAACGAGGGGTAAAGGAGCGTCGAGAGACGACCGCCATGCATGTCACGAAGGCAACCAAAAAAAGGAACTTGGTTGAGGACTCTAGGAAAGTATTCAACTGTTGGGGGAAAGGGGAAGAGTCGACTACTTCCGCCATGACGCGAATTGGGGGGTCGATACCCTTTCATCTTCTTAAGCGAGGAGGGGGCTGCTCTCGGCTTGATTCATTCGCCGAAAAATCAAAAAGCCGAAAAAAGAAAAGAAGGAGTTCACAGGACGAAGAGCACCGAGAATGCTTTTGCTGAACAAATCCCAGAGGGTACCGTGGGGGGGAAGTCGCACATCCTCCCAAGGCTGCTAAGGGGGAAAACATCCGACTTCCCTAGCTACTAAAGGAAAAGAATGGACCAAGGTCAATGGTAGGTCCGGCCAGAGCTTAACTCCTGTGACATCTTATGAGAAAAAGATCTTCTCCTCTCGGGTTCCCAACTAGGGTAAAAAAGGAAAGAGGTCTGGGGACCTTATTTGAGGGGCGGATGGTGAAATCACTCACAAGTCATGGTTTCTACTTAGACATTAAAATACTAATCGCTGGCTAAAGAAAGTCTGGAGGGGAAAGGAAAGATCTTCTTTCCGAAGAGAAAAAGGAAAGCAAAACTAAATTAAGTGCTTTGTCGTTTGGTGAAATACGGACAACGGTATAGAGGGGGCTAAGTAAAACTATTAGTTGTGAAAGACAAGAGAGCACGGATCTTCCCCACATAGCGAGAGTGCAATCTGAAGGGAACCGCAATTGTAAGTTCCCTAAGGGGGGCTGTCGGTCTCCGCACATGTCGTGGGTGAAAAGAAAAATCCGGGAAAGGGCAGAAGGGAAGTTCCGCTGACTTAAAAAGGACAGAGAGATGAACTCGACTAAAACTCGCATAGCCAAAAAGCCGCTGAGACCTCCAAAGAACCAGCAGCCACCGAAGATCAAAGTCAACGAACCGGCGGCAAGGGGAAGCAAAGTGAAGGGCTTGTGTTGAAAAAAGGAAGGAGGAATGCTAGCCTAGCGGTTAAAAAAAAGAAAGAAAAAGAACGTGGGGGGAGTAAACAAAGAGACTGCATGCCCCGTTAACCTGCTTTCGAGAAAAACTTGAAAGAGGCACAAAAAGGCAAGATTAAGGTTCCTCGTTGACGTCCTCCAAAAAAGTCGCACGCACGGGAGTCTTGTGGTTCCAGGACCTTACCTCTTAAACCGAAATTTGAAAAGGGTAAACTGGGGGGACCTTAGAACGACAAAAAAAAGGATAGGAAAAATTCCTCCATACTCAAATAGAGAATGTTGCAAGAGTTCACCTCCCGCAATGTCCAGCTTGGCAATCCATCGAGGAAAAAAAAGGAAAAATTTCTGGAAGGAAGTGCGTCGGAAAAATAAAAATCAGCAATAGCAAAAAACTTCAAACTCATTGGGGTCTCAAAAGTTAAAGGAAGGGAAAAGAATGGTGTACTCCGAGGGACAAAACTTCGGGACTGAAGGGGATGGTGGGACTAAGGTCTAGACGAGTAGGCCACTTTGTCGGGTCGCAGGTGGGGGGGGGCAAAAAATAAGGGGTTGAAACTGACTCCTATTCAAGAGATGAAAAGACGCACAAGCTCCGGATAGCAGGGGATAGGGGCATAGTCGGCCTTTGATGAGTGTAAAAAAATTAAGTGGAGTGGACTGAAAATCATCTGGTGTCAGGGGGGAAGCTAATAGGGAAATGCAGAGAGATCCCACACACGGGGAAAAAATAATTCATGTGTCCTTCTCCGGGTCATCGCGACAGGGAAAACCTGATAGGAAAAAGAACGTCCTCCGGAGTGACGCTCAATCAAGGCAAACAGGTCCTAAGGTACGACCTCAGACCCTATGTCGTGTGGAACGGAGATAAAAGGGGGCATGGTCGACTTCGGGAAATAAAACAAAAGCATCCACTGACAAAGGAACCGGCAAAACGGGGGGGGAGAACTCGACAGCTAGGGGTCGAAAGGAAGACCTACGTGAGGGGGTACGCGCAGCCGTTTGGGGGAATGTTAAAGAGAAAAGCCTATAATCGAGGAGTGTAATAAACTGACAATTCCGAGGGGAAGTATATTGGAAAGATCGCGAGTACGAAGATGAGTGTCGCAGATATGGTCGCGGGCAGAGACAGATTTCGACGAGGGGACATCGGGGGGACAGAACGTTTCATCTCGGGATTCATGGAAAACAAATGTTGGGGTCGGATGAATGGTCAAAAACCCAAATGAAATTACGGGGAGAGTTGAACCCTACAAGGGGAAAAAAGGAAGGAGAACAAAGTTTGAGGAGGAGGGAGGGGTGAAGGACGAAAGGATCTCGAAAGATGGGAGGCGGTGGTACAAGTGGCGAGGAGGGTGGGTGAGGAAGGGAAAGGTGGCAAAGCTTGGGTACGGGGGATGGGGGGGGAGGGGAGGAACGGGGGAGGTAAGACTAAGCGTGAAGAAGGGATATGAGGGAAAATGGGAGAGAGAGGAGGTGGAAAAAGAGAGTGGGAAGGTTGTGGTAAGTACCGGATCGGAGCTAAGCGAAGGGACAGTGCAGGGAAGGACGTGAGGTGGAGGAGGGGGGGGGGTGAGAATGATAGGGGGAAGGAGGAGGTGAGGAGATAGGGACGGTGAGAGAGGGGCTAGGGGGGGGAGGAAATAGGGGAGAGAGGAAAGGTGGGGGAGATTGAGAAGTAGTGCTTGGAGTTGGATGTCATGGAGTCGGAAGGGGGAGGTTGGGAGAAGAGGGAGAAAGTAGGGAGAAAGAGAGGGAAAGGGGAGGGTAGGGGACTAGGTTGAGAGACGGACATAGAGGGGGGAATTGCCGAAGGAGGGTGAAGGGTAGGTGAAGAGTATTAGATGATAGGGGGGAAATAGGGGGTGATGGGAGAAGTGAAAAAGGGGGGGATAAGGGGGTGAAGAGAGAGAGCTAATAAGAGTCGGTGGGCGGGGGAAGGAGGGTGGGGAAAGGGGGTCCAAAGGTGGTGGAGTGAGGGGGGAAGGGCTGCATCAGCGTAAGGGAGGGGAGGGAGTGGGGAGAGGTGGTAGGGGGGTGGAGATTGATGAACGAAGTTGGGGGGGGGGGGAGGAGGGTGGTGGACAACGCAAAAAAAAAAAGAAGAGAAAGAAGGAAGGTAAAAAGGGGTACCTTACGGATAATTGTTACGTTAACGAAAATCGGGGGTTGTGGGGAAACCTTAGTGGCCTATGTGTTCAAGGAGGCAGGCATGGCGAGGGATCTTTTAAGTAGGAGAGGGTGAGAGGAGAGTAAACTAAGTAAACTGCAGGATTTCGAAGGAGGTTAAAAGATGAGAAGAAAGAACCGTCCCTGATAAAGAAAGAATTGTGTCAGTCCAAAAATATCTGGGGGGCGGGGAATTGAGGTGGGTATAAATTCGGGGCCGCTAGAGTGGCGGGGCGAGTGTGGGTGAAGTCGCGGTACGCAATGATATGGAGACTGAATTACTAAGTAAGGGGATAAGTTTGGGGGGCAGTTGGTCAAACATGCGCTGGAATAAAAGATCCGCCGGCGGCGAAAGAGGTACACTTGGGATTTTAAAAAGAGAAGTGGGTTCACTGTCAGAGTATGGACGGGTCGTGGAAAAGGCGGATGAAGCTCACAAAGCAATCCTAGAGTTTAAAGGGGGAACAGCAGAAGGGAATCTTGGAAATGCAGGAACCAAAGCAATGGGTCGTATCGCGCTTTCATCGGAAAATATTGGTCCGGTCACATAGAGGCAAGAGAGGCCCAGCTAGAATAGTGAGCCAAAAATGGGCTCCAGGTCAGCAAAGTGAGGTGTTAGACAACCTATCTAGGGAAGATCAAAAAGGGATCGTAGGGTTAGTGCCGGAAAGGGTAGACGTAGCCAGAAAGTCGGATAAATACCGTAGATTCCCAGAGGTCCGGTAAATGATTCTACGAAAAGGGATACGGGGGGTTTGTGTACATGCGGACAGAGGGGGGGAAGGGTTGGGAAAAGAAAAAAAAAGGCTGATGGGATTTTTGGTACAATCACAAAAACGAAGAGTGAGACAAGGAGTTTTGCGGGGCTATAATTCCATCAAAAGCGGAGGGGGGGGGGGAGAAACCTAGGAAACTGGAGAAATCTTCCAGGGAATTATATTAAAAAGGAAAAAGGGGACCGCGCGTCCAATGCTTACGTATAGAAGTGAAGAGGAAAAGAGACCCCACCACTGGGGAAAATTGAAGGAAGTCAAGAAGGCCCCATCTGCTGAAGGGATTCGAGCCCTGGCTGTGACGCGACATTTCGAAGAGGGCGTGGACGACGAGGGGGGCGGTGGGAAGATTATCCATGCTCCGACCATCTGGGGAGGAGGAGGAAATATGGAGCGCCTGAGCCAGATGGACATCTGGGACGCGTGATGTTCGCCATAGTCGTTCCATCGGATAGGGGGAAGGAGCACTTCACGGCCATTCGTCAACTGAAGGGGGGAAAAAGGTTGCCACAGAGAAAGCTTGGCGCGGACCATTTGAAAGGATGGAGGAGGGGGAAGAGGGGAAGCATGGGAAAAATTCCCCCCAAAAATAAGGGGGTTGAAAAGAATCAAATTTCTGTGGTAACCTACCGTTAAAATGGAGCGCGGCCTGAGGCAGAAAAAGGGGAGTGATCAATGGGTGGGAAGTAGGGGGTTGAGCGAACGAAGATTCAGAAAAAAAAACCACCAAATTAAGATGGCGAATTTAGTATTTTGGTTATCCAGGGAAATTGCATTCGACCTAGTGTATCGAGTCCCTGTCTGGGGATGAATGTCTGGTTGAAAGGGGGATTTCGTACTTACTGGAAAAAAATGCAGAGCGAGATCATCTGCCAACACTCCAGACAAGGCGTAGAAAAAAGGAAAGACGGTTGGACTTCTACGAGGTAAGGATGAGGGAATCTCTCACGACGGGCGATCTCTGCGAATGGGAAGGGTCAAGGTTTAGGGAAAAAGGAGAGTTCCGGAGGAGGTAGGGAAGGCTGTCTAAGGATGACCGAAGAGCCTTGCGGGAGCGAAAGGGCTCGGGGTGTATGTGGAAATCAAAGTCCGAGGTCCTTGAAAAAATCAATACGTAATGATGAAAAGAATTCAAACATGGGGGGCGGGCTGAACTGGTCGGAGGCCGGAGGCCGTGATGAACATGCCGATTATGAGGGGGGGGAAAGACCCCAGTGATGCATGAGAGGAAACGTGCCTGAAGGCGGAGATCTTGCAGGCACGAGGGGGAAAAAAGATAGAGAGGGTCAAAAGTGTGTACCGGGAGCCGCAGCAATCGGCAATCGAGAGGGGGGCGGATCCATCGTGAAGGGTTATTGGGGTTATTTAAATCATCCACGGCGGGGAAAAGAGAGAGATGGTAAAGCTAGGTCATGTAAAAGACCCGCCGGGGGGGGAGCCGCGAAAAAAAACGAACCTATTTCCAACAAAAAGGGGACAGAGGTCAATACCCTAAGGGTCCGGCTCGTCCGCTTGCGCAATGATCGACGACTTTACTTCCACTTAGTCGATTCTAAATAAGAGAGAGAAAAAAAGGGAAGCGAAACGGAACTAGGATCTAGGGAGGGAAGGGCCTATTCCTGTCCTACAGAGGAAAACGATCGAAGTGGACTTTTGAGGTTACTGAAAAGGACAGAGCATCCTTGAAGATCAAACGGCGCTATCCGAAAAGGACTGATCGCATGGTAAGACCGAGGGGGAAAACTGAAGAGGGCAGCAGGCCTTCGAACGGGAAAACTGGCCCTTCACTTACAGGATCGACGGCCTGGAAAGAAGACGCGCAGGGGCGAAACAAACGGAAAGAAAAGCGATCAAAAGGAAAAACCACTCGGGGTATTCTCCTGATGATGAGACCTCTCAAGATGCGCAATGGGGGCGAGGGGGGGGAAGGCCCGGGATCAGAAATCACAGAAAAGAGCTTAAGAGGGAACAATAGTAACAGGAGACAAAGTCAAGTGGACAAAAACAGCCGCTGTTGGAACAGAACAAAGGAGCAAAGAAAGACAAAAACGCAAAACTCTATGAAGAAGAAACCAGGAAAAGAAAATGGGACAAGGCTACTCGGAGAAAAAAGATGCCCGCTTACTGTGTAAAAATCTTCGGGGGGTTACCGTTATTGCCCGAGTCGGTTAGACACGCACTTGACGCAGAGAGAGGTGGAAAAAAAGGGGACGAACAAAGGCTCAAGGGATTCAGGGAAATGTACGAGAACTATTGGGCTTCGAGGCGGGCGACTTGAAAAAAAAAGAGGCAAGGCCGAAGTGAACCTTTAAGAACAAACTGCAGTCTAGAAGAACTTAACGTTGGCAACATCGATTTCCCGGGTGAAAGGGAGAAGGGTTCTCACTAATCTGTCAAAGGTCTATTGAAGCACTAAGAATGCGGCGGTCATCGGGGAGTCAATACTACAAGCCAAAGACAGGGGGCTTCAGGGACGCGGAAACTGCAATAAAATGGGAAAAAATAAAACTGGGGGGGGGAATCGCGGTGATCCGATCCCGTCTGTGGTGGTATAGAGATGGTCTGTCCAATAGACTGAGACGAAAGGAGCGGAAAGACAGGGAGCTCCCTTTAAGAAAGTCGGGTCCAAAGGGGGGGGCTATAGGGGGCTGGCTCTCGGCCTAGGAAATTCTCTCGTAGGGCAGAGGGGAAAGACTCCGAAAACTACACTCCTGTGCGCCCGAAAAACAAGGGTTATAGAAAATCGGGGAGACTGTGGTCTTCAAAAACATAGGGAAGAAAATTTCTTGTCCTCAGGTTTGAAAACACATCCGACGGGTCCGTAAGAGAAGGAAGAACTGTATTCAGGCGGGGGCAGGTTCTGACCTCAGCATCTTCGAAACCGGGGCTAAGATACCCCTTCTCGGGAGAAAAACTGATTTTGACCATGATTCGGAGAGAGATAGGGGTAAGCACTCGTAAAGGACCTGAAAAACAGGGAATAACTGATCAAGAAGAAAAGATCTTGCAAAACAGGTCAGGAGACGAGGGCCGTAGTCCGACGAGAATAGAAAAAAAGCCGGAAGTGCTTGTCTGTTGGGGAAACCGGGAACTTCCGGAAGAAAGGAGTGCTAACTAAATCAGGAGTGAGTTGGAGGGGAAGGCAAGAACGCAACGCCTCTTAAAGGTAGCGCATGGAAAATTGTAAAAGTAAAGGAAAGACCAATTCTACCACGGCGGTCTTAGTATCCAAAATCGCCGCATGCGAGGGTACAGAGGGCCGTCATGGATTCCAGAAAAGGAAGGATCACCCACAAGAATATAAAAAAAGAAAAGGCCAAAGGAAACAAAACCAGCAGCCCACACTACGGGGACTCCGAAAGGTCGAAAACGGGAACGGAAGGATGCTGGGGTCTG
>Ga0179593_1612443_pt1 | contig 19793 bp, 32 predicted proteins | sample CZODoug2_1_08_16_FD_185931 | JGI IMG/M metagenome (GOLD analysis project Ga0179593, IMG submission 185931) | Vadose zone soil fungal communities from Angelo Coast Range Reserve, California, USA - CZODoug2_1_08_16fungal (PacBio error correction) | ecosystem: Environmental > Terrestrial > Soil >...
ATCTTACCATTCAGTGTCCCTAAAAACAGGAGGGGGGAAAATGGGGGAGAAGACACTTAGAGGGAAGGGACCGAAAGAGGGGTCCAGAAAGGAACCGGAAAATTGAAAATCTTCCCACGCCGATGGGAAGTGATAAAATTAAGAGGGACAGGGGTCGACAAGGGGCGGGACAAACGGGCGGGAAAAATTGTTCCGCAAAAACATGACAAGAACAGAAAACAGGACTAGGGTACAGGAAGGAACCATGAATTCCAACGCGAAATGCCAAGGCAAAGTCTAACGAAACGTTGTGCGCCCTGTTCAGGGGGGAAAAGGGGGAATAAGGCGTTTCCGGAAAACCAGGTGGGACTTCGGAGGTGGGGAAACTGGGTGGACAGTCTTCCGTTTTGGAAAGGATATGCCCGAAAGGAGGCGAAGTGGCAACCATTATTGGGGGGGCTGCGCGTACTCATGGGGGGAGGGAGACTCAGTCGCCAACGAGAAAAAAAAAAAAAATCAATTTTTACTCAGGAGAAATGGAAAATGACACAAGGATCCATATCGGGAATGGAGAGAGGAGGACACTTTTCAAGTCCCCTTAATTTATCAAAGTACGAAAACGCATCAAAGAGGGCGTCCAACGTACATTCACCTTTCCCTTGAGACAACAACGGACGTCACCATTTGTTGACGTTGCAATCGAGGAGGTTCGGCGGCGGAAAGGGAATTAAAAAAGGGGAAGGCAGGGAGACCACTTGTAGCCTGCATCACGGACTGGGGGGGGTGAAAAAGTCCCAGAATACGCCCACATACGCAAGTCACAGAAAAGGCAAAATCCAGGAAAAAAGGGGGGGGAAAAGAGGGGGGTAGAAGAAGGAAAAAGGGATCGACACCCCACGACCTATCGACAGGGGGGAGAGAAGAAGAAGAAGGGGCTTGAAAGAAGGCCCTGGGGGCAAGCTTCTTGAAGGAGAATTAAAAAAACCCTGGGCCCGAAAAGATGAAAGGTGGGGAGCCTGGGAAAGGAAGGGGAAAAAAGAAAAAATACACGGCGATACGAGCCAGAAGCCAGAGAAAAAAAAAACCCCATTTTGACCGGGCAAAAAAAAAAGGGGGGGAGCCAGTAAAGGGAAAAAAGAAGAAATCAATGAGCTCGCCTAAACTAGGGAAAAGAGAGAAAGACGAACTCTAATTATCCTTTTGCCCGGGGGGGAAACAGGGGGGAAGTAGCAGCAGGAGGAAGGCGGGACCAATCATGCGTCTGGTCGAGAAAAAAAGCAGACCTATTCACGAACCGTGCGATAAGACAGGATGCCGAGGCACAGGACGGGAGTTGGGGGGGGGGGAAGGCCGGGATGTTTGCATGAATAACCGGTTTCAAAGCAAAGCGGGGGGGAGATGGAGAAAACAAAGAAAAAGAAACCGAGGGGAAAAAGCAGGTGGGTCACCACAGCAAGGTGGAAGGAGCCAAAAAAGAACAGGTCAGTATCACGGCAGCAATCCTACTTTGGGACAAGGAAAACAGGATGAAAAAAGGACTGAAAAAAAAAAGATCAAGCGGGGGTGTCTCTACCGTCGCGAAGGGGTAGAAGGGAAGGTGGGAGGGGCATTACTCCCCCCATAGATAGAGGATGGTGAAAGGGAAAAAAAACCCCAAAAAGGGAGGGTTTCGGAAAAAGAACATTTAACAGGGGGTGAGCCTGCTCGTCCACGCAGGAGAAAAGAGCCAAAAAAGGAAAACAAAAGAACATCCCCCATACTATTCCACCTAGCCGTACGTGAAGTGCCCGGGGAAAAAAAAAACGAAAGAAGAAAATGGAAACACGGGTTTTTGAGCACAGCGGAAGCGCGCAAGCAAAAAACTCAGGGGAAAAAGAACCGAGGAATGAACGCGCCCCCGATGGCCCAACTGTGGGAAAAAAAGAAAAAAGGGGGAAAGAGGGGTCGAGGATTGCCAGAATGAAACATCAACCACACGCAGGGGGGAGAAGGAAAAAAGCGACGCAACGCTACATTGTTGAAACAGCTCCACAGGAGGGGACCACGGTCGGGGGGGGAGCCAAAAAAACCAGGTAGGGGCAAACAAGCGGAAACATCACCATCGCTAAACAGAAGGAATGAAAGAAGATCATTGGGGGTCAGGAACAACAACAACGGAAGAAAGAGGCCAAAGGTCCTTCGTACCTGCTTGAGAGCTTGATCTTCAAAAGGGGGGGGGAGGAAAAGGGGGGGGGCTGAAACGGGGGAGAGGGTTTTTTCCAAACAAGGGCGAAAAAAAAGAAGAGGGAGGTCCCAACTTCAGAGGTGACAGGAGTGCGTTTGCGGGAGGAGGGACCGAGTGCCTGCTAACGCCACTACACCTTCCGGGGGGGGTTGAGGAGTTCAGAAAACAGGGCGTTGGGCCACCTACTTTGTTGGGAGAACTTTCAAAAGCCCTCGGGGGGGGGGGAAGAGCCATGACCTAGGGGGCATAAATTTGAAGGGGAGTTCTCCGGGGCATTATATACGCCGGGTTAACGGAAGGCTCCCTACAAAAAAAAGTTGTATTTAGGGGAAGCCTTGGGTTGAGTGCACACGGGAAAAACTGCACGGGACAGAGGGCGAAGGGAAATTTGGGGGGGAAAAAAAAAGGAGAGGGACACGGCTTTTTGAAAAAGAAAAAAGGGAGCACAAGAGTTTCTTGTGTCACCTGTCTGGCAACCCCCAAGGAATCGTCTGGGTCAGTCTGTGACGAAAAAAAGGGTCTAAGAAAGGGCCGATAAATAAACCAAAAAAGAGACTCAAAAGAAAACCCGTCTAGAAGAAATAAGAATATCGGGAGGCGGACGGGGGAAACCGTCGGGAAAAAGGCAAATATCCAAGTCGACGGAAAAGGGGGGGGTAAAAAAAACAAAAGGGACCCGGCGGGACTCTTTGGATTGATGTCGACGAAAAAACCAAAAAAGAGGAAAAAAATGGGTTTCTTCCTGCACATCACCAAAAGGGCCGGAAACAATTTAAAAAACAACGGTGGGCTGGGAATGCAAAAAGAAAAAAAAATAATAAAAGGGGAACTTGGTAAAGGGGGGGTCCCGCCCGGGAGGAAAAAAACCTGAAAGAGCCCCCGGCCGAGGAAAGGCGCATGGAAACAAAAAAGGAAAAAAAACGCCCAATCGGAGAGAAAACGAGAAGATTGGGGGGACGGCGAAAAGGCCATTAGGGACCGACGGTTGAAGGAAAAAAGGAAAAACTAAGGGGGGAACTTCTTTCGGTTCCCCTGGGGAGGGGTTGGGGGGAATCCCGGGGGGGGTAAGTTATCTCATTCCGCCGAACGGGTGTCAAAAAATGAAAGAAGTAAGGAACGATCTGCGGCAAGCGGTTTGTGTCGGAAAGGAAAGGGGGGAGGGAAAGGAAAACGCCTCGGTACAGATTCCCCATATGAGAAAAAAAGGAACAAAAAAAAAGAAGGGGAGAAAAGCAAACGGAAGAAAGGGTCACGAATACTTGAAGTTTCTTCCGACACACTTCTCCAGGTAAAAGGATAGTGGGATTGGGGTAAAAGTCCGGCCGTGACGAGGTGTGGGGCGTAATAAGGGGGGGGCGGCAAGGGACAGCTGGCCGGGATTGGCCTTCTTAAAAAAAAAAAAAAAAGGGGGGAGGTCGAGAAAAGCCCCCGAGAAAAGCAGCTCGATAGGGACATACTATAAAAAAACCTGGGGAAGAAAGGCGCAACAGGAAAAAAGGATTCGAGGGGGAAAAAAATCAGGAATTCGGGTGGAGGAAAGGGGGGGAACAATAAGGGGGAAACTGCAAACCGGGGTTGAAGAAAAAGGACAGCTCGGGGGGGGCGCTGGCTATTGGGAAGGGAAGAACCCAAGGGCGCCGGGTAGGAAACGGTTGGCTATCCGAGGCGAACCAAGGGGAAAAAAAGGGGAGAAAAGGCCAGCCTCCATGGGAACGGGAAGGGTGATATCTTTCTCGGGTGGAAAAAAGGGAAAACAAAACAGGCTTACACACAGGGCCTTGGGCCAAAGAAACGGAGTACAACCCTGGGTTGAGGACCTTGGGACCAGCAGCATGTTCAAAAAAAAAAAGGAAATCGACAGGGGAAAAGGAGGGGGGAACCGTTGTCTCAATTCAGGACTCGACTGTTTGGGTGGGGGGGGGGGGGGGGAGGGGGGTGGGGGGGGGGTTACGATAACCAGGGAAAGGAAGCTAAGGGTGTCCTTGATTCCGTCATGGAGGAGAAAAAGAACAGAACCAGAAAAAAGGATTGTCACAGCGACGGCGCCGGGCACAGAAAGATAAAGGGACAAAAACGACCAAGAAGGGACTCGTGCCTACTAAAAGACCAGAAAAGGTGTGGAGGATGAGGGACAACCCAGCGGGTAAAAAAAGATCGGGACAAGGGGGGCTAAGCCCCCATTCAATGACCTAAAAATCGTGGAATGATATGGTCAGGGCTTTGGCCGCTGATCCCGGGGAAAAATTCGGGGAGGGGGGATCGACGGGGGGGGTCCTGACTGTTTCTCAACTAAAACTGGGTAGACTACCAAAAGCGGAAAGAAAGGGTGGAAGGACAATGCTCCCACGGGGGGGTCAAGGGAACTGGCCCCTTCCTACTAGGGACTTGGCTATCATAACGGGCTCCGCCATGAAAAAAAAAGAAAATCAAATCGAAAAAACAACAACAAAGAGGGGGAAGGGAAAAAAAAAAGGGAGAGGGGTTTTTTTTAAAGCGAAAAAGGCGCAAAGGTAGTAGAAGGCATGCCGAGAAAAACCGTGGGGGGAGGAAGGGAGACAGACTTATAAGAACTCGGGTCAACATCGAATAGGAGGATCCTCATCCGGCCCCAATCGTCAGCCGACTGAAGGAGGAACGAAGCGGCCCAAGCCGGGAGAAGATCCAGTCCATCACGCGAGAGGTTTCAGGGGCCGAGGACCCTGGATTTGGACGGGCACCTGGCGACGGGGGGGGGGGGAAAGATGAAAAATGAGCCAAAGGGAGGAATTGGTCGGGGACAAAAAAAGGAAGATCTAGGGGGGAATTAAATGCCCAAGAAGGGGGTCTGGTCCGGCGGACAAACGAAAAACAAAACCGGGGGAAAATGCCATTGGAGCCATGAACGGCATAAAAAAGATCGAAGGGGGGCTAAGGGGATCGTAAAAGGGTCCTCCATCATGCGAGCCAAAAAAAGGGTTGGGGCGCCGGTCCGCGAAAAAGGGGAAAAGGAATGCGGGGGCCAGGCAATCACACAGGGGACGTAAAAAAGACATGGCACCCTGGGGGGGGGAAACGGGGGGAGGGGAGGACATTTTGACACGGACTAAATGCCCCCCGATTGGAAAAGCTAAGTTGGTTCAACATGATCGGCTGCGCGGAAAACCCAAAGGGCGTCGACCGAGAGGAAAACGCACCAGACCCAAAATCAGCTGGGGGCTCTTGGGATTAGCAATCAAATAACCGCTGTCGAAGTGAAAAAATCTACACGTTGGGGGCCAGTCCCCGCAGCAAACAAATAATAGTTCCCACGGCAAAGGGGGAAACGTTCAAGAGCCACAACGTTTGCGTTAAAGGGTTTTGACGGATGCCCGATCGGCGGCAGTTGGGGGCATTAGCAAAGGTAGCCGGACAGACGGTCAGCGGGGGGGAGAGGGTTTGAAGATAAAAACCACAGACGGCCAAAAAAATTCCGACCAGCGAAAAAGCAAAGAAAATAGAGACGAAGACCCCACTATAACCGAACCGCCGAGTCAGCCGTGCGATAAGCAGAAGCCCTGCCCTTGGCCTGGTAATGCGGAAAGTGGAAAGATTCCTACACAAAAAGAGGGGGGGAAAAAAATGGAGAGCGGAAGCCAGAAATTTAAACAAGTCGGCGACGACTGGCGGTCGTAAGACGCAAAGCCCCAGGACCACGGGGGGACGGGGAAAAAAAGGGAGCTTGGGACCGGGACGCTTCACTCATGGCACAAAGCCGGAAAATCGCGAAAAAAAAAAGAAGAAAGGGGGGCGGGCCGAATCGCGCAATGCTACAAGGAGCCAGGGAAAGAAATGGCGTTCAGGTTTTTCGCCATGATTTCACAGCGAGCAAAAAAAACGACAAAGAGGGGAGGGAAAGCCCCCCCACGGGGACCACGTTTGTGTTGGTTGTGAAAGGGGAAAGGGGGGGAGGAACAGGTGGAAGAACCCATCTTGTCGATGCAGAGCACCAACGCCCCCATCAAAAAAACCACAAAAGGGTTGGCCCCAGAACGATCCCAAGCCAAAAAGTTGGGACAAGTACGGCCGGACGAAAAGGTGCTCCTTTCTTCACCCCTCGTGGTCATAAAGGACGTAGGGGTCACGAAAACTCCCCAAGAAAGAGAGGGGGGGACACAAAGATGTCGGACAATGCCAAAAGTGAAAGGTGAGCCCGGCAGTCACGCAACGGGAAGAAAGAAAGCCCAAAAAGGGGAAGACAAACAGAAAAGAGGACCAAGAGGCGACGTGCAAGGCCAGAAAAAAGGGAAGGAAGAAGGAAAGGGCGTGGAAGCACGCGCCCCGTAAACTCCTATCATGCAAGGCCTAACAGCCTGAAAACAGGGAAGGAGCGAGGGCTGGGACCGCACAACAAAGTGCCCGCCGTGGGGAAAAGGAGGACAAGTGTAGCTGGAGCCGAGGCAAAGCGGGTGTTCTCGACCGCACGCTCCCTGGTTGAACGGACGGAAAAAAAAAGCAAAAAAGGCGAGTGCCAACAGCAATAACGACAAACGACATCCGCTCAGCAGGAAGAGAAGAAAAAGAAACGGAGGGAAGGGAGAGCTCAAAACACAACATGATAAAATAGAGAGATAGTCGCATCGTACGTACGCGGGACGACCTGAGGGGGGGCGTGAATTTCGCCGAAGCAAGGTTTTGCCCGCCCAGACGAGAGCACCAAAAAACCGCGGCGACCGGACCCTGCTTTGATCTGTGTCAGTGATTGCGGGAAAAGTTTAAGGATAAACACGCGGGTTTTTGATGTCTCTCAGTCCGGAAAGGAAAAAGCAAGGGGGCTTTAGGGGGTGACACCGCCGCCCTCCGTGCGCCCCGCCCGACCTGAAGAGTTCAGCCGGAAAATGATGGCAGAGAAGCTCTGGGGAAAGAAACAGCACATGTCTCTGTTAGCCCTGGGGGGCGGTCAAACTGCCCCTGCAAAACGCCGCCAACGAGAGGATTGAGTCGTTTTGTAAGGGGACAACGCTGTTCTGAAAAGAGGAGAAACTGAGAACCTGTTCGGGCATGCAACTCGACAAGAGGGGGGAAGGGAAAGGGGTATATCGGATGGGGGGCACAAGCTGGGAAAAAGGAGACTACTACCGGGACCGCTGGCGAGACAAACGGAAAAAAAAAATGGAAAGAATGGGGGGAAATTCTTGCTGCTTACTGTTCTACAAAAAGCTGCGGCCACGTAAATCCAAGGAAAGGACGATCCCGTTTCTGGACAAAAACACCTCCAAGTCCCTGTGGACCTGCCGTTTTGCCCGCTGGCAAGGGGGACGCACGCAAAAGATGGGAGGTGCACTGGGGGTCTTTCAAGGGGGAGAAAGAGCACGGGGCCCGGACATAAAAAAAGGGGGAGGATTCGGCCATACTGAAAGAGGAAAAAGGGGGGGGGGAAGAGGCGAAGCTGTTGACATGGTCACGAAACCCTGAGAGGGGCCGGCCAAGAATGTGAAACATTCATGGAGCGAGGAGGACCGCCAAAGCAGGTCTATCTTGGACGGGAGGAAACGTGGGAGGGGGACTCCAGGGGGGAAGGAGTGCCAGTTAAGGGAAGACCTACTTCCGCGCCCCCTGGAAAAACCTTTGAAGGATTTCCCAACCCAATTGGGTCGTGGGGCTTAGGAAAGAACAGGGGTCGCCTAGGGGGGTTATGGGCCCCTTCCATGGAGGAGAGAGGGCATCACGTCGCACGGATGGTGTTGGGGTCGTAATATGGAGAACCTACAGAGCCAGGCCCCATTCCAAGGCAAAAAACTTTCAGAAAAAACGGCGATAATTGGCGGGGTCGATCGGTGCAAGGGGGAATAGAATGAAAAAGACTGCCTGCTGTTGGGGGGGGGGTCGCCTCCGGGGGGGACGAATGTTCTTCTTGGGACGGAGGGGGGAAGCAACCGGCAAACGAAACTAAGCCTGAGTTCTGGAAGGAGTGACCCAGCCAGACAAAGGTGAAAGGGGAGACCTAAGCGGATCAAGAAAACTTCAAAAATGGGGGTTAGACCCGGTGAGGACCTAGTGACGAAAGAGTAATAATTCCATGGTGACGTGGGAAAAAAAATGGGACGTGCCAAAGGCGATCTAGACAAGAAGTACAGCTATATCGATTTGGCTATTCGGAAAAAAAGGGGGGGGAGACTGAGTAACACATGAGGAAAAAAAAATTGAGTGAACGCGCGGCATGCAACACATGAAACAACGTCCGCCCAAACGGTTTGACGCTTTGGGCCCCGTGGGCGTCAGAAAGAGACGGGCACGGTTCTGGGAAATTCGAAAGAGAAACTGGGCGCAATGTGACCCCCCCACCGCCCCCAGCCCCCCCCACAACAACTAAAGTTACGGAGGGAAGACGCAATGAATACAAGCGTCCAAAATGACGCTGGGGTCTCGGGGCAAAACATTAACCACGACGGTGAAGGTATCCGGAAGGGCATGAGGGCAAAATGGCAAATGGCAGAAAGATCTGGAAGGGGGGGTCTAGGACGAAAAAAAGCCCCCGGCCAGGTCCTTCACTGTGGGCCTCAAAGGCAGAGCAGTTGCCCTACGGGAAAAAAAGAAAACTGCAGGAGAACCAACCCGCGTCTCAGGCCCATCCTCAAATCAAAGGGGGGGAAAGACCCGGGAAACCTCTGACAAAAAGCTTTGATGGAACTGAATTAGGGGGGAAGGGGGCCCGGGAGTCAGAAGCCGGTGTAGGCAGGTAAAAAAAAAACTCAAAACGACGAAGGCCGAGGTCTCCAGAAGTTCAAAAAGAAACTTAGTGAGAAAGGAAAGGACTCACTAAGTGGAGTGGGCGAGGCCCCCTGAAAGGCCCGGGGGAGGATCAGGAGGTGGCCTTTCCGCCTTACATCTGAGAAGAAAAAAAAAACAAACAGTATGAGGAGGAAAGATCGAAGATGAAAAGAGAAACGCTGATCATAACATCCTTTAGTAGAAGCAAGGCGCTACAGCCCAGCCGGGGAAAGGGGAGAGGGTGGCTAAAAGGGGGGCAGCTTTAGGACTCAAGGCAAACGGCCAAACCTCGTCGGAGAAGCCTACAAGAGAACGGAGACCGGCCAAGCCGAACCAATATCAAGTTCCATCACGAGATGTTTCATGCCGGGGTCAAAAAGAAGGGAAAGCGACGATGTGGGGTTCCCATTGATCACAGAAAGGGGGGGAAAAAAAGGTCGGGGGGAAGTGGGGAGGCCGTAATTCAAAACTTTCTGTGCCCGGCGGCCGTCGAGGGCGGAGCCGAAGAAGGGAGGGGGGCGCCAGGGGAGTGCGGGCAAAGGTCCGTGCTTCAAAAGGAAAGAGAACCGGAAAAGAACGGAGAAAGACCACGTTGGCCACCGAAATGGGGGTCGATTTCTGATCACGGAAACCAACTGCGGGAGTCGGCAAAGGTGAAAGACGGCTTCGAGAACACCGGGTGCCCGGAAACCTTGGAACCCTATCCCCGAGGGCTCGAAGGTGAACAATTAATCTTCGAAACTTAACCAAGAGGGCCAAAGAACGCTAAAAAGGGCGCCACGCAGACCAATATTTTCTGGGAAAGTAGCCATCTAAGGAGCTGGAGAGGTACTGAGGAAAGCGCAATGGCACCCCTGATGCTAAAAATTGCCGACACGCAAGGAAAGTCGTGAGTAGCACCGGGCCACCGGGGCTTGCAAACAAGGGGAAAAAACAGGTGGGAGAAAGAAAATCGAATGGCTGCGGCGCGGGAATTTCCTTGATGGCGACAAAAGGTGGGGGGGAAGGAAAGCAGCGGGCGGGCCCGTCCCAGAAGAACGGCAAAAAAAGACCGCACAGAAAAAGGGAGCCGAAGAAAAAAGGGGGGTCAATAGGTCCACTGGTTCTCCTACGCCTCAAGCGACACAAAAAAAAAAATCAGAAAGCGAAAAGATAAGACAACATTTCGAGGGTGTAAAGGGGAAACAAGAATTCAAAACAAACCGTTTCCTTGAGGGAAGAGCGAGAGGAAAAAGAGGCCCAACATACAATCGAACTTGAGATAAAGGACCCAGAAAAAAAAGAAAAAACTACCAAGGAGGGGCCGGAGCGGCATTCTCGTGGAAACCGTCTCGGTCACTCAAGGCAGCATTAAAAAAAAAGACGTGATCCCCACTCTGAACGAAGATGGGCGGGCTTGCATCAATGGCTGCGGGACGAAATCGGTCCGGCAAAAAAAAAGAAATGGGGGGGGGAAAGTGGAAGGGGGTTCGCCCATTAAAGAAAAATCTCGCCGATCACGACCAGGGCTTCACGACATGGAGGAAACAGCAGGGTATTGTCAGCCCTGTGTAGATGTGGGAAGGGAACACCAGGTGAGACATGGAAAGAAAGCAAGAAAGCAACCGGGTACCCAACAAGCCATTGTATTTTGTGCCCTCACCCTACGTCTAAGAAAAGGGACACGGGGAACCGAGGGTGAGAAGTACAAGGGTATTCCCGGAACTCGAAAGGTTCAATGCCCGCGGGACTTAGAGCGTTGATGGGCAGAAACACAAAAGAACAAACAGAAAAACCAATTTCAGAAGGGGACAATGAAACAGGAGAAGAAACAGGTGGAAAAAGCCCGCGGGAAGCACGCGCAGCAAAGGGAAACCTTACCAGAATCACCACCAAACTAGCCGCAGGAAAAACCAGAAAACGCAGAATGCGCCGTAATGAGGTAGAAAAGCAAGAGTTGCCAGAAATGAAAAGAACAGAGGAAGACGAGGTAAGGAGATGCCGCGTGGACTCCAATCCCAACGAGTTGTCCCCAGGGTTTAAAGTAAATGGCACGCCGAAAAGAAAATCAACCCGCAGGAGAATGAACGAAGGCCAGGCACGCCCTTTATCAGAAAAGAAATCACCTGGTGGGACAAAAGGAAGGCGCAGACGGTTCGCTTGAAACGCCCAACACCGCCTTAGGCGCAAAAGCGCGAAATCAAAAAGTTAAAGAAGGGGGTGTCGCTTGTAGATCTCAAAAAACAATACAAAGGGGAGAAAGAAGAAGGCGCAAATCGTCGTCGAGGGACGGCTTCTGATGAGAAGGAGGAAAAAGGCGATGTCCGTTGGGAGAACAGAGTTGGAGGCTGAGGTCGGCAGAAGACTGTCCAGGTGGAGGCGTTGGGGAGGTCGAGGTACCGCGGTGCCCTGCTCAAATTTAGACTCTCAGCGTGGGAATGAGACCGAAGTTGGACACGGAAAGGGGGGAGCGGGGGGAACCGCGCAAATACGGGCGACTTCCCCAACCTCGTTCCTCTAACGCAGGAGTTCGCAGGGACGAAGAAGCAAAGGTAGTCAGCAGAAGGTCATGTCCAGGGCTTTGAAGGAAAAAAGCTGGGGGGAACAGCCTGCACGGGTCCCCGCCTCGCTCCGGCTGGCTGGCGTGAGGGAAGGGGTTTCGGAGGGCTTGATTCAAAGCAAAGTGACCGACAAGAGTCACCAGGGGGAAAGTTTTGGGAAAAGAGGCCCTCGAGAACGGTCCCGGGGTAGGGAAGGTTCACCCAACTCGTCGACGGCTGGAGTTCCTCGCATAAAAACACGAAAAAACCAGCGGAGAGACACCCAGGGAATACTGCATATCGTTGCCTTATTGTCTGAAAAAAACCGTACGGAAGGCTTTGGCCAAGGGGGATCCGGAAGACGGAGTTCGGTGCGTCACACCGCCATGAGGGGGGGGGGCCCGGCGTTGCTCATGGGGAATGGTGCGTGCTACAGGGCAATAAGGATGTTGAAAGTCCTTCAGCAAACACCGCCAGGAAAAGGGCTGGCGCGGAGGGTCGCATCCAATGAGGGGGGTCAAAGTGGAGGCTCCCGGGTGGAGGAACAGGAAAAAACGCCAAAGACAGTCAGGCCCGGTAGATGAAGACCGGAACAAGAAAATCGAAACGATTCGCGGCGAACCTATTTCCATGCGAGTACATGAAGGGGTAAAAAAACGCTAAGAAGCGCGACCTGCCGACCTGTGGCCGTCTTGGCTGTGGTTTTGGAGCAGGGAGCGCCGGAGAAAAACGCCGGGGGGTCTTTCTGTGGCAGGCAGCCCCCGGAGAGAGGGGGGGGTGGGGGGGGGATTCGGCCTGATGGACAGACGCAAACGTCAGGCTTCGAGAAAGGGCCTTCCGCGGTCAAAGGAAAGGAAGGAGGGGAGGGCAAGGGAGAATCTTGGAACTGGTTCGTAAACCCCCAGACAAAGAAAGTGGGGCCGCCGGCCGGCGGACAAGGTTCTTTCTGGGTGGGGGGCGTAGGAGGAGGACAGCGAAAAAAAACTACGCTTGGCCCTTGCATGAAAAGCTAAAAAGGGGTGGGATAAAAAGATTTCAAAATACAGTAAATAAGAGGAAAAAGCAGCGAGAAGCTTGAAAAACAAGGGGACTCAAAAAACGGGTGCTCATGCACGAGACATGACAACCTCGGGTGCCGTGTTTCGGCGGACTGGGGGGGGGGGTGGAAAAGAAAAAAAAGTGTCGATCAGCGACAAAAAAGATCGGGGACTCGAAGAAAAAAACAAAGCCTTGGCGGACAGGGGAAGGAAAAGGGGGAGGAGAAGAAGAACGAAAGCCAATTGATGGGGTAACGCCCGCCCGCCGAATCATGGGACACAGGGGCGAAGGAGGAGGGGGGCATCCGGGGCGTGTCCAAGGGCACACGGAAGTCGGCAAACCAGGGGACGAAAAAATGTTGCAACCAAGCAACCTGGGTGCTAAAAAACTGGCCCAGCATGAAAGGGAATCAGAAACAGGCGCAACCGGGAAGGGGCCAAGGGGAAAACGATGAATTTGGAAGACACTTTTGAGATCCTGTCGAAGCCAAGGGGCTGGGTGCAGGGCCATGGACGAAAATTGGGCAACAGAGGATGTCCCACGAACGTTCCTCCGAACCGCAAGCAAGAGACAGAAGAGGCGGCACCAAAAACGCCAAGAAAGAAAGGTGGAAGCAAAGAAAAGGGAAGGTTGAAAGCCCAGCTTCACCAGGGCTCGGGGGGACCAAAAATGAAACAACACTAGCCAGAAGGGGAGGGTACCAAAGAAGGGGGGGGACAGAAAAGGCCAAGTGCGGGCAGACCGGCGTGTAGGCAGGGGGCACTAGGAGAAAGGGAAAAGGGCTTACGATTAAAAAGACGTCGGAGAATAAAAGGGCAAATGGCTTTGTCGGCGCCGGACTAAAGGGAAGGGGGAGGAAAAAAAGGTCGCCAAAGGAAAAACAAGAGAGACTCAAAAAAAAGAAAGGGGATTAAAAGAGGGGTTTGTTGCCGAAGGTAAAGGGCAGATGCCATTTTATTGGAAGAAATCTAACAAAATCATTGGTTTACGAAAAATACAATTATTTCTAAAGGGGAGGGAATGCTAAAAGTGGAAAAAGAAGGAAATCCGTGAACGAACTAAACATAACAAACGTTGAAAGCAGGGAAGGGCGAACCAAGCCGCGAACACAGATAATGTTCCATCAAGATGAGAATGCAAAGGGGGGGATCAAGAAAGCCAGGGGGACGACGGGGGGACGTAGGGAAAGAAAAAGGGAAGGATTGCGTTCGGGGCACCAACGGGCTGCCAGAGGGCAGGGGGGAAACCTGAGAGAACAGAAGAACGGAAGGAAAGTGGGGGCAGGGCAATGAAACGGAAACCCAGCCACAAATTCGGCGGGCTAAAAGAAGGAGTCCATGAAAAGGGGAACGGGGAAAGAAGAACCGGTGTTGAGGAGGGGGTCCGAAGACCGGAAGGAGCTGGGCCAAGGAAACAAACCCAGTTTAAGACTGCTGACATTGGGGGGAGGTTGGGGAACAAGAGGAATTGGGACACGCAAGATGAAACGATAAAAAAAAAGAGCGACGTGGAAAAAGTAAGGAAAAAGAAAGTAAAAAATCCAAGGGGGTGTGGCCTTTCGACTATGTCGCCGCAAAAGACCGGTCTTAGAAAAAAAGCACAATAAAAGATCCAGGAGGGAGAAGGTTAGGAAAAAAAGGGAACAACCTAGGAAAAGTCCCGACACGCACAAGAAAAATGAAATCACGGGAAAAACTGCGAAGGTCAACGGGAAAAAAAGTCTGCAGAGAGGGGAAAGACTGAGAGAAAAGGGAGGTGAAATTAGACAAACGTTGCCGGACAGCACCGGGGATTAGAGTTGCTCAGGACAAACAAAAAAAAAACCAGGCAGAGCAAAGTTTACTGAGGGAAGAAAAAAGAAGGAAAAGACCATCACGAAAGGAAAGACCGCAGGACGTGGAACAGCGAATGCAAGGAACGAAGTCCTGGGGAAGCTCCGTCGGCATAAAGGGGAAAAAAAAAAATACAAAAAAGACGGAACGAAGAAGAATCAGGAAAAAGACAAGGAAAAAATAAAATGAAACGACGAACGGGCGTTCGAGCGAAAAAAAGGCAGGGGAAAGCCAAAAGGAGCAGGACGCGTGAACGGAAAGAAGGTCAGAATCGGGACGCGACTAGAATGGGCTGCTGTCAGCCTTGCTGCACTCAGGAAAAAAAAAAGGGGACGTTCAAAGTAAAAAAGAGAAAAAGCACGAACAGGGAGGAGCAAAAACCGAGACCGAAAAGTTTGTTCTTAATAGTCAGGCAAAGTTGCAGGGAAAAAGGGGCACGGAGGGGCAGATGGCGGAAAACCAAACCAAGAGGGACCCGGGGAGAAAAAAACATGGGAAGGGGAGCCAAAAAGTAGCAGTCATCACTGCGCCCATCAAGACGCCTGGTGGGGTCTCCGGGGAAAGGGAAGTCCCAGCCCGGGTTACCGCGCCCGGCGAAATGCACGGAGGCGGGGTGCCGGAACTACAATAAGAGAAGAAGAGGAACATCCATACCCAAGACTATGTCGATGGATGCCATAACAGGAATAGCAGGGCCTAGGGAACTGGGGGGCCTCGCGCCACGCACGGAACCATCATCGCCAGCCGAAAAAAAAAAATAGGAGGGCAGGGGCAACCAAAAAAAGTGAAGAAAGCCGACAAAAAATGTCACGGGGTAAAAAAAACTCGAAGACCTGGTTGGGGGACCCGAAGGAAAAAAAGTACTCTCCCAGAGGGGGAAGAAATTTAAAAAAGTAGGGAGGCGGTTCGCGCCAACTTTCACTCCTGAAAGAATGAAACCCGGCCGGAGCGCAAAGCAACGAGAACCGTGGCGATCCAACGCAGAAAAGGCCCACTCAGGGAGAAGCCAAAAAACACCAGAAGGCAAAAAGGGAGGTGGAAATCACTTACATCCTCTCAACATTGAGGGATCAAGAACGATCGGAAGGAGAAGAGGACAACACAAAGGGGAAGGAGGGAAAAAAGAGAGAAAGAAGAGTCGTAGAGAAAAAAGGGGAAAATGAAAAAAAAAAAAATGCTGGAGACGGAGGGGGTCGTGATTGCAATTTGGAAAAAGAACGGTGTTGGGGGCGAAAAAAAAACCGCTGGCCAAACCGTCCGGCGGGGGAGGGGTACCAGGTGAGTGTTGAGTCTGGGTGCAAAACGACGGCTCCAAGAAGAACGCCAAGGGTTGAATGGAAACGCTCAGCGTGAAAGAAAAAAAGGAACGTGGAAAAGGGAAGGAAGGTCAAAAGGACAGAAGGGGAGACTCCTCGGTCTCAAAAAGGACAGGATTCGCGGAGGAGCTCAATTGCCTACCTCAGCAGGGACAGGTTTCTGTCGGAGTATTCAGCGGGGGGGGGGGGAGTTTGCAACGAACACTTAAGGACCTCTCAGGAAGCGGTGGATGATGGTTTCACACATGTGCGGGGGAAAAAACTTTACACCAGGAAAACGAAGAAAGTCACTGAAAAGGGGGGACCGGGAAGGGGAGGCAAAAAAAAGAGAATCGTCTGGTAGGGGGGAATGTTTTCAAGTTAGCAGAGAGAGGCAACCAATAAACAAGATCACACAAGAAAAAACCAGAGAGAGGAATAATGCAATCTTCCTGGACTTTGGTTCCTACAACAAAAAGGGGGAAGTTTGCGGGCGAAGGGACGCGAACGGGGGGGGAAATTGGGGAACAGGACCAAGGTGGGTAAAACCGTGCGCTGGGGGGTCTGTGAGCCAATCCAAAATAATTGGAGGGAAATGTGTTCAGTTGTAGGGTCATAAACCGACCACCGGAAAAGAAAAACAACTGTCTGGCGAGGGCCTCGAAAATCGGAATGAGGGCTCAACTGGGTCAATGTTCGAAAAGTGAAAAAAAGAAGACCCATGAGAAGCCGGCAAAGGAGCAATGCAACGCTGGGACAAAAAAAAAGAGTGCAGAAGAGGTATGGTGGAGGTTCCACAGAAAATCGTTAGGGGAAAGAGAAGGGGGAAACAACGCGCCCTACTTGCAGGTGAAGCGACCCGGGGGGGGGGAAAGGGGGCTGTGGGGAGCAAGACTGAAAAGAAGGGGGCGAAAAAACAAACGCCGCCTTGGGTTATGGGGGCTGGGAGGAAAAAAAAAAGGACTCACGGGTTTGGGGGGTAAAAGGGGGAGGGGGGGGCACCCTAACGCTCGGCAAGGCCCATTCCCAAAAAAAACAAAACAAGGAAAAGTGCCAGGAAGGGAGGGTTTCCTCCGAAAAGAGGACGGAGGGGAGATAGGAGGTCGGCGCTCTCGACAGGAACCCTGGGAGTTCGCCGCGGGGGCAAAATGGGCAGCTGTGGGCGGGATGTGGGGAAACAAAAGAGGCCGACATTCCGTGCTGGCCGGCTGACGTGATGAGCCCATCAAGGAACGACGAGCAAACTAAAGCAGTCAAGAATTCAACATGGGGAACAAAAAAAAGGTAACGGAAAGGAAAAGGTGAACTTAGAGAGTTACTAACCTCTGATTGGCAGTAAAGGTAGGGGGGGGGGGGGCAATGCTGAAGAAAAAAGAAAAATAATAACAAAAAGAACTGGAGTTGCTACTACGGGACAAGATAATGGGAAAGGGCCATGTTGAAAAGCAAAAAAAACGGGGTCGGAAAAAAAAAATGGGGATGGGAAGTCTTCTAGCGGAAAGAACTCAAGTGGGCATCGTTCTTGTGGAAAAGGGAAGAGGACCCACAAAAGTTCCTGAAAGGAACTTGAAAAGGTGGGATGGGTGACGGCCCATCTTCAAGGGAAAAACTGGGGAAAACAAACAGGACGAAAGAGAACAGGTGCCTCCCAACCGGGGCAGGTACCTACCTTGTGAAAAAAAAAGAACGGGGGAAGACGGGTGACTAGAAGGAGAAGGACGTAATGAACTGTGGCTTGAGGACCGGGAAGGGAGGAAACAGAGCTATAGGTCAAAAAGCCTGCCGGTCAAAACCAGCCCTGAACAGGAGTTGAATTCCGGGCACATAAAAGGAGCAGACGCAAAGCAACAAGGGGGGAGTCATGAACAACAACCCAGGAAAAAAAATCAACAGGGAAGAAAAACAAGAAAAGATCGGGGAAATGGAAAAGAGATGGGTCAGCCGGCTTTGAGAAGATCCGTGTCACAAGAAAAAAGGAAGGAGGGAAGGAACTGCTCAAGAAAAGCAGGAGAGCCTGGAAACTCGCTGAGCAAGGGGGGACGAAAGGGTGGAGGAAACCCAAACATGGTCCTGTGCGCCCAAAAAGTAAACTACCAGGACACAAGGGGGCTCGACGAGGGGAGAAAAAAGAAAACAACAAAGGAGGAGGGAAAGATAGAGATGTTACAACCAAAAGAGGACCGTATAAAAGGGGACGCGAAAGAAAGAACGTGGGGAAGAAGGGAAATTTGAAGGAAAAGGGAAGGGGCTTAAAAGGAGGGTAGGAAAAAAAGTCCGAAAAAACGTCCCGAGCCAGGCCTAACCGCAAAGGAAGGAAATGAAGCGGATGACATATCATGGGTGAAAGAAGAGCAAAGGAGGGGGTCAAGGCGGAACTGGATTGTAAAAAAACGGCCTTGAGGACGGACTGTAAACCGAAAAGGGGAAAGAAGGAAGGAGGCGCGGGGTTGGAGGGATGCAAGAAAAGGGAAAAAAAAAAGGGGAGAAAGGGGAGGAGTAGGAGGACAGCTATAGCCTGTCGGTTTCGAAGGCCGGGGAAAGAAGCGGAACAAAAGAAAGGACAGAGCATTCATGGAGAGACAAAAAAAAACGGGGGAGACCTGGTAAAAAATTATGAGAAAATCCGGAGCGGGAGGGGGGAGAGGAGAACGGAGGGAAGGGAAGACCAATGGAAGGGACATGGGGAATGCAAAAAAAAAAGTCAACCGTAGTGAGAGGGGTTCCCATTATCTTAGAGTAACCATCAAAGGGGTTGAGGGGATCGCAGCAAGACAAAAGCCGCATCTTGGTCTGGGCTAAAAGAAAAAATCAAGTCAAGGAGGAGAGGACAATTTTGCAGTCCCGGGATGCGCAAAAAAAACTCAGGAAAACACGGGGTAGTACTGGCGCAACAAAGTGCAGGGAAAAAAAAAAAAAAGGTGAATGTGGGAGAAACTTATCGAGCTGCTGAAAACAGAAGGGGGGGGCGAAAAGATGAGGGAAAAGGAACAGCAGGATCGGAGGAACGGGGGGGGGGCAACAGAAAGGGGAAAAAAAAGACCCAAAGCGCACTGCCGACACAATGCGGGCGAAAAAACAAGAAACGTAGGGGGCCGACCGCCTATCGACACAGGACACTCCCGATAAAAAAAGGGGCTAAAGGGGCCTCAAAGAAAAAAGGCCCCTGTCAGCGAAAGTCTTGAAGTCAAAAATTCAAGAACAAAACCGCCTTGACATCCCAAAGCCCGACCAGGCCGGAAAAACCTACGGCTATAAAGAAAGGGGAAGGAAAAACAACCAGAAGGCAAAAGGTCAGGAAATCGCCTCGGGTAAAACAGAGGGAAGGGTCACTCTCGCAAAAGGGTTTAAAAGGAGAAAATCGATGGACTGACTGGAAAGACATGCCTAAATAAAAAAGACGGAGGGAAGTAGTCGGGTAAGGGGTGTCGAACAACCCAGCTAATCCGATCAACGAAAAGGCTCACCGATGGGCCAGGCCAAAAGAGGTGGGGGTGACGGAAAGGTTGATGTGCAAGGGGGGAAAAAATAAAACCAGGTGGACAAAAGCAAAGATTGGGAAACCGCAAAAAAAGCACGCCGGGGCCCCACATCATTGAATGTGTTGGAACATAACGACGAATAAGAAGAAGAAAAACGGGCAATAGACAAGACGTCGCCTGTCGGAAAATAGACGACGTTAAAAAAAAAGCGCGGAGGCGTCCAAAAAAGGGAGAAAAAATATACTGGGGTTGACACCAGAACCCAGACGTTCGAGGGCGCCAGAACAAAAGAAGGGAAGGCGCGGTACAAATGGGGAGAACTAGAAAAAAGGAAAACACATCAACAGCCAAAGCCAAACGAAGGAATGCAAAAGAAGGCCGTTGACAAACCAGACTTGAAGAAATAGAAGAAAATGGAGGGAAAAAATTCAAGAAAAGAGAGGAGGTTCCAGCACTCCCAAAGGGCAGGAGGGGAAAAATCCAACATTAGGTGACAAGGGGACAAGGAAACAATCTAGAGACATCAAAACAGGTGTAGCGAGCCCGAGCAGGGAGAGGTCTCGCCGCAACGCACACCAGGGAAAAACGCCGGGGAAGAAATCCGTCAACTAGCGCAAAAAAAAAGTATGCGGCAAAAAAATCAGAAAAGAAGTCAGCGGGAAAAGGAAGGAAGGGGGAAAAAAAGGCTAATGCGCTTGGGG
>Ga0179593_1325602_pt1 | contig 19791 bp, 19 predicted proteins | sample CZODoug2_1_08_16_FD_185931 | JGI IMG/M metagenome (GOLD analysis project Ga0179593, IMG submission 185931) | Vadose zone soil fungal communities from Angelo Coast Range Reserve, California, USA - CZODoug2_1_08_16fungal (PacBio error correction) | ecosystem: Environmental > Terrestrial > Soil >...
TACGACGTTTCAGTGGAGCCACTCTCGCCAAGCGCGGCCTCGCAATAAAAAATTCGAGGCCGCGGGCCAGCTGGAATTCAGGAGGCAAGCGGATTGGCGAAGGTTCCCAAGAAAAAGGAATGTCTCCATGTCTATTGGAAGGCTTCGAGGAGGGTGACGGGGACGGCTGCGCGCTCTTCACACGGAGAAAAACGTGGGGACGAACTGTTACCTGCCTCGTCCCTAGAGGAAAGCCGCGGCAGCGCCGCGAGCCACATCAAAAAGGAAGAATCAGGACCGAGTGAAAAGCAGAACCAACAGCGAAGACGGGAAAGAATAGAAAGGAAGGTCGCATGGATGAGCCGAGATGGCGGGAGTCAAGGCATTCTTTCAATTTGTTGTAGGAAGCGGCAATGTTTACAGCCGTTGAGAAAAAAAGAAAAAATTTAAGTGGTCGGGCCTTAAAAGTGGGGTGACTCACGGTCCACCGGAAGAATTAAGCCGATCGGGTATGAGAAGGGATATGCGACGGTCAAAAAAAAAGAGATATGCATATCTACTTCCTTTTAGCGAAAAAGCGCCGCCATAGGATGGCAGAGACACGAAGGTGGGACTTAGGGGGGGGACGTTGCAGAACGGATTTGCGAATTTGTGGGGTAACTCCAAGAAAAAGCCTCTGCGGCGTCCGGTATTCTGGAGAGGAAAAAAAAATATCTCCACAAGGTGTCATGACGAAGAGAGGGAAAAGCGCTAGGGTTTTCTGCGCAAATCCGATGTGGTCGTCAGAAGAAGAAAAAAAAAAACTTGCGAGGTCAGGACCAGGACGAGATGAACTCGTCGTTTGTAGGGCGCAAAAGGTGGAGGGTCCAGAGGAAAGAAGAAAAGCGCTGCGCTCAGGCAAAAGGGATGTGCATCTACTTCGGCAAGGAAGCAAAAGAAGAAAGGACGCGAAAGAGGTGGGAAGTCAGATCTGTAGCTGGGAGCGAAAGAAACAACAAGAAGGGGACTACGATCTTTGATAAAAGGAGTGCCTACGCGAGCGCCGCCGCGCAGCATTCTACTCTTCGGGGGGATAGGGACCTCCCGGCGGCGGAGGCATATGGGGAGGCGCTGCAAAAGGTTCCTGGTTCTTCGTCTAAGGTAACGTCCTGTGGTTCAGTCGGACGGGTGGTCCGGAGGGAGGGAAAGTTCAAGAGGCCGATTCCCTTCTTAAAACCAATTATATGAAAATAACTTCTGGCGGTTCCTACGAACTGGGGGGGATTCTGAACCAACCTCGAAAAAGCGCAGCGGAACCGAGCTTCCGCAGGACCCTCAAAAAAGGGGATTGGGGAGTTCTCTGAAGAACCAGTTAGGTTGAGGAGCTTTGGACATCCGCTTGACCTAGGGAAAAAAAAGGAGTCGTATTGCAAGAGGGGGCCTCGTAGCAAGGCAGGCATCGCGCGCAAAGCAAAAAAATAATGAAGTCTGTAGGGTGGACCGGAAATACGATCTGGGGGCGTTACATCGACAGAGGAAAAAGAACATTGGACCTGAGGAAAGACAGAATTGGGACTGACAACACCCAAGTGATTACGGTCAACCAAACAAAAAAACGAGCCCGAGGGAGCAGCATAGGCGTGCCATGTTCAGAAACAGACGAAATAGATGGGGGGGGCAGACAAGAAAAAAGGCGGTGTATTCTAGAACCATAATGAGATGTCGGTGGGCGACTCTGATTTAACGAGTAAGGAAAGACCTTTTGCGAAAAGGAGTAGAGGAAAACGACGCAGAGGCAAAAGGACCACCGACACACAGGCGAAAAGCGCGCATTTTTCTTAGAGGGAGTGCCCCGCCAGGTCGCGTGAAACTCGTGAATGGTAGATCTCAAACTGCTCCTTCTGGCTAAAGGGCGATCGCCGGAGAAAGAAATCGGTCTTGTCTCTAAGAAAAAGAACCGCGGTCCGAACCACATTAAAAAAATACAAAAGGGCGTAACTTTGTCGAGGGACAAGTGTCCATCGAGCACGGAGCCCGAGGTTCTTGTGGAGAGGCGCCATCGACGAGGCCCACCGAAACACGCAGCAGCTTCAAACCTGGAGGATAGAAGTTGTTTCATTAAAAAGCAAAGGAAAACGAGAACGTTTTTCTAAGGTGGATTCGGTGAGAAGGCGGGTGGGGTAAGAGACGGTCCGTCACCTTAGGGGGGTTGCACCGAACCAGGGGGGGAATTCGTGGCAGAAAAAAAAAAGCGACGGACGATAGTTAATGATTGGCTAGTGAAAAAGTTAAGTGCAGAGCAAGCGCGTTGGGAAAAAAGGTTTAAAGGGGGGGGAAGGGGGTTAAACAGAAACTACATAATAAATACGCCACATCAGTCGAATACGGTTCCGTGTAAGGGAGTCTGGCAGAGGAGCTCCGACCAAGCCAGGTTATCCTTCGCACTTTTAATTTGGGGAGCTACATCTTTAAAACACGACAAAGAAAGATTTGGAGATAAAAAAATGGAAGGGGTTTCGACTGAAAAAATATGGGGATAAGGTGGCGACTAGCAGGACACGGCAACCGAACGTCATTCAATCGCATCTGAAAGCAGGGAATATGGTTACTTGGGCATTGGAAACTGAACCAAAATTAAGACAGAGCTATTGGTTCACCCACGCATTTACAACTGACAGAGACGGAGTTTGGGGGGGGGTTTTTTCACAGGAGTGACGGGGGGCAACACCACAAGGTTGTGACATTCGCTTAAACCAACTCCCAGGGGGGTAGACCGAAGAAATAAAAAGCGTGAGCAAAGCTAGGAAGTAAAAACAGATTCGACCTCCAGGGTAATGAATCGGGGCCGCGGTCGGTGGCGCTACGATTTCGAAGAACAGAAAAAAGTCGGAGAAGATGCCGGGCAATTCCGACCCCCGGGCATAAAGCATATGGTTCGGGTCAGGGGACCGATTTCGTCTAGATAGGGAAAGACAAAGATCTGAGAAGAGGCGATCGCCACGCCTCGCGGAAAGTGGGCGGCATAGGAGGAACCTCGATGCACTTCAATCGAAGGGAAAAAAAAACATCGAAGAAAGCTGGACGAGCTAAGAAAAAAACAGCTCTCTTCTTCCGAAAGCCGAAAAAAAAAAGGGTCGTGCGTTCCTACCCGATCGCGAGGAGGAGGACCCTATCCAGCACTCCAAGGGGGTTCGTAAGGCATGAACGGGGACTAAGGTCCGCAACGACCAGCTTCAACGGAGGGGTAGTAGAAAAAACGCCGCGCGGAAAGGTGATGGAAAGTCGTATGTCAAGGAAAGAAGTGAAAAGCGGGCAACGGTGCGCCCTACAGGCTCCGGGTTTTTGGGTACCGTCAAGCAGGTGGGGGGGGGGAGAAGGAGCGGACTCGGTCCAATTTAGGGGTGGACTCTTTCGATGGGGGAACCCAGGAGAGGGAAGGAAGGAATGAAGGAAATGGGAGCAATATTACATATGATTCCTGGAAGAACAGGTGTGGCCGCGAAGCTCGCCTGGGAACCACAGCCCTCGAAAGAAACCAACATAAAGGGACTAAAAAATGGACACTGAGGGTAAAAGCTTGGACAAGCAAAAAACCTCACCTGGAAGACGAGGAATTCAATAACCGGGGGAAAAAAGGACAGATCGAAGAGCCTGCGTGAGAATCGTCGGTTGGCGAGATTGACTCGTTTTCGGGAAATTTTTCCAAGACTCCGTGGAGGCAAGGATCAGTCGTGGCAGCGCCGGGAACACAGACAGGATTATGCCTCTTCCGGGGGAAGTTCAAGAACCGGTCAATACCCAAACCGGACAAGCACGAGTAAAAAAATCGCTTCAAAGCTCCGGGGGGGATCTACAGGAACCTAAAGACAGACCGCCAATGCCTCCTCCTACGCGGAAATGCCTTCAAGGAATCACCACTAGAAGTCCGAGGCCCCCCTGCGAAGACCGCTCAAAGCACATACTTTAGAAGGTCCAGTATTCCTATCACCCAATACCAAAAAAATACGCGTAAAAAAAACCGGCGGGGCGTGGTCAGGGGGGGGGGGAGGGTCAATAGGATCTCTGAAAAGCGACCAGAAGCGAACCCTGGCCGCGGGCACCTTTCCTCCTCCTCGCAATCACCGGCTAACCCGCGAAAAGCTACGCTTAGAAAAGGGCGACGCACCAAGGGACAGTAGAGGGAAAAAGAACATCGTCTAAGCGAAAGGAATAGGTCTCTCGAAAAAAAAAAACTTGAAGGAGACTGGGGGGGCGCAGAAAACCGATCGGATCCGCTGATTGCGACTCGTCAAGAATTTGCTTCGGGAGAGGTGTTTCAAGAAGCGCAGAAAAGTCGACGCAGGAGAGCATTCGTGAACAAATTGCTACCATCCGGAAAGGAAAACTAGCCCAACGCGGCTCGTCCAAGAAGGCGAAGCTGAGGCCGCGCGGGGAAAAAAAGAGGAAAAGATTAGAGCTCTAGAGGACCTCTTTCAGAGTGGGCGAGACCGTAGCAAAACGGTTAAGTGCAGAAGACCAAATCAATGGTAGGGAAACGGGCCAGAATTTCGGCTCCAAGCCCTAATACTACCGTCAGAAAGGATCGCAGAGAGAGAAGAAGGACCAGGGGGGAGGGGGGAGAGAGCCGAAATGGTGATACGGAAAGGCGGGACTGTTATGAATCTGTAGTATGGGGGACAAGCCTGGCCGCAGGCTTTGGGAGGGGGGGGCAAGCCTGGCGTCGTGCCCCTTAGAAAAAAAAAGGTTGCGCCGAACCATCGCGGAAAGAACTGAACGTCAAGAAAAACATGGTCGTCGATTCAACCGAACGGAGCACCGAAGAAATTATCTGGGGGAAGGAAAAAACGGAGGGCATTAGGAAAAAAAAAGCTGAGAAAAAAAGCAAAGCTGACTCAAACCGCCTTCTTGCATGGCAGGAAGGAGACGGGCGCCAAAAAGCTTCACCATAGAGAACTCCAAAAACAAATGGACTTAGAAAGAGAGAAGGAGTTGGACAGATGCTAAACCTCTTCCCTCCTCGGCCATCGTCGGGAGAGGGAGAGAGCGGAAGCGCCGGATTCAAGCTAAAGAGGCGGAATTCCGCGTGGGTCACTGGGAACGTGCTAAAAAATTGGCAAAAGATCTGAAAAACTAGCGAGATGCATTGACGGTGGTACTTCTGACGCGCGAAGGCCCCGGGGCGCACCGTAAAAAAAGGTGACAAGAAGGAAAGGAAAATAATTGCAAATCCTAGGACTCCAGAGGGACAGCGCCAATCAGCAATCGAATAGAAAGAGTAAGGCGATTCACCAGAGGGGAAAGGAAGAAATCACAGCAAAACGAGAACAGGACCTTTCGCAGGGTCTGCCGCCGAACGGTCCTAGTTCATTGAATGTGGGTCGACAAATTTGGGGAACCGGATGGACCTCATGGGACGGGACCGGTAGAAATAGAAAACGTTTGGGTGCTCACGGTCAGAAGAGAATTCAATCTAAGGGGCGCGCGGGTGCAGGAAGTCAGGGCAGAGCGCTGCGGCAGGAGGATGAATTTTCCTTGAAGCTAAGCCATCGATGGGGGGCAGCGACGCAGCATGGGCGTCGGGCTTGCCGGAGTTTTGAGGATTTGTGGGGTCAAGACATAAAGCCTCGCGGCGTCAGCGATATGCTGGAAAAACTCGAACAACCAATATTGAGAGTACCAGAAAAGAAGAAGCCGGGGCTGCGACAGCCCGCAGGAGGCGGCGCATAGGACGGGCTCGGCATTAGCCGGCCGAACTCGGCTGGAGCCAGGATGGCGCATAGGTAGCAAGAGAGGCGCACTTCGAAACGGGATTGCTCAGGCGGCGCAGTAAGAAAAGGAGCTCGCGGGGGAGGGGGCGTGCCGAGAAAAGCTGCTAGCTCCCAAAGAAACCACGAAGGGGCGCAACGTACCGGAGGGTCAGTGGTGAAGGCACAGATGCGCCGCAAAGAGCCGACGCTCGTTAATTTTACAGCTTAGGGGGAGAGAAGGGACATGCGCGGCGGGGCAAGGCCTAGGAAGGATGAAGGGTTCGGGCGATCAGACCGGGGGAAAAAGATGGTTCTTAGAAACGGCTATTGTTTGATCCCGGAATTAACCGCGACGGCCGGTGAAATGTTCACTCCTTCGGCGGGGTAAAACGACGAGAGAGCACGACCGTAGGCTGCAAGGCGCCAAACTCGGCAATTCGAAAATAAGGAGAGGCCAGAATGAGAACTCGATCTGAGAGGTTGGTAGTGAAGAAAAGGGTCATCGTTCGGCAAGGGGGGGTGAGGGGGGCGTCGCATGGTCTAAGCCGATATTTCGCGCCATAGTCGGATTGGGGGCGTAGAGGGAAGAGTCTCAATTTCTAGAGAAGCGGCAACCGCCGAGGCGCGTTCGTGAGATGGTATAACATGGGTGCAAACGAGAAGAAGGAGGGTCGAAGCGGGAACATGAGGACCGAGTTACGCAAAAAGGGTTTACAGGAAACAACGGCAAAAGATCCGGGAGAACAAACAAAACCTTCGGGAAAGAGACCAGGGGACCAGGGGAAAACAACCCAAAACACGGAAATTAGGGGCAAGGGCGACCCAATAAGAACATCGAGGTGAAAATCATACGTGACGGCTGCAAGATCTGCGAAGAAAAAAAAAGTGAGAGGTGCTGGACGCCGCACCTGGGCAAAGTGCAGGGCCGTAAATGGCCATGCGCTCGTTTCAAAAAACAACAACACACCCAACCAACCCACAACAAAAAAAAACCAACCAGAAAAAAAAAAAAAAACCACACAAAAAAACAAAAAAAAAAAAAAACCACAAACACCCAACAAGAACCCCCACACCCAAAAAAAAAACACAAAAAAAAGAAACAACAAAAAAAGCAAAAACCCAAACACACCACAACCCCACCCACCAAACAAAACACAAAAAAACAAAAAAAAAAAAAAAAAAAAAAAAACACCAAAAACCCACCACCAAAAAACCACACCCAAAAAACAACGAACAATAGCCGAGCGGTAAATTTATAACAACCTACTTTTCTTCTGCTGCAGAGCTCTATGTTTCGTCTCTCTGTTAACCTTACGAGTGACCTTCTGATTTTACGAGTTATATCTCTGGACCACCTTCTAGCTATCTTGGCTATCGGGAGGAGTCTCATATCTTTCTGTGGAGACACCACGCGCGACATACCACGAATCATGCTTTTCTCCACTTTTTTCTCTTCATGGAATCGCGGAAGGCGCCGAGGTTGAAAAATTGTTGGACAGACAGCGCACGAGATACCTTTGATACAGAGGTTGGTTGTAGGAAGAAACCCCCAATCTCACTTTGGGGAGACTGACGTCTACGTCGGTTGGGGGAGAGCCTTCAACCGGGTAGTTCCGAAAACCGGGCAGACCACACAACATCAAGATGTAAAAAAAGTATTGGTAAATTTTTCTCGAGTGAAGGCAAGCGCGCTTGGTCAGTACCGGTTTCGGCAACATCACCAGAAGACAGTCACAAAAACGAGAATTCAAAAAGACGTGCCGTAGGACGACAAAAAACCCCGACAGAAGACCGTCGCACCTGAGCCTGTTTTTATCAAGGAAATAAGAGCAGAAAAAAAACAAACCTATGAGGGAGGAAATAGATTATGTAACTGCTCAAGACCAGGTGCGACTGCTCCATTCTTTGGGGGAGAAAGATGAAGGAAAAGGCGCACCGGGACAGTAAATTAGACGATAAAAGCTGTCGGGAGCTTCTGGTGAGAAGGAAAACCTGTTCCAACCATGACCAACGCGCGCTGGCCTTCCACCGCGCGGGCCACATTTGAAGAGACTATCGAACGCAGGGGGGGGGGGGGTGGAAAAGATTTGACCCGGGTTCGGCACACCAAGAGCAAGGTTGACGGAAAGGGGAGAGGAAACCACTGGGAAAAGGAACGTCAAAAGTAGCGTGGAGGCTCAAAAAAGAACCACAGATAATCCGCAAGGGTGGACTGGCCGCGGTGCTGGCGGTGATCTGTCTAGGGGGCTCCTTAGCAAAAAAAAAAAATCAGACGAAAAAGCCGATTGCGCGAGGGCAAAGTGCCTGAAAAAACCCAGGGAAAAAAATGCATTGTCGGGGTCAAGGGACCGATCTTCTAGGTCAAACACTAAAGGGAGAGAGACAGCGAGGGCCAACTCGCAGCGCTGTGCTGCATAACTATCAACCTAGGCCTGAACATAGGAAGGGGAAAAGAGGGGAACGCGAAAGATACAAAAAATACTTCGCCCGCCTCGCCCAGACAGGGTTATTGAATAAATGAAAGAGCAAACATCGACCCCGCATGCGCAGAAGTTCACTTACAGGGGAAAGTGAAGCCCGAGAGTCCTGAACGACAAAGGAAAAAAGGTGGTCGAAACCGCGCTCAGGAAACACGGTGCTGAAAAGCGAAGTTCGTATGGGGGTCGCAGCAATGCCAGAATTGACGCCGGCGCATCGGTTCGAAGGGGGGGTGGGGGGACCCGAGCAAAACCTGGGTGTGTTTAAAACCAGTCACAAGGACGGGTTACTACGGTCCCGAAGGTATGTTGGAGCGGGAAGTGGGAAAGTAAACGATCTCGCGGCAGGGGCAAAACATGTTTAAGAGTTCAGACCTGACCTCGGAAATTGACCGCTCGCCATGGCGGCCTCATGCCATATCTCGAAAGGAAGAAGGGGCTACCGGTGGCTTCGGGAACACAAACGGCTGGAGAAAAGTCATCCCGAACACCCGAAGCAAGACCGAAAATCGAGGATCACGAAAGAAATCGGCTTTGGCAGCCTCTTGGGCTCAGTGTCCAGCCTCCGGTCGAACCAGCAAAAAGAGCGGCGGGCAGAGCCGCGGCACCATAAGGGATATAGCCAGGAAGCCGGCGAAGAAAAGACCGGGATACCCTCAAGGGCAACTTCTAAGAAAAAACTCTCTTCACCGAAGCCAAGGGGATCGCCCGGTAAACAGGAAGCGGAAGAAGACGGAAAATGGACTCCTCCTTGCGATGCCTTAAAACAAAGAGTCAGAAGGAAAAAGGCTAAAACCGAAAAAAAGCTCGGAGCTGCCAGATTAATGGAACAAGGGAATCCGCTGTAGGAAACCCCGGTCGCGAGCGGGCGACCGACTAGAGAGGAGTCAAGCAACAAAAAGAGATACCGGGCGCGGGCATTGGAAAATCCTCCAATCCCGGTGGCGGAGCGAAGAGCAAGGAAGGCCTCGGCGAAGCAATTACTATTGGATATCTAGGAAAGAGGGGGAGGACATGAAAAACAAGCGCAAGATAACTCGCCGACAGACCATGGGCATAGCTGGGGGGAGAAGAAAACCCACAAACGATCGGACTGGAATTGAAGGCCAAGCAATAGTGGCTTGTGCGAAAAGTTTGGGGGGGAAAAGCAAATTCGCGAGACGAAGGGGAAGTGGCCTGTGGGGACGTGACACACAAAAGGACAAAAAAAATCCGGCAAGGCACCCCGCCATGCTGCGCTAGGCCCATCGCTGGAGGGGAGCTGAAGAAAAAGGAAGAAGCAACGCCAAGCAGCGCTCGGAATGACGCAGTAAAAAGATCCGCGCGCCGCGGTCGGATGAAGGGATGAGGGGGGGAAAATGAGCAAAACGGGTGCTAAGAAACGCGGCAATCATACAGGTAGAAAAGCATCACACCAAGAAATTTGCAATAGGGAATGCCCAAAACGACCTTGGATCTAAGCGTAAAAAAAGGAATTAGAAAGGATTTCCTCTGGCTGGGAGAAGACGCCCGCTCTTTGGGCTGAGGCTGGGTCTCTAAGGTCCTGTCGATCGACGCGTAGGCGGTATCTCGGCACGGAGGAGAAGGGGGAATCTGGGAAGACGATGTCCTCGCTGAGGGTAACCGTCGACCAATGTGGGGAGGACAAAAAAGGGACGAGAAGAGAACCCTCGTGGGAAAGCATCGAAAGCATAGCACTTGAGCAAAGAAAACAGGCACTACTTTACCGGCTCAAAACAATCTAGGACGGAATGAAAGGCAGGGCAAAAGGACTCGCGCGAAACAAGATGGGAAATTCCGCGCGGAAGGAGAACACTAGTCAACCATCTATATAAAAAACAAAACAAAAAAAGGGTAAGGGAACATATAGATATGGGAAAGTGCGGGAGCAAAAGGCCACGAGGGAATCAATGCAGACCATCAAAGGCCGGGCTGTACGTACTGGGGCAATTCAAGGGGAAGAGGAGGGGGAGGCGTTCCATCTAGGGCCGGGGCTCCAGTGTCGAAGGCTCTAGATGAAATGGAAGGAACTGAAGGGATCGCAGAAAAAGCCGGCGCAAGTGGAACGGTGTACCTGAGAAAATGACTCACCAGCTGCAATCGCAAGGGAGGGAATAGAGGAAAGCCATGAGCCACATCAGCTCGATCGAATGAAAGACAGGTGGTCGTCTAAGACAAGAGGATGCGTAATTCAAAAAAGCCCGCGAAGCGCCGCAAATTATTCTTAACAGGATCGTAGAGGGGGGGTCAAAACTCCTGCAAATTTTCGGACCGTGATGGACTCAGAGGGCAAGATAGCGTAAAAAGGGGGGAGCAGAAGCCCAAAAAACGAAAAAGAGAACCGAGCGCGATATTTAAACGATTCACTCTCCGCAGGGGCAGCGCAGTAGTGTTGGGTTTTTTTCACCTGGGAAGAGATCAGGGGCCGAACAGCGGGGGGAAGCCGAAGAAAGCGTAGGGGCCTTGCGGAGTGTCAGTTGGTGGTTGAAAAAAAGAAAAATTCAGGAGGCTTCAGGGCGGTTATGAAAACTGAAACGAAAGAAATCATGAACGAGCGCAAAAACAAAGACATCGGAGAGGAGCAAGTGGGGTCATCGCAAAAAAAAAAATACGCAGGGTCTGTGGGTTGAGCAAAACGCGCGGAGAAGATGGACAAACCAGAAGCGGACTTTGGAGAAGCCGGCAGCGGATCAACATCTCTTCAGAGAACCTTTAATGGGAAGGAAGTCAGTCGCAATGCCCGCGCCAGCTGATAAAAGTTCTTCCGAGAGAGATATGAACACCAAAAAATCAAGCAAGGGCGAAGTACCTCTTATGAATGTTGGAATAGGGAGCTGGGCAAAGCCTCCTAGCGGACGCGGCGCGCCGGGTGTCATTCGGACTCAGTGGGATTTTGAGAGGGAAGGCGAGGAGGAGAAGGAAAAATGCGACGGCGCGCATTCCTGGGCGATCGGGCGATCTGTGGTCTTAACACCTGTGCTGGGGGGGAGGGGGGATCACTTGCTTGGGGAGTGCGCATCAGGACGATAGAAAGGAGGGGGGGCCTCCGGACTGCAAAAAACGACTCCGAAGAACCGGATGGCCAACTAGAAAAAAAAAAAAAGGGGGGCGGCCAGCGCCACCATAAGACTGCCGCAAGGCGCTCCTACGCCGGTTAAGGTATTGGCAGTTCATACGTTGAAAAAAAGTGGTGGGCGAAGGGAGACAGACGAGAACCGTCAAAATGGGTGGGGGGGGGTGGGGGGGGGGGGGGGGGGGGGGGGGGTGGGGGTTGGTACACTAAGGAGGAGTAGGGGGCGCGAGGGCCTGCTTACAACAAGGCGAGCATCAGGACAAAGCGCGGCAAAGTAATCATATTAATAAATGGATAACATTTTAAAGGAACGACAGATCGGAGGAAAAAAGAAAAATTAGGAGGAAACATGAGGGAAAGAACGACAGACTGACGGAAACAAACACCAAGTCTGGAAGAAGGGCAACCCAAACAAACCTTCTACGAGTGAGCCGGCGATTAAATTCAGTAGGTTCTAACCCCTTACATCTCGTTCATAATGTTAAAGGTCTAGGGGGAGGGTTCTTCGACCCAGAAAGTTCGGGAGAAACCTGAGACCGGGAGGTTTGTCACTGAAAAGTACGGAATGGTGTCGCATGAGGCTACTGTTCGAGGAAGGAAGATGAAGACGAGGTGGGCTAAAGGCTGGTGAGCCAAAAAAGGGGGGGGGGGTGGGCGCGCGTTGGTCCCCGCAAGCGCGTGACATTCGTTGGGAAGGATAGCGGGTGATAGCTCTGCGCAAGGGAGAAGGGCTGATCAGACGGGGAAAAGTGCGGGCTCAGATCGGCGTTCTCTGCGAATAACCGCGGTAGCCAAAAATGACCACGATCCTGCTGGCGACCGGGGTCCGCGAAAGTGCCATAGCGCGAGGGGGACGGGTATGTGAGTTGGGGGGTCGCAGCCCCAGTCTGACAGCGCCACCGCCAAACACCGAGGGAGCGTCATAACCCGGGATGAAGAAGAACAGAGGGGGGTCAGAAGAAACTCCAAAACGTTTTTCATGTTATTCGGTCCGAAAAGGGCGTGGGCTAAGCGAAGGTCCGCAAAATTGAGGGTGTGCCGAACCCTCAAATGGGAAAAACCCAGACGGGATAGTTTGAAGGGGGGGTAAATGAAAAAAGGGGAAGGGAAGCGTTGGTAAGGGGGGGGAATTTCCGTCAACAGAAAAAACAGAAAGACATAAAAAAAGGAAGAAAATCGAGTGAGCGGTTCCGGTGCGCGGCAAGGCGCAACCGACCGCCATGGGAGCAGGAAAAGAAGAAGGGGGAGCAGTAATCAGATCGCCACAAAAAAACGTAGAGGAGAAAGAAAGGGGGACTGCTAAAAAGGCTCACAGGTGCGACGTCTCCCCGTCTTGGGAGGTGAGGAGAGGGGGAAAACCACGCACACCGGAACCGCATTTAACGATAGTCGGGCATGTGAGTTAGGAGGGGGCACGAAAAATCCCCAAGGAAAAAGGCGCCGCCAGGGCAAAAGCGCGCAAAAATTAACAATCATTAACTATCGAACTTAGAGGGGGGGGGGGGTGAACATTTGACCGGTTTCTGCACACACCCCGACAGTTGAACGTGACGTGAATTACACAACAAAAGGGAAGAAAGAAGAAAAAGGAAAGCGGAGCGGTATGATCCGGAAGAAAAAGGATTCCTCCCGGTAGGAAGATTGAATCGGGAGGCTTGGGGGAACTGGGTCGATGGGTGCGCCTGCGCCACAATCAACAAAAAAGAGGCTCTATGGGGAAAGGGGGCCGAGACAACCTTACTAAAAAACAGAGTTGGCGTGGGGTCATGTAAGGGCGACCTCTGTGGGTATTTGGAGAGGAAAAAAAAGAGAGGGCCCGCCAAGGACAAACACGATAAAGAAGCAGGAAGCCAGTGCTTGCAAGAGCTGAACCGCTAAGAGTCAGTCACAATCTGTTCACTCCGACGCAAGGGAAAGAAACGGAAAAGAGAGACCAAACGCAGCAAAACCAAGGGATTCAGGGTGCCTACCGGTGGAAAGAATCGCTGGGGCATCGACCCGAGAAAGAAAGGTCGCACCATTTCGTACGGCAGGAACTCCCGTGTCAGGGATGAACAAACGAAAGAGAACTGAGGGACTCAGAAAAAAGCAGAGGAAGAACTGGGGGGACGGAACGAGAGGGAGAGTGTTCTCATCAGCTGACCGAAAGGGCGAAAACGCGGGGGTAAAAGAGAGAAAGAAGCAACGCCGGTTTTGTTTGGGGCTGAATAACGCAGGGGGGGTGTGACATTCACAATTCTGGAAAACGTTCCCATCAGGGGGGGGAGGGGTAGGGTCATATGTCCAAAAAGAGCGGCAGTCAAGAGGTATCCAAGTCATATATTAAATGCTAAGAGGGACGTGGACCGACAAGGATAACACGGTTGCTCGAAAAAGCTCGATCAGACGAATTGAACTGAGGTGCTCTTCGTTCTGAACCACAGAAGAAATAGAACGAAAAGAACAGAAAGGGAAATACCGGCTCGAGGAGCGCCGCGGAGCTAGGAGGGGAGGGAATGCGGGGAGAAGGGCAATAAACTAAGTTTCTGCCACCGAGAAGTCATTTAGAGCGCCGCGTCCCAGACGGGCTATCGTACCCTGCCGAAAGGGAAAGACAAGGACTACCAAAAAAAGCACCCCGGGCTACGAACCAAAACAGATGCTTCAACTTCGCTGAGCGCACCAGGAAAACGAAGATAATCCGACAATAACCTCGCTGCGGGGGACTTCGAAAAACGCATATGAAAAAGGCCCCGAGCAAAGCCCCGCGCTCAGCTCGGCTTCGGCCAGATGCACGGGATGAAAAAAAGGATCAGCGTCTGCGAACCGTCGGAGAGGGGTTATTCAATAAAAGCCGATTCTGCGCAAAAATAAACTAGATGAACATATTCTCTTCACAGCCGGGAATAGAAATCCAAGGAGTGGTCGCGAAAGGCTTCCGCCCTCTGCTAATACAAGTTACTATTTCGATCAGCATCTGCAGAGGACGCTCATGAAAAGAGAAAAAGAAAAATGAACTTAAGGGCTCAACCAGAGAGATACATGATTGATGACTCGCAATAATGGGTTAAAATTCGATAGTTTTTGGGGGGCAATCTAAAAGAATGATATCAAGAAGATAGGCTTGAACGGGAGGCAGCAAATTAAGGGACAAATCCAATGCCCCCCACGACAAAACTTAGGAGGCTAAAAGGGCAACGCTGCGCGCTGAAAAGTAAAGACCGAAGGAGACTGAGCGGCGTGAGCGAAATATCAACAGCTCTAAGAGGTACGTAAAGGGCGGAAGTGGAGGCAAAGGGTGAGTGCTAAGAGACGGGCAATCATTAGGGGAATCAACGTGTCGAAAGTTGCGAACGGCGACCACCATGCCCTACAAAACGGGGCTAAAAGGAGGAAGATTCTCGGTAGGGGGAAGCTGCAGGCAAGAGATGGTCCGGCCATTCGCCCTCGTTCATGTCGAGACTAGGATTGGGAAATCGGAGGCGCCGAGGATTGAAAAAGGACGAGGGCAGCTCAGAAGCGCGTTCACCTTCAGGAAAAAGGTTGGGAAAACCGGTGGCAGCGCGAAGCCCTAACGTCAATCTCTCGCGAAGGAACTCGAACTGGAAAAAGGACGAGCGCATGAAAGGCCAAGAGAGGCCGGAAGGCCTGCCGCTTAAAGGAACGCGCTAATAAACACCATCCGGGAACTTTTCATTGAGCGTTCTTAAGGGTTCTAAGAACCGCGAAAACCATCTAGTCTCAACAAGCAGAGGGATGGAAGAGAAAAAAAAAGAGGTTGTAAGAAACATGTCGGGGCACAAAACGAAATTGGCACGAGCGGCCGATTCACATGCGGGAGGATGAGCTGCGCGGGAAGCCGGCATTCCGGCCTAGGCGGAGCCTCAAAGGAGGAAGATAAGGGGGGATAAAAGGGTCTGTTCCTGCGCGGATCTTGACGTTAGGGCTTTCGCGAGCGGCAGTGGGATCAAACCGGGGGAGGGACATGAACGCTATCAACGCGGCCCTCGCTTCGGAACAGTCCGCGGCGACAAGCTCCACGAGCCAAACATCCGCGAGGAGAGGGAAAAATAGGACCACCGGAACGAGGAAGCGGGGAGCAAAGGACACCCGAGAAAACAGGAAAAAGTGTCATGCTGCTCCGAGGGGCGAACGGTCTTCGTCGTTAGGGGTCGAAAAGACAAAGGTTCAAACGGTATGAATCATGATTGGGGTCTTAGGCAATGAAACCGGGTGGGGGCTCACAAGACCACAGCGCATTACAACCCGAAAGAGGCGCGCGGATTTGCAGCGGAAGCATTCCGGGTATAAGAATCAGATAGAGTCTCCGCCTCCATGGACTATTGGCAAAGACAAAGGGCGTCGGGAAACTTGCGGGGGGTCGAATGTGGAAGAAATGCACTCGCGGGGAGGCGTCGAGATTGAGGAAGAAAAAGCCTCCCAGCCAATGAGTCCGCATCAGCGTATCGGGCAAAGTTTTTGAGTGAAGAGAAAAGAAAGGGAGGGGTCGGAGGAGAATATCCAAATGTCCACGCGACGAAAAACCTTTGGAGAGCCTGAGGGCGGCAAGACGTAGTCCAGAAGGGCGAATAATCAGGTTGAAGAGGCGGCAATAGCCCGGCCCAAAATCGCGCGAAAATGGGGGCGCCGAGATCGAGCGGCTGACCAACGCCGGGGAGGAAAACCGAGTATTGAAGGGGGGGGGTAGCAATCTGTCCAGCCGCCGATCGCTCTCGAAAAAGCAAGGCAGGAGACACTGAGATAAACGAAAGCCGACGCAGAGGCCGGGCGCGGCGCTTAAGTTTTCCTGGGAGATCGAGCTGTTAATCTATCTGTTCGTAGCCCGGCTGCGGTTTCTTTATCCCGTCTGCGGGGCCGCGGCAAGGAAGAGAGCAGGAAAAGGGGACAAGCTGCCTCAAACCCCACCCCAAACCCAAAAAAAAGTACACGATCGGCTGGAGAGGCAGGGTCCAACGGGGGTCTCCACCGCGCGAAAGCAGGCCACCGAAAGCCGAAGGCGCTCCTCTAAGGTCCGGTTACTGGTATGGGGAAAGGGTAAGTCGAAAGGGATGAACGGAGCGCCCCCCGAAGTTCAAAATTGTCGCCATCTTCGTGAGAAGTGCTTCTTAGCAGGGAGCCGCACAAAACCGCTCTTCTCAGGTAAACTATCTTGTAACATGGGTTGCCCTGACGAAATAGAAAAAGAATCGGAAGCGAAAGAAGGAAAAAAGGGGAAAAGGAAGGTGTTGGGTTTTTAGTATGTACGCAGATGGGGGGAAAAGGAAAAAAAAAGAAAACAAAGGGGAAACGTTAAAACCCAGAAAAAAGGCGAAAGAAAAAGAGTTTACTTGCGAATGAAAGAAATCGTGAAGCGAAGAAAGGACCCCTAAATCAGCGGTGAGAAAGGTTAAGGTCTCAGGAGGTGCTTGGCTACATTCAAGATTGGTAGTGGCAGGGGGACAGCGACATTCTGGGAAGGAAGACGGGGGTGAAATCATGCGGCGATGCATGGAAAGAGGCAAGTAGGAAGCACCGACTGGGCGCGAGGGACTCCTAGAGAGAGTGGGTATCAAACTTTGAAAAGGTATCCGTCGGACGGTCGATGGTTGAAGTAATGGCTGGGGGGCTCTGGGGCATAAACGGCTCCCTGCCTGATCACGGAGCGGGGAGAAGCGGGGGAAGAATTTCTCAATCGGGAAAGATGGGTCCTAAAAGACTAACACTCGGGGAAAGACCGACAAGTACAAGGAAGAAGGCTGGATGCCAGGTGCGCGGAACTGGGGGAAAAGACAAAAAAATCGTCCGAAGAAGAGGTTCGCAGCGCTACTCTACAAAAGTCCCACCAGAAAAAGAAAGGAATACCAGGACGCATCTGTTGTTTCATGCCGGAGAAAAGTGTTTAAGAAAATGTGTATTCGGTCGAAGGGCTTTGGTGAAAGAAAGTCGTGAAAAAAGTGGTGGGTTGCCGAACCCGGTCAAAAAAAACCCCCAAAAAGGCGATAGTTGAAAAATGGGGGGGTGGCGAGTGAGAAAGAGGAGGGGGAGGGACCGGGGGGGGGGTCCGGACACCAGTCCCAGCGACACCTGCCATCTCCGAAATGACTGGGTCCGGTGCTTGAGTACCGGCAGAAGCCCGACCAAGCGAAAGCAAAAAAACGGAGAAACTTTTTGAGCAGTACATCTCTCTAAACAAAACAAGAGAAAGGAGATGTACTTCAGAAAAAAGGCTACATGAAAAGGAAAAAAAGGATTGGTCGGCGCGGGAGGAGACGCAAGGCATCAAAAGAAGGATGTCGAACTGAGCGGTGGCATGCAGGAAGGACATGTGGAGGGTCTTGTGACGGGTTTCCGAAACGTCCCCCCTGACCAACGTCGGCTTAAAGAATCCGCGCCAAAGTTTACAATCATTAACTATCATCCAGAGAAAAATAGCTTTGTGTTGCCGCATTGGGAACAGGGGAACAACACCCAAAGAAAAGGGGGGGACGGAAGTTCGATTAACGCACCGACCTGAGACAGTCCGAAAAACGTGGAGGAGGGGGAGACCGGAATAAAAAGAAGGTCGTTATAGACTAAAGGAAAAGCTGCCGCGTTGCTTGCGGGGGAGCTGTAGAGGGAGAAAGGAGGCAAAAGGACGAAGCCGATGGCCGACCGCGACCCAAAAAACAAGGATTGGAAGGGGTGCAATGTTCTTCGAAACAAGTTTGGAACAGAGCGGGACAAAAAAACCGATCTTTATTCCAAACCCGCAGGTCGAGACTCAAAAAAAAGAAAGCACGAAAGGGATGGGCAAGAGAGACCGCTAAAGGGGAACCATCGAGGTGGCTAAGATCGGGGAACGACGACGTAGAAAATCTCTCTGTCACTCCCACTGGGGAGCAAAACCAGTAGGGGCGGGAAACTTGACCACAAAAAATCACCGAGCAATTCAGAAACAGGTCAGGGACTTGCAGTAACTACATCGAAGGGGGACGGAAGACGACATCTCATGATGGTCACCTCATCCTCAGAAAGAAAAAGGGGGGGGAAAATAGGTCGGAGGGGGCCGCAACTCGGGACATCTCCGCGCCCTCGGTCGCCGGGGGGTTGGTTTCCCGGATAAAAGTGGGGTTGTTGAGAAAAACAATTCTGGCGTAATAGGGTTCCAGCATGTGATTTTCGGGGGTTCGAGTAACAAGAACCGATCTCGGAAGTAGGGCAAAATGTGGAGAAAGATGGGAATATTATGGTACCTGCGCCGCGGCGTTGCCGCGATGCGCGCCAGGTGCTTCAAAAAAAGTCCCTAGAGCAAGAAAAAAAAAAAGGGCGACCGTGGAATGGGAAGCGGCTGGAGAACCAGAGTCCAAAAAAGTAAAAAGAAAGGCAAGAAGGGAGGCAAGGCACCTACCGTAACCGCGCTCGAGCGCCTGCGGCAAGAAAAAAGTGGGGGCACAGGGGGGGGGAAGCCAGGGGGGGGCAGCCTCCGGGTCGGCAAGAGCGACTGGCACGCAGCGGCACAATCAAGGGCTATCGGAAGAGGAAGCGAAAAGCAACCCTGGCGGACCCCAACCACGTCATCACTCAAAAGAAAAGCAAAAGGAGACGAAGCAGGCCAGGAAACGCGCCGCCGCAGGCCGAAGAATTCCGCTCAAGGAAGTCTGATCCCACGAAGAGGAAGAGGCCTCAAGGCGAAGAGAGAAAAAGGAGGAGGAAATTGAACATATGACCGATCAAAAGAAAAGGGATCCGGCGTGAGGCTCACCACGACTGGGGGAAGAGGGACTTGGAGGACCGACTCGGGGAAAGGAGGACGACCCCCGCTCGGACAAAGATGTTCTTATGAAGGGAGGGAAAGGGAAGGCAATCAAATGAAGCGCCGCGCTGGGAGGAAAAATCGGCGGCTCCAAGAAAAGGAGAATCTAAAGGCCTCGGAGACGGACGAGAAGGAGATTCTCTTGACCAATCGCCTACCAAAAGCGTAGCTTTTTGGCAGAAAAAAAAAAGAATCAGATCCAAGGAGAGACGTCGCTTGTGAAAAAAAAAAAAAAAGGGGCAGGTTTGCTAGAAGAGGGGGACCATCAGAAAACAGCAATATATCACGCCTAAGCCTGGATGGGCGGTAAAACAAATTCGACAATCCGAAAACGACGAAAACTGCTGGCTAGACAGTCCTAAGAGGGCGGGCAGCTTCAGGAAAGAAGCAACCTCGCAGGGGCTCGGCTTAAATTTACGCTTAAGATATCCAGGATCGCAGAGGGAAAAGGAAGAGGAGACAGTGAGCAAACTGGGTAAATTTCGAAGAAAGGAAGTTGAATGGGTGCCATCCCCGGGCCTTTGCCGTCCACACCATGAAAAGATAAGACTACATTAAAGCAGATCGCGCAGAGAAAGGGCTGTTCGCTGCGGAAAGTGAGGAACGGACCTCGAGGGGGGATCTCATTCTCGAAAAAGCTGGCCTGATTGAGGGAGGAAGAGATGGGGATTTGGCGCGCGGCGCGTGGGCGCCGCGTCAAGAAGCAAGAACTATGGCCGTCAGACTGGAAAAGCTAGGGGAAAAAATCATACCCACGGGGGAAAC
>Ga0179593_1416995_pt1 | contig 19791 bp, 22 predicted proteins | sample CZODoug2_1_08_16_FD_185931 | JGI IMG/M metagenome (GOLD analysis project Ga0179593, IMG submission 185931) | Vadose zone soil fungal communities from Angelo Coast Range Reserve, California, USA - CZODoug2_1_08_16fungal (PacBio error correction) | ecosystem: Environmental > Terrestrial > Soil >...
ACCTGACAAGGGAAAGAAAAAGGGGTGAGCGCCAGGCTCATCTCTCAGATTATGAAGAGAAAATTGAAAAAGTAAGACCTACAATATCAGCCAGTATTGAGACCAATCGTCCTCTATCAGGGGCATATACAGTGGTGGGGAGGGGGTTCTACGCACTTAAAAACTAATATTCCAATGGAAAAAAAAATGCGTCAGGGTAGCGGAAAAATTGCAAACCCTGGACGGGGATGCGAAAATGTGGCAAGGAAGGAACCGACCCTTCAAATATTCACAGATAGGGGGAGGGTAAAAAGACGCCTGGATCGCAAGTTGAGGCGATCCGGAAGGTATAGTGTATTCGAGAAATCGAAAAAAACAAAAGAATTACCGGAGAAGCGCGTCACAAGACACGCCGTTACCACATTACGGAGCAAGAAATCTGTAATCTGTTGGGAGACAGGAGTGGTTGCCAAATGGAGGCAGAAACACGGGACAAAAGCGAGTCCCAACGAGGGTGTAACGCACCTGGAGGGGTAAGAAGTACCATTGGAAATTCATCGGTCAACGCTGTAATTGGCTAACCAAGGGGGCAGGCAAACAGGGGTGGAGATTTCAACCACGGGCATTAGACACCAGAGAACAGGATTACAAGAAAGAGACGGGGAACGGCTTGTCGGTCAATGCAGGCGGGGAGGGGAGGGCATGTGACACAAGGGGTACTTTAAGAAACGAGTAATTTCAGACTGGAGCTTGGAGGGTCGAGGGGCTCAAAAGGGCACAGAAGGAGTAAAACGTAAATCTCCTCAGTCAGTATCCAAGAATAGAATATACGGTTGTAGTCAAGGACTTGAAAAGATTTTGAACAGGGGGGGTCATACGCAAATTTAAATTTATAACTGCAGAAACAAAGAGGGTAAAAATGAATCGGGCTGCCGGAGAGGGGGGAAAGGTCATCCTGAGGAAGGTCCCGAGGGAGGATAGGTTAAACATGGTGAGTATAAAGGGGTAACTGATCCCACAGCACTATACCTCCTACGAGGGGCCTAATGCGAAGGAAGGGAGAAGATAGCCAAAGGGGTACAAACAAAAGGAAAGGGGGGGGCAAATTTTGGGGATAAAAAACTCCTCCCCCTAGATGGAGGGGGGCGGAAAAAAGATATACAAAGGGGGGGAGGGGAGGGAGGATGTTCTCTGAAGGAGGGAAAGAACAGAGAAGGTAACAACAACATTTTTGTCGGGCACAGGCGGGAACTGCCATGGGTGATAAACTGCAAAGAATGAAGCTCTGAAAACGGCGCAAAGAGAAAAGGGACATGAAAGGGAGGAGGGGGGAACAGCGGAGGGGGAGAAAGGGGGGGGGAAAGCGAGGAACTGTGTTACTTAAACAGAAAGGCGGCACCCCGGATCGGCATAGAAGTTGAAAAAGAGAGAAAAGGGGAAGAAAGTGTAAAAGCAGACTGGGGGATTGGGTCTGAAAAAGGAGGAACAATCTCGGGGAATGAAGTGCAGGAGAAGGGGAAGGAACTGCGACGACAGAAGAGAAATCTTTGACCGTTGTCCTCGACGAACGACAAAAATAGAGGGGGAGGGAGTCAAAAAGAGGTGAATCCGGTGCTACATTCCAGCAGAAGGGAAGACGGTAGCCCAAAAAAAAGTTTGGGGAAAGAAGAAAAGAGGGAAGGTCTCCCGCAGAAGGACGTCGAAAAAGGGGGTCTGCGCAGTGCCAAGGGTAATAAGGTGGCGAAAAAAAGACTTCACGAAGCGTAAAAGGGAAGGTTACAGAATAAAAACTATAGAAAGGAATAAAGGGGAGGCATAGGAAAGAGTGGATAGAGGAAAACACTTTCAAGGGGAAAAAAATCAGGAAAAAGCTGAGACACGCACGTTACAACGGGGGTCCTTACTTACTAACTTCGGAGAGAGGGAAAGGTCGAGACTTATACAAAAAGTAAGAAGGAGAGAAAAAACATAAAGAGGGACCAGTTAGGGAAAAGGGTTGGAATGGCCCGGACAAAATTGTTACCCGAACGACTATGAGAAAAGAAGACCTGCGGGAAAGAAGAGGGAAGTCCAGTCAACGCCTCCTCCTGCAATGATTAGCAGAAGAGAAATGATTTTGGGAGGGGAAGAGGGCTCAGAGAAGGGAGAGGGCATAGAAACTAAGCGAAGGGGGGGAGGAGAGAGGCGACGACACGTTATGAATAAAGAGCGACAGTCGGGGGGGTAAAGGGGATGGGTCCAACACAGCATTCTGAGAGGATAGTCTTATCCGGCAATACTGACAAAAACGAGGGAAACCATAAAGAGAAGAGGGGCATCTGGGGCGTTGGATGGAAAAAAACTATCTCAGGGAGGGTCACTTGGCCGCATAGACACACAACGAGGAGGGGAGAAATCGAGAAGGAGGAAATGATAGAAAACTCAGTCGGCCTCCCCCTCTCTTCTAGGGGATTTTCCATTTCCGTATGAAAGAAGGAAGGGGTGCCTTAGTCAGGAGACTGCATCGAATTTAGAGGATGGTGGGAGAAAAAGAACGGACAGGTAGATTCGGCTTCATACGTGGAAGCGGAGGTGATCAGAGCGTCTTAAACTACTTAATCGATGAGGATGAGGGGCCTTAGGACAGAAACCGAAAATCGTTCCAGTGAGAAACTCATTGAAGGAGATGGCTAAAAAAAGGAAGGAATCGTCCACCAGGTCAAGAACAGGGAAAATATGTTCCATTCCAATACTCGTGGGAAGGGACAGGGGAAATGCAAGAAACGGGCAGAGGACTGGAGAGTCCTTGATTTTGCGTCTAGAAGACGACCATTCAGACCAAAAAAAAGACCTTCTCATATCGACCAGGACGGGGTACCACCTGAAGAAGGGGGGAGGGAAATGACTTTGGACATGATGGAAGGGGGGAAAGGGAAAAACGTGCGATCTCGATACAGTTCAAGGCGAAAAAGAGGTAATGAGATTTCCCTTCCATAGAGAGGTAAAGGCCAGTTGGGAGGAGGAGGGAATTTTTTTCGAAGCTCATTCACGAACAATATATGGCACTTGCGCTCAACAAGAGGGGTCGAAGAAAGAAAATAAAAGAGAGAAAGCTTAACCTGCTCTTATGAACTAAAGTTGCAAATCTTTCTACCTTAGGAAGAAGGCTCAGGACGGAATCCAAGTTCAAACCGCGTGATGCAAGAAGAGAAGTTGGCGGATTCGTCAGAGATCGGAAAAAGGGACTCAAGGGGGGGCGGCGTCATGGGTCGTTGTCGAACAAGGAATTAAAAAACGAGCATTTAAGTTCAGGCTGGCCGATAGCAGTGTATGTCGTGGGTGAAGAGGCCAAGTGCAAGATGAGTATCAAGGTAGTCAGTGGGGATGGAAATCGTAACTTAAGCAGGGAGTCGATCATATCGCGTGGGCAGAAAACAGGTCCCAAGTGGGAAAGTCACATAAGGAGAGCTGAGCGATGTTGTCAAAGGGGGGAGAAGCTATTGGGGGTAAGAAACTGGCGCTTGTAATGGGGAGGTTTCTGGAGGGAGGAAGGGACGCCGGAGACAAGGGGTGTGGGAGAGGATATCCGAGACATGGCAGTGAAAAACCTGTGAAAATCCAAAGTTGTAAGGAATTTGGTGGGGGGGCCTGAACTCGGGGACCTCCTTGTTGTTCTCAAGAGAGTCGCACAGTATTCAATGCTTCGAAGGCAAATTTGCTTAGCGGGAAGGAAGGGGGTATTCCGAAACTAATCTAAAGGCGAGAGGACCGTTCGGGAACCTTGCAACCCACATGCATGGTCCAGGGTGGCAAGTTTGGTGGCTGAGGAGGAGACAGCTGAGGGGCAATAGGCAAAAAGCAGGGAGGACAGAGGTGGGAGGTTTCAAACTGGTCTCCGCACGAAAAGAAGGGTACCAGAAGAAATCATGAATAAGTATTTTTTACAGGAATGAAAATAGAAGTAATGCCGCAGGGCGAAAGATGGGTGAAAAAGGGGGGGACATACCCATTGGCTGCGCTGCGTGATGGGGAGTTAAGATTGGAATAATCCCTTGGCCGAAGTTCTGGAGGATGAAAAAATCGAGGAGTGCTAAAAAGGAAAAGTAGGGAAGTGAAGGGGGAAGGAGACCACCGTTTCGGGACTGTGTAATTTCGATCACGGGGAAGGTTGTAGGTGTACAAAAATCTAACGTCGTATTATCTGGGAAGGGGAAAGGAGGAGAAACCCGCCGAAAACGGACCACTTGCGAAGGAAGAACCTGACCTGGGATATCTGAAGTTCGCAGTTGGCGTAGCGAAAGGAAAGAGGGTTTCGTCAAAGTTTAGTCAGGCACGAAAAAAGAGAGGGGAGACACCGACAGCGGGTTGAAAGGAAAAAGGCTGACAGACGTCGCGGGGGGTAAGGAAAATATCCGCCAAGCACTCGAAGATGGGTGTAAATCGACTAAAAAAAGAACCTGAACTTCCGTTGCCGAAAGCAGGGTTCTTAAGGCCTTTCTGGGGATAGCAAAAATTGAGAAGAACTGGGAAGCTAGGGGAAGGGAAGGGAAAGGGTCAATTCAAGAAACCGTGTGTGTAAACAGCTGTTACTAGGTGTAAGGGGTCAAGGGGGCTCGCTCAATCGTTCTTTTGGCCACCAGACTGAGGGCCCATCTGCCAGTACAATTGGAAGGGGAAAGGGGGAAGTTCAACTGCGAGGGACCGTCGTTTAGGGGGACGCCTATAGGAACTCGGGACCACGGGGGCCGGGGAACGTGTGGTGAGGCGCGGAGGAGGATCGGAGCCACGGAATCGAAAGAAAAAAGCAAAGGCTCTATAACATATACTCCAAACTCGGGTCATAGACGGCTGATGTGAGGGGATGGACGTTCCGCCAAATGTTGTCGGCGTCAAAAACCAGGAACCTACAAAGAAGAAGGAAAAAGAGGGGAAAATACTCCGTCAAATTTGGTGCCATTGGTTTATGGTCGGGGGCCGGGAAAGAGAAGAAAGGGGGGAAAAACACTTTATGAATATATGGGTCCCATCGGAGGCTGCTGAATTGGCCTTGTGTTTCCTCAGAAACTGGGAGGTTTGTATGTTCCGAAGGGGTTTCCAGTTGCAGGCAGACAGAGGAGGGGAAGAGCGAAAACTGGTAGCTGAACAATGGTTCTTTCCCTTACTGACGGTTAGGCACCCCTCGTCGAACAAGAGCAAGGTGAAATATGTGGCAGCGGAGGGATAAATGAAAGGAGCGGGCCAGAGGAGGAGGTGGGAGAGATAGCGGATAGCCAAAGGTAATCTAAGTTCAAGGGTCATCAACTAGAGGCTACCGCGGATATCGAAGAAGAACACCGGGGAGGAAGACGTTCCGGGGAAAATGGCGAGGGGATGAACAAGCCGTAGTTGTAAAAGATCACATAAGGAAACGAGGGGGCCTGGAATCAGGCAGGCCCGGCACGCCGTTGAACCAAAGAAGAAGGGAGGCAGAAAAAAAAGAGAAAATGGCTGACTCAGTTCTGCGTAACTCCTCTCTCGGCCAGGCCTCTGAACCCGAACCTGGAAGACCCAGACATCAAGGGGAGGAGGAGCGCTGGGACGAGGAGGGGAATCAACCGATGAAAACCAAGATATGTGGTATTCCAGGAAGATGGGCCCTTGGACGAGGAACCTGCCTCACCGGTCTGGGGGAATACTTTGCGGATCCCGTCCCCGGTAGGTGGCGAGCAACTGCCGGGAGAAGCTTTAATTAGAGAAGAGGGCAACTGATAAGGAGGGCTAAGGGCTTTATTCTTGGTGAACCGGATCCTCGCAATTCATCTCTGGAACAGGATATAAACCTCATTTGTAACATTGGCCGGAAATTGAAAACTGAGGAAGAGAGAGAGGCAAATAGGAGAAAAGTAATATGATTGGCAGAAATTTACTTTTACATTTTCTGCCAGGGAAGTAAAGAAAAACGGGATAGGGTTATCCCCCGGTCGGGATCTAGAAGAGACCGTTCCCCGCAAGTTAAAATATCGACCAATCATCGCAAAAAGAACGAGAGGGTGCGAAAGATAGACTGATCGAGCATGAAGGGGCCTCTCAGAAGACCGTATGGTTCAAAAACGGGAATCACGAAACTTAACATTCTGAATATAAGGAGGGAAATCTAGTACCATCGGGAACTGGGGAAATAAAGGAAACAAAGGAGGGGGGGATCTCTCATCAGATCTGAGAAGGACTAAGAAGCCAGTTTTATTGGGAACAAACGTTCTGGGAAAGAAGACGCCTAAACCAAGAAGCTCATAAAACGGATGAGGGCTGGTAGAGCCTCCCAGGGGCATGCGCAGGAGAAGGAAAAGGGGAAGATAAAATCGTTTCCCTGTAGGGTCTTAACACATCGACGCGACTGATCCAAGCGGGGGAATATAGGACACTACACTGGGTGCCGGCGGATACCAGATACCTCGCGTCGGAATGCTACAGGCTCAAAAAAGGGTCGCCTTCGACAATCCCAAGAGGGACAAGCTACGCAAGCGAAATTCGTCAACGCTGACCCTCGTGGGAAAACGAGCAAGGGTGATGAAGGGGGTGCTTCGGACAATACCGAATGCACTCCTCTCGAGACGACTGGGGGCGACAAACTTGGAAAAACGTCGGAACAGCAGAGAGAACCCATCAACAAAGGAAAAGAAAAAGATCAGAACTGAGATTTCATCATGTTGGCGGAGGACCGGATCAAGGAAAGAATGAACAATGCTCACGTCTGACGGACCGTGGGAAGGGAAAACGATTGGAAAAAAAGGCTGCTGAGGCGGTGGTAGCCAAACAACAAAAAAGGGCAAACAAAAAACCAGACACATGCGCCGTCTCCCAAAGCGGGGAGGAAAAAGACGCGGGTCGCGAAGTTTTTCTGGGAGAGAGTCGCAGAAACGGAAAGAGGAGCGAACAGAAAAACCTACCGGGGATGGAACGGGGAAGACCTCGGCTAAAATAAACGCCGCCTCAGGACCTCGATCGGAAACAATCACATCGGGTGGTCACGCAGCGGCATCTAGTGGGGTGAGAGAAGGGAGAAGCCAGTCGAACTCGTACCAATGGGTGGGGGTCCACCAACCTTGGGAGTTGACGACGGAAGTAAGTTCATGTTCCGACCAAGTCTCCAGGGGGAGTCGGCTGTTCAGGAACGCGTGTCGGAAACAACGATTGTCCAAAAAGAGGTTTCCGGGCGAGGGGACCGCACTGGAGATTTGGGGGCAGACGCGCGTCTTTCAGACGGGACCGCTAGCAAAAATGAGTTGGCGCCTTAGTCTGGGAAGTGGCTTAGACCGGAAGACCTCGGACTGTCACACGATAAAACTGACGATATCCCGTCAGCAGTCGTATCTCGCCTTGCCTTGTGAGGGAGGGTCGGTATCCACGACTATCGACAGGGAAGGACCCTAACAAAACAGTCTCGGACCCTCAAGAGAAGAACGGTGTATCCGTCGGACTGGAGCCGTATTTGGAGAAAAACGAGAGCCATGTCCGGCCAAGCCTGAATACTGAACTCACCGGGGGGGGGGGGGGGGGGGGGGGGGGGGGGGCTTGTCAAGTTTTCCAACTTCTCTTAATAAAAAAAGTCTAAAAGTAACAATAGTATGTTGACATGCTTTAGTCTGAGAAAGTTGCTCCAACCAAAAACCGTAGTGTGTGCCCTAGGCCGGGAAGCGACCTAAAGCCCTTTTACCAGAAACAAAAATTCCTGGGGGAAGATGGCCAGAGGCCAATAGACTGTAAATGTTAGGGGGATATAGTACGTACAGGAAAGAATTGAAAAACTGAGAAAAGTGAAAAGAAAAATTCTCAGGGAAGACAACTGTGTTTTGGCACAGGCGGGACCTCCATGGGGATGATAATATCCACACGCTAGGAAAGAGCAGGCGCAGACCTTCCGAAAAGGGAGCAGAGAGGGGAACAAACTCAACAACGTCACGCGCAGACTGGTGACTGAGCAACTGACCAGATGGTACCGAGAAGGGGAAGCAGTGCTGAAGTTTCTATACAAATGAATAAGGGTCGGCATCTGTTTTCACAGTGAAATGGGGGCAACCATATCGCACTTGACAAAGTTGTCCTAATGCGAACAGCGCCGTCTCCCTCGGGACCTGTTTGTTCTATCCGCCGACGACATAGAATTAAGTCAGGGGCTAAAAACCTCCTATTCAGCAGGTCGCCGAGGGAGGGGTTAGCAGACGCGGCGGAAGCGGTCTCATTCTGGGGCTGTCCTCCGCGGGCGACAAGTGCCATCGGGTAGCGGGAGCTTTGGAAAAAAGACTTCACGCCGACGTCAACAGGGTTAGGGGAGCAGAAATAGACCTAGGACGTATATGGCGACAAAAATGGTCACATCCCGTCTTAAAAAGCTCAATCGAAGTAAAAAAGTGTCCAGGAGAGGGCCGGAGCGGGCTCGAGAGGGCGGTCTACGCAAGACAGATCATCTGCACCCGGTTGGGCCAGTTTGAGGGCGGGGGCCTGCCAGAAATGGAATGGAACCGTAGAACGGACTATAAGGCAGGAACCAGGGCGTGGACAGATCCGAGGCCGATCCGCAGTCACTGTTTTTCTCAAGGGAAGCGCAGGCGTAAAAAAGGAAGACTTTCATGGCAGAGGGAGGCAACAGAACTCGGGAGATCCCACGCGTTGAAGCCGAAGTCAGAAGGCCTTGTGTTCCGCCACCACATATGAAAAAAATTCGATGAAGGGGACTACGCAGCTTAGTGAACCAGCTGAAATGATCATCGGGGGGATGGCCGAGCGCGGTGCTGTCACCACCGCACTCTCTAACGGACTGAGGAGTAGGAAAGCAGGCAAGGGAGAACACGAGGCTGCCAGAAACGCGATGGAAGGTCAGTTAAAATGGATCAACTGGCTGGTAGGCCGACTGAATATTTCTAATGCGGGTTGGAAAAAAAAGGACGATCTCTCAAAGTCATAACGGGGAAGGAAGGTCTCACGAGGAATTCGATCTGAACTGCAAGAAAGAATGATTGCTTATGCCCCCTTGAGGAACTCAGGGGCCTGCGGAGCGACGAGGATCCTGCACGCCTTTCCAGAGGCTTCATAGTCCCCGAGGTGTCCCATGAAAACAATCAGGGGGCACCAAGGAAACTGGCAAATAGGGGGCCATGCCCTGTCAGCAGGCGTTAATGGTATGAATAGAGCCATTCACCTGTTTCACGGAGTACCGCGGATACACCTGGGTAAGACGTGAATGAGAAAAAGTGTTTTCATATGATGTGCAAAATGGAAAAGGGAAGACTCAGCATATACCGAGTTTTGTCAAGGGATTATAAGTCTGACGAAGGGCGTCTTAAGGAAGAACGCGGGTGTTGAGCAAAGCTCCTGCGACCCTCGATGGCCTTCCAACACGAGGTTCGACATCCAATTCTCTGCGGGTAGAAAAGGTAAGCAGAACCGAGGCCTCGCACCTGCAATATGAGGAGACGACCGTTTCAAAAAATCATTAAATCACGAGATGCAGGTTGTCGAGAGAGCAAAAGCCAGAGGGAGTGGGTCTTCGCCGTCTCGAAAGGACAACGGAGAGGAGTGGCCGATAGCGGAAGCTGGATGAAAAACTATCAAGGTCATCCTTTGAGGGGGGACGACTTCAGCAACTGCTGGGCCGTTAATCAGGGGTAGCCGGCATGGTTTCTCATTCAAAAGGCGGGGGGGACGTGAGGCTCTTTGAGACATCAAAAAGCCGGAAGCTTCGTAGTTTACTGCCGGCCGAGCGGGAAGAGCAGGGTGGCAGAGAGTCGAAGCCCATGGAAAGGTCCAACGCCTGTGAACAAATCAACACAGTGAGAGGTGTTCTCTGGTTGAAGGGGATCAGCGCAACAGCTGCCGTCAAAAACACTTGCGTAATTAAGGGTTTTTCCGCCCTCAGAAAGGCCGAGAGGGGGGCCTAGGCCCAGCCACTGTGAACCAGTGGGCAAAGTTTGGCGGGGAGGCTCCAGGGCATTAACAAAAGCGTTAAATTACGGGGGGAAGTTCCGGGATCATCAATAACAGGGCTATGACTCTGCAGCAGGGGGTACTTTGTTACAGGATATTAGTCCGGCGCGTTCGCTGGGGGGGGTGGGACACCGAGATTGCCGTTCGCTTATATTCAGGCATGCATGGAATAGGACTGAATTCGTAGGCGTCTCAAAGGGCGAGTAATCTGCGTCCGAGAATACCGTCTCGTGTCGGGAGAAAAAAATAAGGTGTAGAAGGTCCCAGAAGATAGGTGAGGTGGCGGCGACAAAAGGCAATGCAATGAGCCGCTTAAAGGGGAGCGAAAGTTCTCTTGCGAAGATTGGGGGGGGAATCGAAGACGGCCCCAGGGGAAGGCTCAAAACGAAAGTTAATAGGCCCCGTCTGGAAAGGCGCGGTCCGGCCAATAGCCGCCTACGAAATTGGCCGCCATCGACGAATGAGAGTGGGGGAAATTTGGCCGTTGCGTTGACGCAACAGAAATTGGGGCAGGGAAGCCGGTTTTCGGGATCGATGAAATTGTCAAAGGGTGACGTCGTCAGAACGAAGTTGGTGGAATAAGCGTGGGACGGTTAGACTTGTCGTGGAGGGCAAAATGGTGGGCCAACCATTAAATAGGGGCCGGACTAAAAGTGACAACTTTCGAATTGGGAACGATGATGAAGGCAACGGGGGCGCGGTACCCGGGTTGGGTGAAACGAGGCATCCATAGGAAGGTTAGGGTCGGGATCGGGTAAATCATCCGACGTCCCCACTTCGCGAAAATGACGAACTCCCCCGCTCGCTTAAAGGCTGAAAAGGGGGGGGGTCGGCGCTTCCCCGCCAAACGGTCGGCGTAAACCGGTATAACCGGTGAAATCCCGAGGTCTCCGTCAGACGGGGTGCATTGGAAGTTGGTTGACCCGGAGATCCGGTCGGAAGTACACTTGATTTAAGTCGAAGTCTAATCGGAAGTTTCACTGGGTTCTCATATACGTGCGGAGGGTGTTTAAGTGTAGTCCGCAGGTGATCTCGAACAGGGTAAAGGAATTGGTCGTGCCTGGGAGGAACGGAGGCAACCGGAACAAGATTCGGCGAGGGTCAGCAAGAAAGGACGAATTCGAAAGCGTCTGGTCCGTGTCGATAAGGCGTAGCACGCCAGTGAGTTCGAAGTTCAGGAGGAGACGCGATTTTTAGAGACCGAGGGAAGCAAGAACCGCTTGAAGAAGCCGGATGCCCGGGATTCCCAGATGTGGACGAAGACGCGGGCGGAGTCAAGAAAAGGCAACACATGAAACATACAAGCAGGGGGGGCAGCGCCAGACTTCGGAACAGCGAGCTTCCATGCCTCGTCCTTACAACGAACGCTGGAGGGGAAGGGCGTCGCGGTGGGATGCGCACCTGGGCCAAAGCTCATGGTTGTTACTAAGAAAGGGTATGACCATATCTATGCTCAGCCGGCCTAAAAGCTTGCGGAGGGACCACCCCGCCGGTAGTGCTAGGCTCATGATCCGCTTCTCAGTTCTTCGAAATCCAGAGTCCTTATATGCTGGGGGTCGTAAGGGGGCAAAGTATGTAACGCGATACATTTAAGCCACTCTGGGGTGTCAAGACCCCGGTAAGGGGAACTTGGAGAAATGGACACGGCCTTTGGGGGAGCAATCTCTCAAAACAAACTAGAAAAGGTATTAACAGAGGGGAGTCTGCGAAACTTCAACTGTTAAAAGAGAAGGGGATATCTTCCCCATAATGGGCGGATGCTAGATCCGCAACCACGCATAAGGACAACACATGCCTACGGGGATAGACTGAGGCGAATGGGGCCTAACCAGAGAAAGCTGGGTACGGAACGGCAAAACAAGGCCTGACGGAGGCTTAGTCGGGCCAATCTTTAGGATAGTAACACCCCTGGCAGCTGGGAAAAAGCAATCATAGCTAAAACAGAGCGCGACGAATGAGGCGTAGGGGTCCTCCAGCGTGAGGGTCGGCCTTAGTGATCGAAAATCAGAACTTGGGGGGCTGCCGCCAGGGAAGGGTCATGCCGGCAGGGGGGGACTGGAAGATCAGCAAAGATTTCCAGTGAGTCGTACACATCTGGTCTGAATCCCAGAGGCCAGCAATCCTATCTCGAAAAGAGTGAAGCGGGCAATCGAGTCTAAGGGAAACTTCGGTTACAAAAGGCCTATCGCATAAATCGACAAAAAGGAAAGCTGACAGCTACGATAATCAATTTCTTCACAACCTACCCTCGTTCCCAATCAATTGTTTAATCATCTCCCCGGCCCTGGTCAGCTACAAGACTGCCGAGGTCCGCGAAAAACTACGTCGGAACATACAAGAGCCGTATAATGAAAGACATCTTAAAAAGGAGGGAACGGAGAATTTTCGATATACCTTCAATCACTGGGGGGACACACCTCCCGGGACAGAAAGTCCCAAGGACATCCAATCAAAAGACCTTGGTACAGCGGTATCAGGTTTCAAGAACAATGGAAGGTGGAGAGGACCGACAAAAAAGTTGCTGTAATCCCCGACACATTTCAGCGTAAGAAGAGCGATCTGCTGGGGGATCGCGAGTGGCTTGCGGCGTCGGCTAGCGGAGACAGAGAAGAAGTTGCGGGGAACACGAAAAGCCGATTGGAATCATCTGGCGTCAAATACAAGCCGGACCGAAAAGCGTAAATCAAGCGTTTGTCACAATGCCGGCATCTATGGAGGGGCCAAACGGTAAGCACAGGAACCAAGTCTACAACTGCCCAATCGCGTTTTACCCTGTGTGACAGCAGGGAATGTTAACACAGCGCGCGCCAAATTGGCTAACCAATTTCAAGGAAAGGACCAACGAGGGGGCGAACGATGACAAAAATAAGTTCATGTCGTTGGACGAAAACAAAAAAATCTGCGATCTTGGCATATTGGCAGAATCAAGAAAAGGGAAGCTGACGGGGTGGCGCCTTCACTGAAGGAGCTGAGCCTGGGGGGCTAAGAGGATGAAAACGCCAACGAAACTTCGTATCCAATAGCAGGCGGGCAGCTGCATCCGGTCGGCGGGCTCCTTTAAGAACAAAATTGTCAAGGAGAGAGCACCATTGGGGTGGGGGTTGTTGGTTGTTGTGGGGGGTGGTGGGGGGGTTTTTTGTTTTTTTTTTTTTTGGGTTTAAAGGGTGTGTGGGGGGGGGGGGGGGGGTGGGGGGGGGGGGGGGGGGGGGGGGGGGGGGGGGGGGGGGTGAGGGGGGGTTGGGTTTTGGTGGTTTTGGTGTTTGTTTGGGGGGGTGGTTTTGGTTGTTTTTTGGGGGGGGTTTGGTGTGTTAAAAAACTACACCCTAAAGTCGAGCCAGAAATTCAACGAGAGGAGTGGGGGAGACTCTTACGGCGATTTTGGGACAAGGTCATCTCCATAGTCGGAAATGATGGGAAATAGGGGAAACAGCAGCGACAAGATTGTTATGAAAATTTGCAACATCGGTGTCCCTTAACATAACTCGCATGAGGTAATGGTAAAAAAAGTTGAGGAAATTTTTGGGGGAAAATCGCCCCCTCACTACCGCCGAGAGGTTGAATAATTTCGCCTATAAGACAAAAAGGGACGGACCTGGGTCAGGCTTTCCTACAGCCCACTCGGGGAGAAATGTGAGTCAGGAACATAACGTTCAAGGGCGAATCATGACATACTGTGCGCTGCTACCGCGGATGAAACAGGGGAAACAATCAGAAAAAAGGTTTAGGTGGCAACTGGGCAATGAGGAGAAGAATATGAGTTCAAAGAGAGAACTGAACGGTCGCAGCGAAATCTTACCCCATTAAATCGCCAGCGCGGCCAGAGCTTATGGACACAAGCGAACTAAAGCTAATGTGTGGAGGGGGCCACCTGGCCATGCGGAAAAAAAAAGAGATGGGATAAAGAAGGGGCTGACTGGTCGATCTCTCAAAGGACGAAGAAATACGCCATCGTTTTTACTGGCAATTCGGGACATTACAGCAATGAAGATTTCCCTGCCGACAGAGCCCGAATACACTCTTGCCCTTTTGTACGATCGAGAAGAAAGACATAGCGGAGGCATTCACTGGCAGGGACATTCCTCGGAAATCAAAGGAGTTCAAGGTCAGGTCAGCATTCCAGTGAAGTCGCCGCAGGAGAATGGAGGGGGGGAAGCAGAGGAAGAAGGAGATGTACGCGTGGGGCGCGCAAGGCCTAGGGTTATAGAATTAGTCATGCGAAAAAAAGACTGGGCACTCAGCTGTTATACGACAGATGCGAATACTGATCAGACTATGACTCGGGCTAGTCGAGAGCAACTGTCAATGTCAAAAGGAAAGAATGAAAAAGAGCAAGACGCAATCGTACCCAGGGGGCGGGCGGGTCGATATAAACGGCGTCAACGGGAAGAGAGTAACTGAGTAACACTCAGACAGGATCCACCGGTTTGGGCCATTTGGAAGTGCCCTGCCCGAAGTTGAGGGGGGAAACCATAACCGGACGATGAGGTAGAAAGGGCGGTGACATATCGTCATTACGCCTCCCAGGCACGGTTAGAACAATGAATGGGAGGAAGAAACATCAGAACATGGCCGATATGTCTGACAAACATTCCTCTGAGAGAAATTGAAATAGAAAAACAGATCGTCCCTTAATAAAACACAGCAGGAAGGATTCTGGCAGTCAGTATCCGGCCTACGAAACAGCCTAATTGACATGAAAAAACATCGCGAGACGGCGAGGCCTGCAAAAGAAAAACACCAAGGGAAAGAAAAAAAGAGAGAGGCAAGCAAGGAAAAAGCCCGCGCTTCAGGGGGCACACTGCGATGATGTCCCTTTCCGGAACTCCGCTGTGGGCAGTAGCCGGATACGAAGCGGATGTTCAGTGGTCCGAACATCAAAGGAAGGACTTCGGGAAATAAGTGGAAATCAAGATCTCAAAGAGGAGGGAGGAGGACCTACTGCCAGCAATGATTGCCTGATGAAACCAAATCAGTCTCGGCAAGAAAACTCGGGAAGGGGATGCTTACACGCACCACGCCGGAAGAAAGAAAAAGGAAGGGGACATACATTCCAATCACTAGGGCAAGGCCTGAAAAAAAGGGCAAATCAACCGGCAGATAGCTGTACTCGCTCGGGGGGGGGGGAGTTCACATTCTATCAAATTTCGCCCTGCGACGCCGGTTCACATAGTCATGAAAGGGGTGCTTGGAAGGGTTTCATGAATGTGGGGGGGGGAAGTGGCAGAAAGCCGGGGGGAAAATATTCTATCAGAGGAGGAGCTTTAACGGCCATAGGCGTCGTAGAAGTCAAAGTTTGACTCGGAAGGGAGTCTTTTTCGAAAAAAGGACCTCATTGCAAAAAACACAGGGGAACGAGCCAGAATGACGGACGAGAAAGATTCTCCTGCGGGGTAACCGAACGGCGACCGTGAGGAGACGGCTCGCTGGAATGGGGCCACCGGATGGAACCACTGAATTCCGCTATGGCGCGACGGAGTCAGGATCGTAAAAGAAGATATTACGGCGCTGTAGTCGGAAGGACAACTGCTCTGGCATCACTGCGATATGAACTTGGAAGGAAGGAAGTTCAAACGGGGCGTGGTCAATGTCTGTACTTGAGATAAGTAAACTTCAGACAAAAGGAGTCGAGAAAAAAAGTAGAGCGGAGCCCAGGGCCAGTGGCTCATTCACACATTGCGCTGAGGCCTGGTGTCCAATTTAGAAAATAAAAAGTCCAAATGGAACTTTACGGTGGTAGTGGGGAGGTCTGCGAAAGGAGCGCGGGGACGCTGTTTTGTGGCAGATATGGAATCTCCAGCAAAAGGTCCGCAGGGGTCACAGTGGATGATAAAATTTTTCATAACCAGCGCACAGTAACTGGGAAAAAGGGGACGCCTGTCCACCGGGGACTAATATCTTGTGGGACGCCAACTAAGGCGAGAGTGGGGAGTTATTACCAAGTGGGACAACCCATAAGGGGGCAAGGGTTGAATGGACGCTTCGCAAAGGGAAAAAAAGAGTAGGGCGGGTATTAGGGGGGAGAGTTCAAAATTAGCAAGAAATAACATCAATTTTAAACTATTACTCCTCAGACGTCTTTGTTACAGATGATTTAATGGAGAGAAGAAAAGCTGACTGTGAATTCGCAACGGAGGGCGGGGAGGCTTGCGTTCGCTGAATGCAAGGCAATCAAGGGGGGAAGTACTTGCTCTGTAATCTCGCGTCTCAAAATCGATGGACTGGAACTGATAACCGTCCGGGAAAGGGGGAGGGGTCGATAATCCTAGAATTGGGGAAAAGGGAGTTAGGGGGAATAGAACGGACAGAGGAGCGGAAGGTGATACGGAAGCGACACGAAACCGTCAGCCTGAGGCCGCAGTCGAAGGGTTCATAAAAAGGTAGCTTTCGTCGAAAAGAAAGTTGTTACGTCCACGCAGCAGGGGGCAAGCCACCGAAGCGTGAGGGGGGACAAAGGAGAAAGATCGCTTGACCGCCAAAGGAAAAAAAGATCATGTTTTGATATCACGACATTGAAGAAAAGGGTTGAACGAACGCGTTTGGAAAAACCTAATTGTAGGGATAAAAGTGCGGGGGGGGGAAAGGGAAAATGACAAGGTAAACCGTCGTCAGAAAGAAAAAGGTTGTGGAAACGATGGAAGGTGTCGGTCCGGGTAGCTGAAAAAAAGAACAATTCGGCTTAATAGATGAAACAGCTGCAACCAAATCGAATTGGGAAAGATTAGGGATTCACGATCGGGGGGGGGGGTGGTCGACGGTCTGTATACGCAGATGCTGAAATCCGTTCCGGTTCAGTAAGGAGGAAGCGTAGTCCCAATCCAAGGAGATCGCCAGCAAGCAAACAGCATCCAGGCGATCTCAACCAGAAGACGGTCAATTAGAGGCTGGTGTCGGGCTGCTTCCGCAAACGTGGTTTGTTCGTCTTCAAACCGGGAAGAGAAGAGGTTACGACAGAAGAGAGGTCCTAAGGGGAGTGGGAATGTGGAAGGGAATTGACTGAGGGGGCGAGGGTCACGAACTATCCCAAGACTTGATTGAAGTAGATCTAAACTATCGGCGAAGGGTCAGGGGGGGGTTCAAAGTCTGGGGTTCAGGGGTCGCGGCAGCCGGAAGGGGGAACAGGGGCCTGACCAATGGTGCGGCCGAGAATGATTCAGCCAAATGTAAGAGCTAGGAACGAGGTAAAAAAAATGCTACGAAATTCTAATTCGGAAGAGGGGGAAAAAAAAGGGAAGTGTCGTAGGCACCGGGGGGTAAGAGGGGAGGGAACTTCAAAATCGAGGGCCGCGGAGAGAAATCCGCACAACGTGAAGAAGTCCCGGATGCCCAGGCCATTGATCCGTGATGTGTAAAGTACATACAATATGATCTTCCATGAATCGCCAACAAGGGGGAATGTCCCGTAGCATAAGGAGGGAAAGAGACAAAGCTTCTTACTTTCCGAGAGAAGGGACTCCCAAACTAGGGAAAAAGCTTGAGGAGCTGCCTAGCGTCAGAGGGTGAGAAGCGCGAGCACCCGATGAAAACCTATATGTTTGTTACTCCAGGGGGGAACGGGAAGACAAAAAACCGGCCTACCGTCCTTGGGTGGAAGGGGCGGCCTCCCGACACAAAGCCGTTCTATTGCGGCAACCGTCAGGCTCCTGCTCAGTTTGGGGGCAGAGGAAGGAGAAAAATGCTTGGCCGGGATGCTGGGGAAAACGGCGTATGAGGGAGGAAAGCGCTCTGGGGATAAATATCCCCAGCTCAGGGGAACATTGGGTCCGAAATTTCACGTACATTACTCTCAAAAACAAAGGGGAAGAGGATAGTCTGCTGACATGCCAATTGTTAAAAAAAATGAGACAGGGGGGGGAGGAACTGGGGGTTATCAACCAAAAAGCGGGTTCTGGGATAAAGGGCCTTTTTCCCCCGCATCGGGACACCGACCAAGCAGGGGTAAGTCGAAGATAACGCAGCGTAGCGGAAAAAATAACCCCGGTAGACTCAAGCAACAGGCAGGGGGGAAGGGAGCCTTTAAAAGCGCTATGGGCCATCTTTCCTGAAAGTAACAAAAATATCTTTGGCAGTTGGCCGCATCAAGCTGAAACAGAAGGAGCGGGGGGGGAGCAGAAAGGGCATTCCGATTTAAACGGCCGAGGAAGGGGACTCGCGAACGAGGAGAAAAGCTCTTTGTCAGGACCAGCTATGGGGCATGAAGGTGCGAGAGGACTGTAAATCATCCAAGTTTCCCTGTATTATTAAGGACATAAGCTGAAAGGGGGAAACAAAACCTCGGCATTGTCTTCACACAGAACTTTTCCGGGGCTGGAGGGGACGGACTAAACCTTCGTCTGAAGAGAAAGGCATATCATGGCGGCTATCGCCTAGATCATACGAATCTTTACTCACGCAATAATCGGAAAGCACTACGTACCCCTAATAAAGGGGGTTTTAGATGGGGGGGGGGGGGGGGGGACCAATTTTGGGCACCCAACCAAAACCCTCGGTCGGTCCCTGAAACATGGTAAGAGAAGGGAACGAAGAAAAGAGGCTGGCAGACGGCACAAACTTTTAAAGTAACCTACAAGGAGAAAGGGGGGAAGTACCACAACTCGAAAAAGGTTCAAATTAAGATAGAGGGAAAGAAAGTGTTCACTGGCGATCGTCGACAGGATCTCCGGGTCAAACGAATCAACTTTCCATGGGACAAGACAATCTTCTTGACTTAGATGTCGAGCGAGGGTCGAAGTAAAGGAAAACTGAGACGAACCATGGGGAGGGAAATTCACAAAGCCACACATTCCAGCCGTCTCGGAAGGGATATAGGTTATTATCTCCCTGGGGATCGGAAGTGGGGGGGGAGGGTATCGGAAAAAAGATAATTAGGATCTTCCTATCTCTCTCCGAGAACGCGTATGCGATGGGTGGTCTCCAAATAAAGAGGGGGGGGAGCCACAATAGATGTCTGAACTGCAATACGAGTTACAAGCGGAACCTTTGTCACTGGAAGCGGAGAGGTTAGACAGGAAGGGGAGAAAAATCACACCATCTCACTCGACAAAGAGAGGGTCCAAAACCGGGAGTTCTGGACACGGACCAGTTGCGAAATTGCAATCCGAACGAAAAAGGGTCTCCTTGGAGACACCAAGGGACGGAGGGCATTAAAAAAAATCGTGGATTGACACTATTTTCACGCTAGGGGGGAGTTCATTCGTCGATTGGGAAATGCTATCTATTTGAATAACCTCTACGGGGAGGGGTGAAGACTTGAAACAGACGCTGTCGGGGGCGAATCAGCTTTTCCTGTCTGAGCACTTTGGGAAGACCGAAAGCCTGAGTAAGGGAGAAGACAAGAGAAAGTATACCCCTTCAAGCAAGGCGAGATCGGTTGAAGGGGGGGGGGCAACTAGGGTCCCCCCTGTAGAAATCAACTATAATCGAGACGGATTTGACCCTTAACTACACCACGTCGATGAATCTTAGAATAACATCAAGGAGACTGGTTGTATTCTACTGTCAAAATGGAGCGAGCTGAAGACAAGACGTGAAAGTGATTATGAAATATTAAGAGAAAAGGCAGCGCCCTCCAGAGGGTAATTTGAACAAAAGAAGAACGCTTCGGAATCAGTAGGAAAAAGTAATCCTGGAAAAAGGACGAGAGACAGGATAGGTTAAACAGGCTCTTATTTCTGAGAAATGTTGAACTGAGAACCCCTAAACGAGCCTACGCGTGTGGCCGAAGGGCGACTCCTCATAGAAAAACTTGGAACACATACTGGGTTGCAAAACGGAAAGAAAAGGAAAAACAGAAGGGGGAGGGAGAAACGATATTAAGGGGAAAACACTTGGGTATTCGGAAGCATTGAAAGAAAAGGGAGCGGAGCACTTTGAGAA
>Ga0179593_1608569_pt1 | contig 19791 bp, 32 predicted proteins | sample CZODoug2_1_08_16_FD_185931 | JGI IMG/M metagenome (GOLD analysis project Ga0179593, IMG submission 185931) | Vadose zone soil fungal communities from Angelo Coast Range Reserve, California, USA - CZODoug2_1_08_16fungal (PacBio error correction) | ecosystem: Environmental > Terrestrial > Soil >...
AAGAGAGGAGGGAATCGGAAAAAGGGGGCTACCAATGGGAAAGGACTGACTTACAAGGAAGGTCAGTTAGGGTACCACGTGTCGGGGTTGGACTCCAGTGAAACTTAGGCACGAGCAAAAGGGAGAAGGAGTCAAAAGACCGGAGGTGAAAAGAAACAGGGGGATCTCCGAAGGGAATTCTCGACTAATGAGAAAAGAGTATAGAAAAAGGGGAGAGAGACTATAGAAGGAAGGGTCAGGGGAGAAGGAAAGAATGGTAGGAAAGGGTGTGCGGAAAGGGAAAGAACTCACGATTGGAAGGAACGACACATAACATGAGGAAGATGATTGATCAAGAGGTAGCATCTGCGGCCCTGACGCCAAAAAGGAGTGAAGTAACAAGGAAGCCCCCAAGAAAAAAAGGAGGAGTTGGAAGAAAGAGAAGGGAGGTGAGAAAGGACCGTGGGAAGGGGTTTCGAAAAAAAGAGATTACATGGCTACTAGAGAGACTTGTTTCCACTGAAATATAAATTGCGGATAAATAGGGGGTGGGGGGAAGAAAGAAAGGTCCAAGGAGGAGGAGAAGGAAGAAAAAAGGGGAGACAGTGGTCTAATTTTATCTGGAAGATTCCCGGATATTATGTAATATCCCTCGTTAAGCAAAGGAGTTTCAGCCACGGGGGGGGACCAGAAAAGGGGAAGAGAGGAAGGATTATAGGAAAAAAGGGAAGTGATGGGGGGAATAAAATTATTTCTGAAATGATCGTCACTTGAATTAAGAAGATTCTATATTAAAATACGCCCGGAAAATGTAATATAAAGAAAAAAAATCAGCGGAAGGGGAGGCACAGAAGTTAAAATGAGAGGATTGCGCCTCCCTGGGGGGGATCTGAGTAAAACTGTCTTGGAATACGGATTGTTGAGATTTCATTCATTGGTTTAAGAAGGGCAAGATAAGCATAGGAAAAAGGGTTCAATAAAAAAAAGAAATTTGTGACATAAAGAAAAGCCTCAGAAAAAAAAAAAAAGAATGGGAAATTCAGGAAATCATAAACACAAACTCAGAGGAGCAAATAACCGTGCCGTAGAGAAAGGGCAACAATTAATGGACATGGGAAATAGGATATGAGAGTGTGTCCGCGGGATAGCACGCATAATTCTAAAGTAAAAAAGGGGGAGATAAGTTTAATATAAAAAAAAGGGAGAAGGACGAGAAAGAGCAACCAAAAAAAGGAGGAGAGCCTGTCTAGAAAATGAAACGTAGCTTTGACATATAACGGGTGAGCGAAAGTAATCCCTCACACCTGTATGGCCTTATGCGGGGGACTGCAAATAAACGAAACTCGGACACAGACATAAATCCTTGATTGGGGGGAAGAAGGCACTTCCAGGAAGAAAAAAATGTAAAAGAGGGGAAATAGGGTGGTATATAGAAGATAAAGGGAAAATTAAACTTAGAAGGGGATAGACGTTTGCAGGGAATACTTAGGTTATGTAAGAAAGAAGTTAAGAAAGGAACAAAGGGTGATTAATAGAAGAAAGTACAAAGAGGGAAAGGAAAGGGGGGAGAAGGGGACAATACTTATTCAAGAATTGGACTAGAAACCAAGCATGGCACACTAATAAGGAAAAAGACGACGTTAGACGATAAGGAAAAAGAGAAAGAGGGCAATAGGGAATAGGAGGGGAGCAAGAGGAGAAGGTGGAGGAAGAAAACAAGTTAGGGAAGTGGGAAAATAAATGGGTAATCATCTTTTCATATAAAAAAGAACTTGAAAGTTATTTCAGTGCGAAAAGAGAATCCAGTAAGAAGATTGAAAGAGAAAGAATAGAAAGGACTGGTCAAAAAAAAGGTCGCTGGGAAAGAGGAAAAAAGTACAATAACTTATAAAGAAGTATTGCAGTGGAAACCCAATCGAGATGAGAGAGAAAGGAAGAAAGGTCTGGTTAAAATGCCTCTTCCGCAAAGCCAGAGGAGAGGAGGGAAAAAAGGAAAAGGAGTTGAAAGGGGAGGAGAATGAAAGGAAGAAGTGCCGTCATGGGGATGCGCACACAAGGAAAGCGATAAAGAAGGTTATGGGAGGGGGCTACACTCAGAAATGGATTTAAAGAAGGGGGGGAGAGTATGTCAGGGAAAACCGACGAAAAAAAAAGAAGGGTCCAAAGAGAAATAAGAGTGATCACATCGTACAAGAAGCAGAAGCTGGAGAACAATAATACAGGATGGAGTTGAAAATAAAGAGACTCACTATCATGGCGGGGCGTACTCAGTGAGAGAAGGGGGAACTCAAAAAAGCTAACTGGGAAGGAGAGAAAGAGGGAAGGGAAGGGAGAGAAGCGGGGAGCGTTTTTCATATTAAACGGATTCCTCCACCTAGCGGCACGGAGGGGAAAATTTCTTTTACAAAGAAGAGACTTCCCGATAACGCAAGGAATTTGAGGAGAGAAAGAGGGGGGAAGAAAAAAAAGGAAGGGAAAGATGTCTAAGAGACGTGGGATGGGAGTATAAACAAAGGGGGTTTTTTGGCGGACGTTGGAACGTGTAACGAGAATAAGGGGGGGAAACCTGAGAAAAGGAAAGAAGAAAAGTAAAGAAGAGGGGGAAGAAGAGGGGGAAAGAAGCAAAAAGGAAAGAAAGCCGCAAAGGGATAGAAAACTCCTCATTTTGGAAACGTTCTCCTGAACTAAAAATACGCCTTAAAAAACAAGGAGGCCGAACAAGCTCTAAACCAAGAGAAAAGAGAAGCTCCAAAAGGAGGAAGGAGAAGAGAGCAAGGAAGAGAGAGATAAAAAAAGGGACCAAAAGAGGGCGTAAAAATGCTCAAAAGAAATTCTCCGTGGCACTGCCGGCGGTGCACAGGGCTGGGAGAGGCCTTGTACAACGGACCGAGCACAATGGAAGGAAGACCAAAGAAAAGAGAGAAGGAGAGCAAAGAAAAGATCGATCGCCGGGGGACCAGAGGAAAAAGAGGGTGGCCATCGCTAAGAGGCTCCGAAGGAAAGATTGAAAAAGTAGGAGACTCTCTCGACGACGGATCCCCCACAGGGGAAGAAGAGAAGTCCTGAGTCAAGCGAAGGGAGGAATAATAAAAACCGAGAAGCAGAGTACCTAAGAGAGAAGTACCACCCGTTCGGGGGTATGCTCCTCTACGAAGGTCAAAGACGTTCGGGGGGGGGGAGGTCATTCAAGGAAAAAGAAAAAGGAGGGAACCAAAAAAGGGGAAGAGTTATAAGGAGAAGGGAACATTGAAAAGGAAGTGTGCCTGGAAGAACCGTTTCTCCCAACGGGTAGCTCCGTTCTTTAGCATAACGATAAATAGGAGGGGAAAAATTTATTGGAATCTTAAGAGGAGGTTAAAAAGGGAGGATGGGAAAAAGGTCGAAAGAGTTGGGGGCTCCCCGAGAAAAGAAAGATGAGAGTTAAGAAGGGAGGGGATCTAGTAGAAAAGAAAACACAACAATCGAAAAATGAAGAGGAGGGGGGAGAAAGGAGAAGACAGCAACCACATCAAGGCAAAAAGGATCCCCCACAAACACCGCGATTGGAACCCAATTAGGAAGAAATAGACACTCCCTTTTCCTTCTTAAAGTTAGGTAAGGAAAAAGGGAGAAGAAAAGGTCCCTGGAGGAAAAGAGGGGGGATGAAACAGAAGGGAAACATTGAGGGCCCTATGTGAGCACAGGTAAGGGACAGCAGCCAGAGTCCCTCTTCGCCGGATTGCAAGGGGAAGAAAACTTTTTCGACCGGCGCGAAATTCCCCAAACGACGAAAAGGAAAAAAGGGTGTCCGGACAGGGAAAAATCAGGCCCAAGATGGCTCACTTCTTTGAAAAGGAAACAGAAATACTGGGGAGAGGTCTGAGAGCGGCACCGCTATGGGCAAGCGGCGGAAAGTAGGAAGAAAAATATACCATCTATTGAGATGCGAAGAAAAGGACTTTTCTGGCAACAAAAAAACCAGGGAGGAGAAGAAGAGAATCACTAGCGAAAAAAGGGAGAGGCTAAAGGGCGAAAAGGTTAAGTAGGGAGACAGCCCATTGGCAAGCCGTGACACAATGTATTCCGGCTCCTGAACCAGAAAGGCATTAGAGACGTCTCCCGGTCGGACGCGTAAAGAGGTGAAAACGCTTGGGAGGGAGAGGTTCAAGACAAAAAAGGGAGAAAACTGGGCAAAAACATCTCTGGCTAAAACATCGAACGGAAATCCAACATCTACCCTCAGGAGGAAAAGATTCCGCGGCTGATCGTGCCGTAGTCGGATAAAAGACACCACCCAAAAGTCGGGTATAATTTGAGGGAAAGGAGGAGAAGGGAGAGGACGAAAACTAAGATCGATGAATAAAGAGGTGACACAGTCGCTAAACGATTAAAAAAGTATTACTGCAGTGGGGAAAAACACGGGCATGGGGGAAAATCCAGCGAAAACTGGAAAGAAGAGGATATGGATGGAGGGGGAGGCATAAGGGGAGAAGGGTTCGAAGTCCGCGTTCGCGAAATGGAAAGTCAGGAAACATTGGGAGGGGAGAATTGGACCTTATCATCAAGAGATAACGTACCGGCCAGGCATGTGAGAAGGGGAATCAAGAGTAAGAGGGTAAAAAATGAGAAGGGGAGTCCAAGGAAGAGAGAAGGACGCTCGCCTGACAAAAAACGGAGGGAGGCACCATCCGTGACAACAAAGGGGACCAAAAGTTTCCGACCATCTGACACGTGCGCACGTGTATTTTGAGGGCCTAGATGGAGGGGAAAATAATCGAAACCACTGCGGAGAGAAAGCTAAGTTAAAGAGAAAAGGAATTTAGGAGTTAAGGTGACAGGAATAGGGGAACGCACCATCTAAAAAAAGTTAGAAGATTTCTCGGGAGAGAAAAGGCTTGGGGGGGGAAAAAAATCAAGAGGAAAAAAGCTGTGCCAAAGGGGGAAAATAACTTGGGAAAATATAGTCGACCATATGAGTGAAACTACACAAACATAGAAGATGAAAAATTTTCTTAACTTTAGGTGTGGTAAAAGGGAAACAGTATTCGGGGTGAAGGACTAGTGTCCGAAAAGAATTGATGAGATTTAAGAGGTAGGGTTTGTTAAAAGAAGGGAGTGTATCTTCTTACACAGGTCATGACAGGGGGAAGAGAGGGGTCGGTTTAATGAAAATCCTTGAATGAAGAATGGGAGACTCTCCTCGAGAGAGAGGGATTACCCTAAAAAAGGAAGAGGGGGGAGAATAATGAGAAGAGGGCAGCCGATGATCCGAGGAGATTCACGAGACTAAAAAAAGAAACAAAAATTAATCCCGATCGATTAGAAGCTTAAAGGATGGAACCATGCAAAAAATAAATGATATGCCAAAACCCCCCTGGGATAGGAAGTTTTGAAAAAAAAAGGAGATGCCTAAAAAAAATAGGATGGGGAAGCGACGGAACGCGAAGCGCGCGAACAACAAAGGAAAGAAGAAAAGAGAAGAGACCCGTGTGAGGTTCTCAACAGGGAAGGGGGGAAAGATCTCCACTTATCTAAAGTACGAACCTGCCCCCCTGTATGAAGGAGAGAAAAAAAAGCTGACAAACAAAAGGGGGGGTGCCAAGGGGAGAAAAAAAGGAGAAAGACACGGAGTGAAGTTAAGGAAGGGGAATAGGTATAATGGGGAATGGAGTACAGATCTTAGCACGTTGCATTATAAAGTTATTAACTAAGTAGAGGTAAGACTATGAAAAAATGAAGCAGAAGTAAAAAAGGAGAGAAAGGAAAGGAGGCAAAAAACATCGGATTTAAAAGGGAGAACTAACATAAACACAAAAGATGCAAGGGGGGCCAGATACTTACACTCTCCCTACACTTAGAAATGCGCATAGTTACAAAGTACAAAAGGAAAAGAATAGAAAAAAGGGAAGGTTTTAAAAAAAGTTGGGAAATAAAGAGGTCAGGGTTCAATAATAGGAAAAAAGACGGTTTAATTCTTGGAAGAAACGATTTAGCGTGATAGAATCGTTGAACTCACTAAAGATAAAAAGGATCACACTTTCGGGGAAAGAGGGGGGCGCTGGGGGGGGGGAAAATGAATAGAGGTTCTAGAGACAAAGGAGAGGGCAAGGAGAAAAAACAAAGTCTATGATCGCATTTAAGGAGGAACGAAACATACACTCCGCGCACAAGTCTTCAGATGTCAAACTTGTGGAATAGAGGGAGGGTAATGATGACAGAAAGAGATTGGGCGTAGAAGGAACAGGGGCCAAAAAAAAAGAAGCCAGGGGAGGGGGCGTAAAGGAGGGAAGAGAGTAAAGGTTACCAAACAAACCAAAGGGAAGAAGAACGTTATCTACCATTACGGGAAATTCGTAGTTTGACAGGACATAATTCGCGGAAAAAAACCATGGGGAGAGAAAGGAAGAAGGCTAGAAGGAGAAAAAGGAAGGAGAGTAGAAGACCGGCAACTATAACCTGCAAACGAAAAAAAAAGAAGTATTTATCCTCCATGGCTAATAACACCACCCCGTGTGTAAATAACTGCATAAAGGATGAAGAGAAATGGAAGGAAGGAATAAATAATCAGGGGGGAGAGAAACAGTAGAAAGAAAAGGAGGGGGGGGGGGGGAAGCTTATAGTGGAGGACTGAATCCTCCGGGAAGTTACTAGAGGAACCATTTTCGGGACTGCCCATAGGAGGAGCCCCACCAAAAACCCCCCCAAAGGAAAAAAAACACACGCAAACAAACCCCCCCGGGCAACCCCCCCCCCCCCCCAGCCCCCCCACAAAGAGCCCACCCCCCCCCCCCACCCACACGCCACCCCAGGAACAGAAAGCCAACGCCCCCCCCCCCCCACCACCCCCCCACCCCCCGAAAGCCCCCCCCCCCCACCTCACCCGCACCCCCCCAGAAACCAAACACCCCCCCCCCCCCGAGAAAGGTGACCGACCCCCCCAACCCCCCAAAAAAGAGGAAGGAAAAACAACAGCAGGACACGTATTAAGTTCAAGGGAGGGAACAAGAAAACAGAGATGTTTTGGTTCGGAATAAGGAGGTCGAAAGGAGAAAGATATCTAAACCGGGGAAGCGGTAAAGCTATTGATAAAAACTTGGACGAGCCAGGAGAAAAATAAACCTCGGAGGGGAAAAGGGGTGAAAAGACTAAGAGGGTCAAAGAGCCATGAGGAAAGAGCAACGGGGAGGCTGGAACGCCCCGAAAAACCCAGAGGAAAAATAAAATAGGGACCTTGCTCCTCGCGTACTCTAAAAGCATCTCGAATGTCTCCGTGGAAATGACCAATACAAAGGGAAGGAACCCTGGAGAAGAGAAAAGGAAGGACAAAAGAGGGAGGGAAAGCCAAGCAAGGGAGAAAAAAAAGGTGAAAAAGGTCATCGCAGATATAAAAAGATGAAAACCGCTACTTCTCCTGCATGAGAGAGTGCGCTCAAAGTAAGACTATTCCCCAACTAGGAAGAATGAGGGAAGTAAAGGGAAAGGAAGAATACTAACAAGAGGAAGAAAAAACTCAAAAAAAGGATGAGAAACGCCAGGGAGGGAAGGGGAACGGCAGGTTCGAAAGGAAGACAGGAGAAACGTGAGGGGAATTGTTCTTTTTTAAAGAAAATCCGCATACTTTTGAGTCCCACGTTGGGGGGAGGAGAGCATTCAGGAGAATGAAGAGAAGAGAAAGGACCAGCGGGAAAATAAGAGAGTTCGAAAGCAGGAACCTGAGAAGACTCCCCAAGGAAAAGGAGAAGGTTCCTGTGAAAAGATAAAGGGGAAAAAGACAGCTCTTATCTCGGAGGGGCGTGAAAAGTGGAGAGAGAAAATAAATAAGAAAAAAAAGGGGGATTAGGCGGGAAAAAAGAGGAAGAGAAAAAGGAGGAGGGGGGGACTCCAAAAGAAGAAAGCCTAAAATAAAAAAAGGAGAAGTAAATGAAAGCATCTTAAAACTCTCACAACAAAAAGACTGCTTAGAAGGAGGGGAGGAAGGAAAGCGCTCGGAAATAGGAGTCAAGAAGGAAAGACAGGTAGAAAATCGAGAAGGACAGCAACGAAGGGGTAAACGAGAGAAGTAAAGAAATCGGAAAGGATACCTTTCCTTCGGGGAATCTTGAAGCGGCAAAATGAAACCGCCGGGAAAGTAGAAAAAAAGAGAGACAGTCACCAGAAGGAAGAAACTGTAGAGGGAAAGGGGGACAGAGAGCAACCGAAGAGACACAGAGCGGGGACACATAATGCCCCTCCCCCCAACGGTGTCTACTCAAGAAAAAAAGAAAGCCACCCCGCCAAAGAAAAAGGTGTTTAGAGGAAAAGATGGAGGACGAAAAGAGGAAGAGAAAGAAAGGTATAAAGAAAATGAAGGAATGGGAAATAAAATCAAAGGCGGAACGGGGAAAAGGACGTTTGGGCCTATAAAATATATCGCGAGTGAAGAGAGGGCAGAAAAAGTACAAGATAGGAACACAAATGAGGAAGAATAGAGAGAAGATCAAAGGAAAAAGAGAAAAAGAGGCTCAAGGCAGGCTGAAACAGAAAGGAAAATGCGCGCATTGCCCACGAGAAGCTCGAGATCATTTACGCTAGCGCAAAGGAGTTCTCTTCATCCATGGGGGGACAGTGGCTTAAGAAAAACAGTTGAGGGACAAGTCAGGAACTATAAAAGGAAAACTAGGAGAAAACGAGTCTCGTCAGGGGGTTCAAACTTGAGACAAAGGTGGAGAATATGATTTCACAAACGTCCGCCAAAAATCTCTGGGTTGCAGAACATCTAACGTAATACAAGAAGAAGGGGACGTCCAAAAAAAATAGGCAGGAAGACGGCGGAGCAAAAGGGGAGGAATAAAAGAAGGACAAGGCGTGAGAAGGGAGGAAGCGAGAAATAAGATCAAGAGAAGGAAGAAGAGAGAAGGCGGCCTCCGCGATTCCTGATTCCGCAAGGGAGGAAAAGAAGCACTTTAAGGGGAATTGCGGGAAAAACATTATAGGAGGCAACTAATCATCCCAGAGATGGGGTCTCCAGCTAAACGAGGTTATCGAAATATAGGAAAAAAAGTACTATTTTAAGGGAAAAGAGTCATCAAAGGGGACTACCGTACTGGGAAGGAAAAGAATTGTCTTAAAAAGAGAAAGGTGTATTGACAAGAAAAGGAAAACAGAAAAACGGATTGGAGTAACGGGAAGAATCGCCTGACGGCCACTGATAGGGGAGACCGGAAACACCCCTACACCATTTTAAGGACTACGTGCGAGCGTGTAGGGGGAGGTTAACCCGGAGGAAAAGAAGGAGACCTATACAAAACAGAGGGTGAAAAGAGAAGATCTGAAGAGGGGAAGTAAATAAAATAAGGGAAGAGACATATGTAACTGACAGGAGATAGGGAGGAGAAAGTGTCTCCTTGATCTTTCTCTATTTCAAGTATATTCTACACCTAAGGGAAAATAACGAACGTTAAAGAAGGAAAAAGGGGACATTATGGAGAAGAAAACCAGTGAAGAAAGTCTTAAAGGGGAAAGGGAAATTTTCTTGGATGGGAACTTAGTTTCCTCTCGAAACTCTTGGATCAAGAAGTCCTCGGAAGTGAGGGGTCTTGGGAAAAAAAGAGGAGTTTGGGGATAAAGGAACAGGGGGAGGGTTCACGGGAGAAGGTCGGGAAGTAGAGTGAGGGGGGGGAGGTGTAAATATAAAGGGGATAGCACACGCTCTAATCCTAGGGGATGTCTACAATAAGAAAACAGATTATAAGGAAAGACGAGAAATCCAAAGGGGAGAAAATTCAAAATGAAAGGAAGGAGAGAACATGAGGGAAGGAATGATGGAAAACAGGGGAATAAGATGGGCTGTGTCCGGGGAGGAAAGCAGGGCATACCGGTGTGGTCCTGGTTACTTTAAATTATATGTCAAAGCTACGTTGAAGAAGGCTTACCCGTGTCGCAAAATAAAAAAAAAAACAGGAGGAGAAGAAAAAAAAAAAAAAAACAGAGTCTAGGTCATCCAAAAAAAGGAAGCTTGAATAGAAAGAACAGAGGAACCCTTAGGAAGGACTGAACGAAGCGAACGGGACCCAAAAGGCAAGATGTTTTTTGCCATGTCCTTGATGTTCCGAATTGCTAACGGTATTGGGAAGGGAAGAGGATGGATTATAAAAGGGAGGGAATTCTACATGAAGGGGGAAAGATCAAAAAAGAAGGAAGAAAGGAGAGGTCAAAAAAAAATGCGGGATAGCTTGAAATAGCGAAAGTCATGAAGGAGAAAGCAAAGGAACACCTACTTCGTCAAGACATTTACTAATAACCAAAGGGAGAAAGACACCACTCCTAACTAAAGTAAAAGAAAAGGGGGACTTCGAAGAAAAAAAAGGGATTACAAAGAAAAAGAGCTAAAGGAGGGGGGGAGAAACAAAACAGGACAGAGAAAAGTTGCTTTAAATCAAGGAGAGCATAAGAAGGAGAGAGGGGGTTTTCAGTGGCGGAAAAAAATCCCTTTTCTAGTGAAGGAAGAAAGAAAAAGAAAAAAGGAGGGATCTCAGATAAGAAGGGAAGAACTCTGGAGAGAAAGAAAGAGGAGAACGCAAATTAGGAGGAAGAAAAAATCCAAGTTAGCAGAAAGAAATCGGGGGAAGCAAAGAACGCCGCGCACGTAGGAAGTCTAAACTTTTCTGGGGAGGTTTGGTTAAGAAAGGAAAGGGAGGAGTCACTTGGGGAGAAACAAAAAAAAAACAAAAAAGGGAAGGGGGAAAGTCTGTTGGGTGAAAAAAGTCGAAACTCGTTCATTGCGAAGAGGGGCCAAGAGATTGCCGGCTGGAAGGGAGACTTTACTAAAGAATCTCCGGGGGCCAGAGGGCAAGAAGAATTTACTCACAGGAGGAAAGAGCGAACCGAGAGTAAGAGAAAAAATAACAAAGGAAAAACAAAACAAGAGGATTAGTCGACTAAGGAAAGGGAGGGGGGAAAAAGGGTTCCGCCATGGAGTTCCAAGAGAAAACCCGTTTGGTACCATAACTGCATAGTAAAACCTATTGAAAAAGGGGAGGGAGGCGACTAAAAAAAGAGGGGGAACATGCTAGAAGAAGGAGGGAAGGAGGAAAAGAAAGAGAGGGAGAAAACAGGTCGCTCTCCACCCTTAGAAAAAAAGAATTTGTGGTGTCGAAGAGCAGACGCCAGAAAAATCCTCCGGGAAGGGGGAAAAACACAGGAACAATGCGGAAAGGGGAAAAGAGAAGAAAAGGGAAGATGGTCGTATGCTGGAAAGGGAAAAGGAAAAAGTGTTGTGGCGGGACGTTAAGACTCAGGTAAACAGAGCGTTAAATCTATTGAGAGAAGCAGGACAGCAATTCCGTCTAAGAGGATGGGGGGGGGAGGGGGACCGTGTCGAAGACAAAAAAAAGAAAAAGAGCGGTGAAGGGAAAAGGGGGCGAGCAGAGAAAAAAAAGAAAAGGATGCCAAAGCACAGCGCTAACCTATGAGAAAACTCTCTAGCTGAAACCTTTGCAATGCCGAAAGAAGAAAGATTGGGGAAAAAAACAAGTGAAAGAAAGGAGACCGACCTACGGGAGAAGAAACAGAAGAAGACAAAGAAAGGAGAAACAGGAAAAGGGAATAGGCGGAGACGAGAGGGGCGGGCAAGAACTTGGCTGCCCAGAGAAGCTGTTCTCTCTCGGGGGTAAGTCGGCCCACAACTAGCGCTTCGAAGAAAAAGAAGGTCAAAAAAAAATTGAAAGCGGAATGAGGAGAATGAGAGAAGAAGGAGAAATTACGGAAAAGGTTAAGGAGAAAGGGGGGGGCAGGGGAAAAAAGGAGACCCGTTCTTTTCAGGAGTTTGTCCCGAAAATCGCTCCGGAAAAAAAAAAGAAAAAATAAGAAGAAAGGGTCAAGGAGAGAAAGGAGGGGGGGAGGGAAGAAGGAAAAAGAGAAGAAGAATAAAAGAAATCAAGGGAAAGAAAGAGGGAGGAGAACCTGAGCGCTGGCGTGTTCTCCCACATGGGGGGTGGTGAAGGGTAAGTAAAAAGGGAAAGAAGGGAGATCCTTGGAGAAAGAAGAAGTCAAAGGGTAGGAGGGAATAAGAGGAAAGGGAGAAGAAGAGACATAAAGGCAGGGAAGGAAAAAAGACAGCCGAGGGCCATCTCAGGTTACCTTGGTAAGGATCTGCCACAGCACAAAAAGAGGATGAAGAGTAAAAAAAAAGGGGGAAAAAGCGGAAAAGGAAGAAAAAAAAAAGGGGGCCGTGAGAGGGGGGATGAGAACGGCGAGGGGAGAGGGGAGGAGGAGAGGGGAGGAAGGAAAGCGTGGCACACCACATCAATTAAAAGGGTTTCTTTTATCGCCCCAACAATGGACAGGGGAGGAAAGAAAAGGTCCCGACCAAGAAGGGGAGGAGGGTATTTTATGGAAAGTTCTAAGATGACTACTCTTTGAGGAACTGATCCCAATTTCGGGAAAATTTGTGGTAAAAGGAACGAAGAAAAACAGCGGTACAAGCAGAAGAGAAAGCTCAAACAAAACCCTACCCACAAGTTTGCCCGCTGAGTGGACAAAAAAAACGAACGGGGACTTATGGAGGAAAGAAAGCCGAAGAAAGAGATGGTAGTAGAGGCACTGAGGGTCAAGGGCTCCTTCTACGGGGTTGCCTAGTCGAGACCCTCTAAGGGCCGGAAAGTTAGAGAAAAAGCACATGGGGGGCGAAACGGGAAAGTCGAGAGGCCTGTCAGGTTCCCCAACACCAACGAGACATCTCTAGAGCAGAACGATGCGCAATGTCGCTCATCCTTGGGGGGGAGGGTGGTTGCGGGATCTAAAGAAAAGGAAGAGCCGAGAAAAGTAACTGGAAACCAGGAAAAAAATATACAGAAGGGGATCCAGGGGATCTAGCTGACCGGGCTCCGTCTAAAGCCGAGAAGGGGCCAGGATCTCTGTTTGCTTAAATGGAACGTAAACTACATACAGGGAGGACCCTCAACTTGTCAGGAAAGGGGGAAAACGGAGAGGGGGGAGGGGATAAAGACAAAAAAACAGAGGGGTAGATGAGATTCGAAAAAGAGGTCCTTACTTATATTAGGGGGAGAACGCCCTTGTCGAAAAGGGAAAAGTAGCATGATATACGTATGGGTCAACGGAATCAAAGTGGGACGGGGGGGAGTCAAAAGGAGAAAGATATCATCTGGTAGAACTTCTGGCTGGGGCGTCAATCTCGAACTCACGAGGTAGAACGACACTAACATGAAGGTATTGGAGCCCGGTGTGAGATCGCCAGAAAAAAAATCGAAAAACCCATACAAAAAGAAAAGTGCCGGAGGAGGTTCGGAAAAAAAGAGGACAGAAGCTTGGTTTCCAAAAATCTCCTTTATCATGGGGGTGTCCAGGAAGAGATTTACAAGCGAAACGGGAGCTGTAGAAAGGATTATGCAACACAAAACTCACTATAAATAGTATCTCTTGTCGCACTGGAAACGTATGGGCAGTAGTACAAGGGGGAAGGAATGGCGTAAAGGGGGGGGTGAGGGGAATTCGGAGGGAGTAAAGACGGGTGTTAAAGTATTATTTTTCGCATTATTTGGTTATCTAAAATGTCTGGGAAGAGGGGATGGAGAAGAAGGTTAAAGAAATAATCAGGGGCGGAAAGAGTAGGAAAGAGTAATGCACGTGAAAGATCATTGAATAAGGGTCAAGTCTATATACCACAACATCAAATTAAAAGGGAAAGTAAAATTATTGAACAATTAAACATGGCAAAAAAAGGGAGGAGCACGCGGGGGTAGAAGAAGAAGCAATGTTGCAGAAAAAGGGGATGTCAAAGCGAAAAAAGGGATCGCAAAAAAAAAAGAGGAGACCCAGCCAGCGGAGCTTTGACATATACTTCTGGTACTCCCTGCACACCTGTAATGAGGTCTTGCTATAACACGAGGACACAGGGGACATTGCTTGGGGAAGAAAAGCTTGTTCAGGGGGGGATGTCGGGGGGGGGTAGAGATGAATTAAGGAAGTAGATGAGGACCATGAAAAGTATGTACTAAGTTAAGACAATTGGCATTATAGCTGAAGGAAAGAATGATGAATGAAAGCGCCACAATAATAAAAGAAGTGAGAGAAAAAATGAATGGATGGAATTAACCAGGAAAAACAGAGTTCCATACACACGTTTCCTAAATTAATATAAAAACACCAAATGAAGAGGGAAATAATTGAGGAAATATTGTAGGGAAAAAGGGGGGGCAGGGCGAAAGACGTAACGAGGTGGAGGCATATCCTTGCAGTAAAAGGATCTCCACTCGAAACTTCTCCTTTTCTGGTCAATATATGAAAAAAACAGGGATGGGGGGGGCCGGAGGGGGAAGCGGAAGACACGCCGCGCAACGGACAAGATGGTCTTAAACTTGTCGGGGGGTTGTTTGGACGGATGGCAAACGGAAAGAAAGGTGCGCAAAAAAAACCCGGGGAAAAAAATTTCGAAAAAGAGTTCGATAACAGCAAAGTGAAGACACGTTATCTACCAGAAAAGTTCCAATTCGTATTTGACTCAACAGAGTCGACTATCTGGGGAAAAGAAAGGACGAATGAACAGGGAAGCCGGTGCTCCCAAGGATAGACCACGGGAAGAACGGCAGTAAGTAGGACCTTGTCGGACCGACTCGTAGGTCAATGAGCGAGTAAACTAAAACGAATTGTGAAAAAACACGATCCCGCAGGGGGGGAGGAACCCTGGCGCCCGGAATGTTGGATGAAATGAGGGGGAACACCAGAGATTTTTGGCTTAGGGGAGGTACATCAATAGTAAGACCCGGACGGGAGACTATTGATCACACGCAGGGACGAGCAAACAGTCGTGTCGGGCACGAAAAGAAGGGGCTTCGCAAAAAAAAAAAGGGAAAAGGCCGAGAAAAAGGAAGCCCAACGGAAAAGATCACCTCAGCAAGCTCAGACTGAAGCGAGTCCCGTGGTCACTTCCGGGAAAGCTTTGTGGACCCTGGAAAAACCGGCCGAGGCCAGCGGGGCCCCCCCCCAAGTTCGTCAGGACAAGGCAAACTACGCGCGATCGGGGTGCTCTAACTCGGCCCAACGGGCTGTCGCCTTGCCGTTAGAAAAAGAGTGAAGATACACCAGAAGGTAAATGCTTGAAAGCCAACAAGGAACAGCGTGGCGGGGGTTGCCCCGCTGAAACGTCGCCACGGGGTAGCAGGAAGACGAGAGGGTGACGTCCGGGGCTCAAAGGTACATGGGGCCTGTGGGGTTCTCCCACGCGAGCGCAAGGAGGAGAAAGGAAATAAATAGGTATAAAAAGTGTCGGAAAAATGGTACGTGGGGTGGGGATAAAAAACGCACAATCCTTGACGGGGGGTGTTGCTACAGCGGGCTCTCTCAAACACAAAGGGGGAAGGGAAAGAGAAGCCGAGAAACAAAATGGGGTGCGGGTAGCTCCAGACCCCTGTAACTATTGCCATCGGAACTCCTCAACTCCCTTTGACCCTGGCGTATAATAAGAAATAACAGAAAACGGCGCGAAAAGAAACGGATCCAACATGCAACCTTGGTTTGAGAAAGGCCGCTCTCCGGGGACATCGTTCCAGAGGCTCCTGAGGCAAAAAAACAACGTTGGGAGGAAAAAAAAAGAGGCAGAGGAATTGGTGAGGGGGGAACCGGGTGAAAATCCGATCAAAGGATGGTATGTATCTCACGGGGGAATCCTGCCAGCGACGCCAATCTACGTGGGGCGAGTCTAGAGCCACCTCGGGGAGTAAAAAACACAGTGGGAGTACAAACTGAACAAGAAGACCGTGCGTCCCAGGGTTCCCAAAAGAGAAGCCGTCATTGCCACGAGAAAGAGAAGAGTCAGGTACGCGAGGTCAGTCTAGTCATCCGGGAGGGTCTGGTAAAAAGTTTGAGTCCGGGGACAAGGGAAGAGAAAAACCTGCGAAAGGAAGCGTGTTATCAATAGCTACCGCTCCGGTTTCTACTAGGGACCGGGAAAAGTCCGCCAAAAACGATGGTTCTTCACAGAACTAGGGAAAAAAAGATGCGATCGGGGGAGGCAAAGGAACGTGAGGGCGAAAAGCAAATGAATACGATTCTCAGAACAAGGTCCTTACTTACGGCAATTATTGTAAACACGGGGCTCTAACTCCATGAGGGAACTGAGACGTAGCAGGGGAGGTAAAAGAAGAAGACTGAGGGGGGAGAAAGCTCCGGTTCGTGAAAAAAACTTACGACTGAGGTCATCGGTTTATAGATCCTTGACCAAACCTCATGTGGGGAAATCTCGAAAAAGGTCGAAAAACGGATGGGGGAGGGGGAGCAATGGCCGACTTATACCCATCCGTCAACACCCAGACAAGTTCAGACCAGAAGAGTTCGCGCGTGTAGTTGGAACCCGAGAGGACGAGAAATCTACTCGGTTGAAAGAATCCTTAAGATAAGGGGGTTACAAGGCTAATTTTTTTTTTTCCGAGATTTCAAGGATTTCTATCTAAATCGTTTATAAGCGTTACGCAATAAATAACAGTAAAGCATGAGGGTAAAAACCAATTGAGGAAAAAATTAGAAAAACGCGAGATGTCACTAATTGGGGGCCTAGACTTCTAGTATTAATATTTTTAGTATATTGGTTCGCATCATGTGGTGAGAACTGAAGGTGGTTAGGAAGGGGGTAATAAAAGACGTGGCTTAAGGGTAACTAACTTTTATCATAAGTCTAAGCCTCCTTATAAGGGGATTCCAATTCTATATACACAACATCATTAAGACGTGGAACAAGGAGACAAGGGAGCCTGTAAAGAGACATGTGTGGGCAGAGGGAGAGGGGATCCAACTACTTTAAGCACGAGAGACTCAAAAACAACAAATGAGGAAAGAGAGACCCTGGGTCTAGGTCAAGAAAACGTAGCGTTAGAGTCGAAGGCAAAAAACACGCGGACAGGAGGGAGGTGGGGGCCGTGCAGGAATGGGAGACACGGTAATGTAATTGGGGTGGTTATTAGAATGGGGGGAATTACACTTATAAAGATGCAGACGTTGCATTTAAAAAGTTAGGGGGTAAGAGGAGGATGGCAGAGACCTTATGAAAAAAGGGAAGAAGAAAAAAAAAACTCCATTTAAAAAGAACCAAAGGATGCAAAATACTATTCCCCTCAAGACTTTAGCAGTAAATATGAATCTTCAAAATAGCGCATAAGGGCGGGGGAAACAATGAATGGGGGGGGTAGGACTAAGCTAAGCACAGAGTAATACGATTGGAGTGATTAGAATTAGGAAAATTCTACAGATAAAATTAGAAACTATCCTTTTCGCTGGAATGAAGGTAAGGTACGCCAGTAGAGTGAATAAGCGAGTTGCGGAAAACAAATAGTCATATGGGCCTGAACGGATGGGGCTGTTTTTTTGAAGGATGGAGACTTCAAGAGGGGGGGGGGGAGGGCATGCGATGCAACAACCGGGACTCAAAAAAAGTGTCGTGGGCAACACGTAGGGAGGGAAACGTACACTGTAGGAAAAACGTGATCTACCAGATGAGAAAAAAAAGCAGTAAGTTGACTCAAATCGCGACCCGCGGAGCTGGAGACAGACCGGATGATTATGGACCATAACGCCTAAGGGAAGGGGTGGAGTTAACTAACTGCAGAACAGGAGAAGGGAGGTCATATGATCTTAGGAAACCGCAACGAATTGGGGGAGGTTTTAGCCGATCGGAGAAAAGGAGAAGTTACTCTGACAAGTCGTATACGGGGAAAACCAAAAGTTAAACGGGTCGGGACAGGGAAGAGCGGGAAAAGCTATTGATTAACCAGGGGCCGAGCCAGTCCGTCTCAATCCTCAGGGGTCGGCGCCGTACGCAGCCTGTCAAAGGAGAACAAATGGAGGGACCACAAAAAGACCGGAGAGAGAGGGACCGGGGCTCACGGAACCCTGGAAAAGCCGACGAAAAGACGGAAACAAGAGATCGCTAAAAGGGGAACAGCGCTACTCCATGCCAGGAGGAGCTCTCGACTCGGCCCAACAACGGAATTCGCTGCGGGGGGATTCACATGAAGTGAGAAAAAGAGAGGAATTGCAGAAAAGAAGAAAAACAAAGTGAGGTTTATCCGCTAGAGCCAAACGTTTGGGGGGTCATTCAGGCGACGGGGACCTCTTGTTGACGGGCACCTGGCGAAGTGGCAAAAACCACGAGACAGAGGGAGGGAAGTAAAAGGGGCAAAGGGAGTTTAAAAAAAAAAAAAAAAAAAAAAAAAAAAAAAAAAAAAAAAAAAAAAAAGAAAAAAAAAAAGAAAGAAAAAAAACCCCAAACAACCAAACCAACAAGGACCACCCAAAAAAGAAAAACAAACAATTCCTTCATTTCCAGACAGGTTTTTTCAAAGAAAGTATGTGGTGTGCGGCAGGACTCAGAACCAACCGAGATGAAAATCTCTCTATAATCGCCCCCACCAACTTTGCGGGAGCTCCCCACCTCGTACCGCGATTGTCCCTGAAAGGAAACACAAAGATATACTGGAGGAGGGAGGCGAGGATCCACAGTCCCCATTGACACGCACCCTTTTTTCTCAGGCCTCCTACCGGAAACCAGCGCCTCTTAGAGGAAGGGAAGAACCCCAAAAAGAAACGAAGGGGAACCACTTAGGGTACGTGACGAGTAACTCAGAGGATGGGGTAGTAGTCTCCTTTCAGGCTCCCGTCATCTACTCTACTTTGGGGCCGCGGATATGTCGCACCGAAAAGGGGGCGATAAAATGGGGAAAAAGTACATGCTAATCCTGGAGGGAACGGAAGGGGTCCGGGGGGTCCCAAGCATTGAAGCTTCAGAGAGGCAAGAGTACACGAAAGGTCGGTCATCCTTGGGGGATCGGGGTCTGTATCGCAGAAACAGTTGCGGACGATCGGTATTCCGCGAGAAAAGGGGTAAGAAGGGAATCGTGGAAGTGGAAAAGAGATACAATGAGGGATAAAAAAAATCTCTGTGGTGGCTACTCAGAAGATCAAAACATACATGTCGGAAAAGCAACTGTCGATAACTTTAAAGGAGGAGAGGTGATATTCGGCTATAAGAAAAAAAAGGGCGATGAGGGGGTATAACTAAAAAAAAAAAAACAAGGAGTTAAGAAGGCGGGTAGGGTGCACTCCATTGCGGAAAGGCACTGAGAAGATATGCGTATACACCTAAGAAGAAGAATTACGGTGAAAACCGGAAAACCTATGAGACGAAAAAAGGGGGACTATATACCTTGACCATCCTGGGGAGTAAAATCTCGAACGCCGAGTTTCTAACGACACAGACAGGATACGGGATTGAGTCCCGGAGAGATGAGGTTCGAAAGAAAACCCATAAATTTGTTTACGTGCAAAAAAGGATTTTTCGAACCAAGATTACAGCGTACTATACACGTTTGGGGGAAAAAGTCAAATAGGTGCGGGGGGGTCAATATAGAGTAGCAAAGAGAATAATTTTATCTTTAAATTTTAAAAGGTCGAAGGAGTGAATTTGGGGGAAAAATTTCATTAGTTAAAAATATTCAAATAAACTTCTTTCCAAATTTTAAAACTTTGTGTAGTACTTGAGAAAGGGGGGAAGACCTTTAGCGGGAGAGGGGGGGCCATCGGTTAAAAAGAAGGGGGTATCTTAGGTAGGGGCTTGCTAGTCTTGTGACTTTCCTTCAAGAAGTTCATCCTGGTCACTCAAGGACCAAGAAAAAGGGTTATAAGGGGAACGGTAAAATTTAATCTTCAAAAATCAAATTACATACCGTGAAGGCTTGACCCTTAATGGCCATGTCAAAAAGGAGAGCCTGTGGAAGCGTGTATCGAAAGTGCATACAGTGTGCAGGGGGATTACTTGAGAAGGGTAGTGGCAGCGAAGAGAGAACAGGG
>Ga0179593_1554674_pt1 | contig 19784 bp, 29 predicted proteins | sample CZODoug2_1_08_16_FD_185931 | JGI IMG/M metagenome (GOLD analysis project Ga0179593, IMG submission 185931) | Vadose zone soil fungal communities from Angelo Coast Range Reserve, California, USA - CZODoug2_1_08_16fungal (PacBio error correction) | ecosystem: Environmental > Terrestrial > Soil >...
GGGGGCCAAGCTCTGATACTGTTCTAGTGGGGAATAACGAGCACAAAAAGGGAAGGGGGGGGGGTCAAGATGATCCCAATCAAGGGGATTTTCGGGGGGGGGACGGTGGGAATAATTCACCGGGAGACCAGTTTCCGACCAGAAGACAGGAGCTCGAAGATCAGGAGAGTTCCAGTACGAAAATTCCAATACGCCGCCGTAGATCCTAATGAAAAAAGTTCAGAAGATGGCCGCAAGATGAAAACATCTGGGAAAGAAGGGGATGAGTCAAATAGGAAGTGCGACCGCATCGAGGGTTAGTTGGGAAAAAGAGGGATGATACAGCCCTTCCATGTAATGAGGTAGGCTGTCCAAAAAAACAACCAAAGGAGGCAAAAAGCGAATTCATTAAGGAAATGTGAGGGAGCAATTCCGTGGGGTAACGGGACGCTTCGTTTACAGAATCAGTACCGACTACGGATTGTGGGGGGTCGGTAGAAAGAAAGAAAGTGTTGGATCAGCCGACGGAGGAAAAATACAGAGATTCGGGGGGACTTAACGTGCGTTCCTCAGATCCATCGCACAAACGTGGGAGAACAGACGGAGATTTTCTTCGGAGGTTGGCCGACTTTGTGTAGGGGGGGAAGGCAGGGGGGAATTCGGAATTTTTTGACATCAGGGCTACGTGGACGGAGGTGGGTAAGAGGGGGGACTCAGACGAGGGGGCGAGTAATGACGCAAAGCAAATGAGAAAGGACTAAACGGGGGGAAACGGGAAAAGCAAAACTTAAAGGCAGTGTTTTAAAACTGGTTGTGGCGAGAAGATGCTAGAGAGGGTCCCTCATGAGAGAGGGGCCAATAGGGACCTTTCAAAAAAAAACCTCGGGACTTCTCAGAACGTTCACTCGGGGGAGAAAAATCCCTCCGGGGCCGAGGTATTGCAATTCGAGGGGGGAATTAAAAACCCCATTTGGGACTACTTAACACAAAAAACGGAATCGTAAGGAAAAGGATGGGGACTAGCACGCTAGGGTTCGGGTGCACAAACTAAAAAAGAACGGGAATTTTATGCCTCGCGCCTTTCTCGTAAAAATACCGTCACATGGCAAGGGACCGGTTGGATGGGAGGTTTGGGTGTCGTGAGGCGTTTTGGGGGGCGAAAAGGTGGGAAACACGGTTGGCCTTCTCAGGAAAGGGGACACAGGAAAGGGACCAACGAAGGAAAAGAAAAACAACAAATGTTTGGGGTTTGGGGGGGAACTGGGACAGCTGGGGAAGAGCTAGTGAAAGTAGCAATGACCGGGAGGGGGGGGGGACAATCACATATCTTTAGGAGACCAAAATTTTGTCTCAATAAAGAAATCAAGACCAAATGAGAGGCAAATTCAGGGAAAAATTGGCGGCCTGGGTTGGTTTAAAGGTTGATTGTGGAAGTGCAACTGGGGGGGCAAATCTCACGTCGTGGTGGGGGAATGGTACCGAGGGAAGATACTAGGGGAAATCATCAAAGGGATGGCCGATCTTCACCTGGGGCTGATTTTAGGAAGAGCTCATATGTGAAGGCTCCGCAAGGGAATGCGGTTGGGGCGAAGAATGACAACGTATTTTTGTTCGTGGGATAACGGTGCCAGAGGAAAGGGGTGTTTCGCGCTGGACGGGGGTACTCTAATGGATTTCGCTTTTGTGTTACCTATCCTAACCGCTGCTGGCACTAAAGGTGGAAAAACGAAAGAAAAGCCGCAAGCCTAGGGCGCAAAAAAAATGAAAACCTGGTTGGCGTTGTTACACTTCTTCCTGGGTCAAGCGATGAAGGGGGAAAGGAGAGGGAAATCATGGAGAGGGAGGGGGTGGGTGAGGGAGTACGGGACGCGGAAGAGAATGGCTCGAAAGGGCCATTCGTTGGAAATTGCCCGTAGGCGAAAGGAAAATAACCTGTCAAAAAAAAACGCTAACGGAATCAACCAGTAAAGAGGAGAAAAATGGGGCACTCACACGCGAGAGTAGGGGAAAGAGGCTATCAACAAGGTTTGGACCTTTGTTCTCGGTACGTGCCGAAGTTAACGTGAAAACCGGACAAGGCAGAGAGTGGCACGATCAAGAGAGGAGATGAGAAGCCAGCGCAGTACTCTGTACAAAGTCGTTGAAGTCCCGGAGACTCCATAAAAATGTACCCTTTCAGAGCCTGTGGAAAGAAACAGAAGAGGGGAGTTTTAAAAACTCTTATGGTAAGAGAGGAAGTCAAAAAAGGGGGGGGGAGCGCCCTTAAAAAATCGAGGGAAACTTCATTCGGAGGGCAATATCTTAGGAATACGAGGTGACGTTTGGGGGGATAAAAGACCATTAAGGCTGATAAGTCCTCGGGCTCCAAACCAGGAATACGAGAAAGGGAGATCATAAGACGCATAGGTGGAAAAAAGAGGACTAAGCCTCAAAAAGAGGGGAATTATCTTCCGGGGAAAAAATTGTCGAGTTGGGAAAAAGGGGTGGTTGGGAGAAAGAGGGGACGAAGACTACAGACTGTTTGGCGCGAAAAGGTTGAAAAGAATGGTCAAGGTTCCTTCTTGGAGTATAGAAGGGGTTACACACGAAATCGGGGAAGGGAAAAAACTTTTTAACGTGCCATTTGTGGGGAAAAAAGCGGGGCCCGGCGGTTTGTGCCGGGAAATCGGCGTTGAACGAAGGGGGGAGATCTAACCAACAGGCCCCGTCGTCTCAAATAACCGGAATCTTGGGTGGAGGAAGAATTTTGATGGGGGGGAAAAACTATACGTCCCGATATTTCGGGGAAAACTCTGAGGGGGGACTCCACACCCCAGTCCTTCAGAGGGGTTGGAAAAGATAAATCGAGGAGCCCAAACGGAGGGGGGAGAAGAGAAGAGTGTTTGTAAACAAACCGTGAAGGGGGGGGTGTGGAAAACAAAGGGGGGGGTCAGAATAATAGAAGAGCGTGTGCTCCGAACTAATCAAAATGTTAGGAAGAAAAATCATGAGGGGTACTCGCCTTAAAGGTTCGGGGGGCCATGGGAGAGATAAAAAGAATAAGAGGCTCCACCGCTAAACTATGCTCGGGACAAATTCATGGGGGGTGGGCAGTCAAACTGCGACCAGAATGGAAAAGAAGTTTACCGGAAAATACTCAACAGGAAACCTCTGCCTTCAGGAGGGTAGCTAAAAAGATTTCGTTAGGGATCGAGACGCTGAGAGGGGAAAAACCATCAAAAAAAGGGCAGAAAAAAAGCATAAAGAGCCAGAATGTTGAAGTATTTTACCTTGGGGGGCCTCATGGCGGGCGAAAATGCCAATGGGGAAGGGGAAGGCGGTTGGATATGGAGGGGGACGTTATCCCAAACCCACCTCGGGGTAAGGAAAGGGGAAGCGGTAAGAAGGGAAAGTTGAAGGTGTGCGGTGCAGGAGTCTATAGCTGGTTCGCGCAGGATGAAGCGTACACCTAACCCATAGTTGGATAGCTCAAAGGGGCCTCTGGTCGAGGTGATCAAAAGAGGCCCGCAGCATGTAGTCGCTTGAACACTAGAGGCCAGGGAGGGAATGTGAAAGGGGGGGATCCGCAATGAAGTTACACGGTTCAGAGGGGAGGGGAGCTAAATAAATCTGGGACATGACAAACATTCAGAAAGATTAAAAAAACATGAGACGGAGACGAAGAATGGAGAAACGTCTGCACTGCGATTGGTGAAGGGCTAGGAGGGGGGGGGGGAGGAAGGAGGTGCCTCATAAAGTAAACCCGTCAAGTTGACGCAGGGAAAGGGTCCAGGAAAAAGAAGAAAAAAAAAAAAGGAAAATAAGCCAGGGGATTCTCTCGGGGATGGGGCAGAGTGACCGTTGACATCTAGACTCAACCCTGTGTTCCTCGGGGTTCGAGATGGTCTGGCTACGTTAGGACAAAAAAGCTAAGAAGTTTGAGGGTGAGATTGCTTGGTCAAAAAAGGAAAGGAAAGAAGACAACGGCAACAAAGGGATTTAAGGCAGGATGGTCAAGGAAGCTGTCCAAATCCGAAGGGGGAATTAGATCCTAAAGTATCCTCCGGTAGTAACATAGGGACTATGAAATGGACGATGGGAAGAAAGAGGGAAGGAAGCAGCGGGAGAGGACGATAGGAGAGAGAGTTAATTCACCACCACAAGGAGAGGGAAACAAGAAGGGGAAATTGTCGGAAGGAAGAAAACAGGGGAAGAACCAACGCACAAGATTGGGCATCGCCGTTGCTGCACGCGGCGAAATTTGGGGTCCTCGACTACATAATCTTCAGAGATACCCTAGGGTGGAGAAGTCAATAAGAAGAGGGGGACACAAGGATGTCCAATGAAGATTGCAAAACCAAAGGGGGGCTCATGGAAGAAAGAAATTAGTGACGGAACGGCGAAAAAATTGGAGGTAAAAGGACAACCCAGCAAAAACGATTTCAAACAAAAAGGAAAATCAAGGAGACACCAAGATTTTTGGGGGGGGAGGGGAAGGGAGGAACAAACTTTGTTTTTCGAAAGATTCAATGCTCCGGATAGAAACGGAGGGGGGCTTTTGGAAAAGGGAAAACTTTAGGGTAACCCATTCGAAATGGCCCTCATACTAAGTGCAGCCGGGGTTGAAAAGGAAAGAATAGTGGGGGTGGGAACTAGAAAAGAGGGAAAAGAGGGGCCAATACTCTTAGAGGAGGAGTTTAACCCAGCGTCTAACGTGGCCGAAAGACTCCTCAGCTTTTGGGGGGGAAGAATGGGAGAGGGGAAGGAAAGTTGGGGTAAAGAAACTTCGGAATAGGATAGGAACCGCCACCATGTCATCGACAAGAAAATGGTGGGTGTCTGCAAGGACTAGTTCTCAGCATATGTGGTAACTTCGCAAAGAAAGGTTGAGGAGGAGCCGCCAGGGAATACGGCCGCCACGGAGAAGGACAAAAATGAAGAATTCAAAGAAGCATTTATATGGTACAAAGGGGGCCAACCGGAAGGAAAAAATCGTTCTTTTCAGGAAAAAGGAGAAACGCTTTTTCGACCGGTAGGCTATCCGAAGACGTATCAGAAAGAGGGGCGTCGGATAAGGAGCCTGAGAACACTAAAGCAGAGTCAGGAATGGCACAGAACGTGAGTCCACGAAGGGATGTTACCGCAAGCCAATACTGAAAAAGAAGGATTCTGGGGGGGGGGGGTGGGAGGGGGTGGGGAAAAGGGGGACATATTGAAGTGAGACAGCGAAGAAAAAGAAAGGGGGGAGGAAGTCTGAAAAGAAAAGCTCCCTCTTACGTAAAAAGGGAAAATAGAACGCCTAGGGTGGTTTCGGCCACGAGGGGGGAAGTTTGGGGCCATCGGGGAGCTAAAAAGCTTCAGGCGGGAGATCTTCTTACGAGAGTAGGATCCCTCTAAGGGGATTTTGTGGAGGACGGGAAAGGGGTGAAAGCGGATTCAAGAGAATCCAAGACGCTGAGGAGGGAGAAAGGCGACCCCATAAGGTGAAACGGGCTGCGTAAACCTGAAAAAGAAGGATCGGGGGGAGTGTCGAGAGACAACAAAACGGAGGAGGAGAAAATCAGACTGTCTCAAGGGGGGGGGTAGCCCCTGGGGGGGGAAGGCCCAAGGGTGGGGGGGTCGAAGATGCCCAGACGGAGGAATGGGGAAATAGGGGGGAATCCTCTTCATGAAGGGGCAGAGACCCAAAAAAGGGGGGGGGAAAATTATCTGTAAAGAGAGAGATGTGAAGGAAAGAGAGGGGGGATTAAAACTCCCCGCCCTATCCTAATGGAAAAAAAGCGGGAATCTCCTAAAAAGCAACTTGACATATGAAATAGAGCACGGAAGAGGTCCGCATAAAGGCTAGAAGGCTCATTACTGTGTCTTGAGAGGGAGAGAAAAGACCCTGCTTAAATATGTCGATTTTCCACATCATCCAACAAAAGTTGCGAGAAAGTAATTAGTGAAGGGAAAGGGGGGGAACGGGGTAAAAAGAAGTCAGTTAGGGTCAGGAGGGCATAAGAAAGTACCGACGCTATGGGAGGGGGAATCATTATAATGAGACAAGGTATCCTGGAAAAGGGGACTCCTCAGGATCGAAAAAGAACGGGGGATTCTTTCAGAAAACACTCCCCGTAAACCTTTTGTCGACAAAGTGTTAGGAGGGAGGGGGCTAAGGTGTAAGGGGGGGAGAATTCTGATTGTGGAATATGTAGAGTGGCCGGGGGCGCTTAGGGACGGGGTCCGCGGCTAGACGCACGTAACATTGGAGGTGCTAAAAAAGATGATGCGAAGGGCTCGACTTGTTCGACGTATGTAAGGGGCAAGGCTGTAAAAGGGGGTCGGCGGGCGAAGGGGCGAAAACCCGGAGAGACTATTTCAAACAAGGGGACCAAACAAGTCTGTGGGAATGCCGCGCCGGTCAGAAGAAAAAAAACCTGGGGCGAAAAGAAGGCACCCGAGTTTATGCAGGGGGGTAACAGAGCGGGTTCTTTCTTTTTCCCCCCCTGAGGAAGACGGTAAAACCGGCTGAGGCCATGTTAGAAAGAGGGGGAAATAAATGGGAGGGGGACCAAAAAAAGACCTCCAAGCAAGGGGATTAATGGAGCAGGGCGAAAGGGAATCTCTCCTGCCACCATGGGGGGGGGGCCGTAACCGCAAAGTAAATTAAGGAATGGAAATTGGAGTGGGAAGGGGTGTTTTCGGGAGAAAAGCGGGGTGGAGGGGTGGGAATTGGGCAATTGTTTGCTCACAAGGAGGACTTCACCCCTCAAAAAGTCGGCATGCGAATCTAGTGGGGTGGGGGGGAAATTATGGGGCAGCGGGTTGATAAAGATCTGGAGCCTCGGTATGGGGTGGGACAATCGAGAAAGTGATCGATGGAAAAAGGGGTACTCTACATCTCTGGAAATGAAAAGTCGATTGGAAAAAGGGGGGGCATGGGGGAACGGAACGTTTTTAGGAGAGACAAGTTTCAACTTTTTGGAAAGATCGGCGTGGTGAGGGAATAGAGCTAAGATGATGAGGGCAGCTGCACATGATGGAGGGAGAGGAAAAACCTTCTGGATCAGTGTGGTCTAAAAAAGATTACAATTTTAACATCCAGCCGGGAGCTCGAAAGGTAAAAAGACGGGTTGGTGGAGGTGCAATTCCCGTTGGGACGCAAGGTAGGGAGGGGGCGGCTTGTGGTTAAGGGTTCTCTTTGTAGTGGAATAAGAACTAAGAAGTACACTTCGTCCAGTGAGGGGGGAATAATATCCTATAAAGAGCCTACGACAAGGGGAACACCTGGGAGTTTAGTACTTACTCATGACCGCATAAGAGAATGGCAAAGGAGTGGGGGGAGACATGGTGGGGTTGATGGGGGGGGTAATGTCTCGAGTTTCAAAGTGGGGGGGGGGGACAATGGAAAGGGTTGGAATTCGTGGAACCAAAAGGGAACAAAAAAGAGAAAAAAAGACTCAACGAGGAGCAGGCCACTACCCTCTCTGGGAGTTGAGAGAATAATGAGGAAAGGCATGTGTATTGGGGGAAAAAGAGATTGCGAAAGAAGGGGATACCATGTCCAGGAGGAGAAGGGAGGAATTCAGTTCACTGAGGAACTCAGGTCTAGTTCTCGCCATCAGAGGACGGGATACAGTGGGCACGTCCGCGGGGGAAACTCAGGAGGGAGGAAATAGGGGGGGGCACTGTCGGAGATAGAAGAATGGGGGAGGGTACAAAAAGGGATCTCCGAGGGGAGAAAAAGCCATATTTCAGAGACGAATCAAACGGAAAAAAAAAGGAGGTCACAAAAATTTTCAGGGGTAAACTGCAAGAGCTTTGGGGACATACACGAGGGGGGGGGAAAAAAGATTGAGAAACTTCGGGACAATGAAAAGTCTTCTGTAGTTCGTCTTTCAGGAGACGTATACAGAGGGGGTCCTCACTACGGTAGAAAAAAAGAACTACCCGAGTCGAAGACGGGGGGAGGGAATTTCTTCGGCAAATGTCGCGTGGAGGGGGGGGGGGCGTATCCTAAATGAGTTGCCATAACGACAAAGCAGTTTGGAAGAGAAACAGGGGGAAGGAGTCCGCAGAGGTACCCTGAGGGCTTCCGGGGGAAAAAGAGAGGCATGTAACAGCAAGAAGCCGAGACGGGAGGGGGGTTCGACCCGAAGAAAGAAAAAAGTGGAGCGGGGGGGGGGAGCCGCATTACTGTTAATAAGAAAAAGGGTATATCTAACAACTAAGGCGCGTAAATAAAGAATCTGGGGGGGGGAAAATTTGTGGGGAAGGGGGGTCGAAAAAAGGGCGACTCCTTCCCGCGTTTTCTCCTAAAATTGGGTTCCAACACACAACCAAGGGGGGCAGCTGGCAAGGGTTGTAAAAAAAAAAAAAGGGGCAAGAACAACAAAACAAAGGGAGGAATCATCCTCGGGGGGAAAAAAGTTGTGGTAAAACTAGTTATAAACCGGTGGTGTGGTTTGGGACAAAAAAAAAAACAGAGGGAAAATACGGGAGGGAGAGACTTTTGCTCGAAACTCCAAATTGGAACCCAACGAGGGTAGTGGGATCCGATCCGATTTCGTTTGTAGACTCAAGGGGAGATAACCTCAGAAAGAGAGGAGACCAACTCTGACAAGCTTCGCGGTCCAAAAGCATCGGGGGGGTCGTGAATTAAGGGTCCAGTAATGCCCCGCGGGTACCAGGGAAAGCAAAGGAAAGATGCGAAAGGTCCTTCAAACGTACACCCGATGTATCGTATATAAGCTTATATAAACCCCCACCGCAAAAGAAAAGGGGGGGGTCGGCAGATCACAGAGAAGAAAGAGTGGGGAGAAAGTGGGGAGTTATGAGCTTGGCAATAGATTGAGGATAGAAGGGATCGTTCACGGGGTTGAGAAGCAGATGGGTGACAAACAAGAAAGTAGGAACGAGCTTGGGAGGCAGCGTTAAGAGAACGGTGGACAGTGTTTTGTCTCAGAAAAAGAGGGGGTATTCAGAGGGACTATTCTTTAAATAGAAGTACCCTTCCCACAGGCGGAGGGGGAAAGACAACAGAAATGATTAAGAGGAAATGTTGAAGAGTTATTTTCACGGGTCGCAGCAAAAGCGTCCTATCTTTCCTCTAGAAGAGGAAAGTAGAAAAAATGAAAAGTATCCGAATTGGGAAGGGAAAGGGGGGAAAAGATGCTTGAGCTATACTTACCCCAACACGTGAGGCAGAGAAGAATTTAACAAGCGCACAGGGACCGATATTTGAGTCGAAAGAGGAGCCTCGGGATGGGTTGATGAAAGGGGGGAGCCCCTGAAAAGGCGGGTGGGTCCCACCCTCAATTGTACAACGGAGGGGTCCGCTTAAAGAAAAACCCAATGCAAATAAAAGATTCTGCTCTGAGGTTGTAATCGGAGTTAGGTCCACGGATTAAACGAAAAACAATGTGTTTAGAGGAAGGTCAGAGGGAGGTCTGGAGGAGGATCACTTGCGTGAAAAAAGGAGAGAAGTATCTTGGGATTATATGGGTTCCCATACTAATCCGGAAGCAACACCTAAGTGAAATGTTCACAGGAGAATTCAAAAAGAAAAATCTCAGAGTTGGTTACGCAAGTCAGGCTTTACGGAAAAATGGGGGGGTGTGTAACAATTGGGGGATGGTAATGATAAAATAACCTGAGAAAAGGTAAGAAGGAGCAAAGAAGAATTATACTTCCGATAGGATCGAATGCCAATCCCACTCTAGAGTACCATCCAGTGAGGCTGAAAAAGTGAATAAAACGTCACCCGAGTTAGAAGTGGGTCAAGGTATCTTCCTAGTTGCGAAAGCCGAGAACAAAGGCGCTTCAAGTATATTCAAAAAACACAGAATACGGTCATAGCCGCGGAAAAAAGAGGAAAAATTGATTCCAAACACCCAACAAATTGTTTAGCAGGACCAATGTGGAAGGGGGAAAAAACAATGGCGAGCAAAACTTCCATTTTGCACAAAAAAACCCGACAAAACGAGTGCAAAAAAACGGAGAAATCAAAGGCGAAAGAGTAGGTGGTAAAAAGGGGCACGGGGCCACACTGGGAGGCGCCGACGGAAAAATAAAAGGGGAGGGAGGGGTCTTTTTTAAGACCTTTGGGAGGACAAAAGGCGAAAAACTCTACGACTGAAAAGGGACGGAAAGCAATAATAAGGGGGGTTCGCGAAAAAAGCGGAGAACCATCCCTCTTCGAACGACGTTTCGCCCCCGCGGAGAAAAGTGGCAAGAAGAAGAAACCGCTGTTAAGGGTGGGGGGGACTATTGTCGAGGTCGACCGGGGTAGCCACTGGGGAGGTCCTCCTCCCCATTTCGAAAATCAAGAACAATGACTGTAGGGGGAGGGGAGCAAGGGAGAAAATCGCCAATTTGCGAGTAATGAGAAATCGGTTTCAGAGTCAGCGCCGGAAGTAGAAGCGCAAAGGGCTCCTTATCAAAATTCCGAATTCCACTCCAGGGAAAAAGGCAAAAGGCTCCAAAAAGAATCTCGTTCAGGGTCGACAAAGGGGGATGAAGGGGGAACGAAACAGCAGTGAATTTCCGAGAATTCACTCGTAAACGGGAGGGGAAGTCATCATGACAACATAGTCGGGCATGAAAGCAAACTTTAAGTCGAAACTGATTGGGGTTGAAAGGGAAAAGTACCAGGCTGGGAATTTTAGGAAGTTAAGTATTTTGTTTTGATGTGGAAAAGGAAAAAAAACGAATGGGGCAAGAAGGCACATACAAGAAGTCATGGGAAATAATGCTGAGCCTCAGTACCCTTCACTCCTAAGTGTCAAAAGGGAACTTGAGGGGAGGAAAACGTCATGGGGGTTACCCTGGAAGCTAAGGGAGTAAGGGGAAAGCTCTTGAAATGTCGATCTCCAGAGTCATGAGGAGTCAGTTTCAGGAAATCTGCAGGGCGGTTGAAGGCTCAGATTCACACGGGAAAAAACAACGGAGTCGGGATGATCTCGACCCATCTTGGGAAATGAGGTGATGTAAGATATAAAAACCTTTCTAAGTCTAGCGATGGATTTGAAACAACAAAAAAGGGGGGGGGGGGAGGGGGGGGGGAATTACAAGAAGAAGATTCCAAAAAATCGAGACTGGCTCAAGGTTGTTATTCGAACACCGAAGGTTTCCCCAGGATGGGGAGAAGAGAAGAAAGAGCCGGCTGGCTTTCTGGTTGAACATGGAAGCAAAGCGAGGGGGGGACGACTTTATTCAACGACACCTGGGGGGAATGAGAGGGAAGTTAGCAGATGGAGAAAAGCACACTCCCTAACCCCGTGGAAAAAAGGGTACACGACTCTACTCCACCACATAACTGGAACAGATTGACTAGGAGGGAATGAAAGAAGAAGTAATTATTACTCATCATGATCGGGGCTTTTGGGGATGAGAGGCTACTTGGCCAATTGAAATGTGCCGGCTTTCCACACACAAAAGGGCGTCATATTACGGGAACCTTGAAGGGAAACTAAAAGTCACGGAACGAGGGGCGAATGCCTGAAAGAGATTGAGGTGGCGGGGGGAAGAATGAGAGTAGCGGGACTAAGAAGAAAGGACGTCCATTATCAGAAATTGGCAAGAAAAAGGAAAAATTTTGTTCGGGAAAGACAAGTGTTCTTCGGGCGGTGGCGGGGGGGGGGATCAATGCGGAGGGGGGAGTCAGAAATTTTTGGTTGAAGTCGGGTAGAGGGTCAATGAGAGCAGAACCAAGGAAACCTGGGGGGAGTAATGCGCAAAACTGCATCTTAGGGAAAGTCCAAACGGGTTCTCATTTGGCAAACGGACAGAGGGCAAAATTTAGCATTTGTTTGCACGGGAAATCCGATGGTGGGGAAAGAGACCGAGGCCAAAGGCACAATGTAAACAATCGGAAGTCGGAGCAAGGGGCCAAGTGTGAGAACGCCCTGGGGGCGGAATTCCGCTTCGACGAGTAGGTGCAGAGACTAGGGGGTGGCTGGGCGTTAACAAATTGTGGGGGAAGACGAAAACGGCTGAGGTATCAGTAAGAAGGGGAAACAGAAGGGGGTCGTGGACAACCAAGAACCCCTCAAAACAGGTATAAGCCTGCACAACACGGAAAAATTGGCGTAAACAATTCAAAAACAAGGGAAGCTTTATGGAGCATTGTTTTCGGTTGGGGTGGAGGAAGATAAGGGTGCCTCAGGGTTGGAAAGTGCACCGTCAAAGTCACATTTTCCTTCCACAAAAAAATTCGCCCGGCGAGAAAGGGGGGGGGGGTGGTTGTGAAATCTAATTGGAAGCAGTGTTGGGAGAGCTAAAAGGGTGAACGGGAGGATGTGATCGAATTACGCTGATGGGTCTAGGAACAAAAATTGTCAAAAAGGAAGTAGAAGAACCCATTGAGGGACTGAAAAAGGGTTTGGAATCGGTTTTTGTCCCGTGCAAAAAAAACGAAAAAACGGCGTGGGGGGGGGGAATGAGCAATATCGGAATCGCCAGGTGCATTGCTGGAGCGCCCTTGAGGGGGCTCAGAGGGATGGAGCATTCCCAGACAAAAGGTTCGTCATGGTCCCGTGACATCGGGTATTTGGGAATCAATCTCCACCCCCCCCCCAACCCCCCCCCCCCCACCCCCCCCCCAACCCCCCCCCAACCCCCCCCCCCCCCACCCCCTTTGTACAAGGGGGCAAGTTAAATTGGGCGAGATGTTTACGGGTCAAAGAGTGGGGGTATGGGGTACAGTATTCTCAAATATTCGATCTTTTTTGAGAAGAGATCCAGCCGCAGCCGAAGGGAGACAAGGGAGAGTCGGAAAATGTGGTCGGTTAAAGAAGTAGAATGGAAAGAGAAGCAATCCTATAAAATTCAGGGCAGAGGGCGTGTTTTTGTGGAGGAGTAATGGGGGGGGGTCTCTGAAACCAGGTTGGGTGACATTACAGTGGGGGGGAAAGCCATCCTGAATATAGCGCTCAACAATAGGACGAGGGATCAACCTGTGTTGAATCACCAATGAGAGGAGAGTGTGCGGAAGGAGCTTTAACTTTATCATCCGGGGGTTTTGGACATTTGGAAAGAGATTGCTCAATGAAGTGTTCCAGGGGAGGGATGGAAATTCCTGTTCGGCTTCTGAGGACAGACGAAGTTTCAATGATGGTTGAATACCGGGCGGGTGAACTAAGCGAACGTTAAATAGACCTGGTCTAGACGAGAAGAGGAGGGTGACCGAGGAGAAGAAGCTCTAAGCATATAAGAAAAAATATATCGCACCGACAAACAGAGGAAAGGGTCTTCTGCATGCAAGAGCTTGGATTACCGAAAGAAGGGTTCAGTTAACGGACAGAAACAGTGATTCTAAAACGAGGAGATCAGAAATCAGAAAAAGCCATATGCCAAAGTAAAGAGAAAGTTATGACTTCCGCAAAAAGGGGGGGTCTGTTTGGGATGGTGCAGACCGTTGCAGAAAGAATCGAGGTGTTTCTCTGGGGGGGGGAGGCGCAGAGGATGCGAGAATTGAAGGGTACAACGATGATTACGGAAAAACGGAATTCAAGTCGGGGGGGTTAAGAAACTCCATATTTTTCTCTTTTGGAAAGGCTGCGATTTGGCGTATAGGAAGATAGCAGAAGGCCGAAAAATAAAGGGAGTGTGGAGTCCTGGTTGAGGCGGGGAAAAGATCTCCTTCCTCGTGAGGTCATTTCCTCTGAAAAATGTTTAACACAAAAGAGTGCGGGCATTGGGGGGTGGGACAACTCGCACATAAAGGAAGGAGGAAAAGAGAGTTTCTTTTTTCCAAAAAAGATGCCCGCAAACCAGGTGGTGGGGAAGAACCCGGAAAAACCAGAAAGAAAATAGAAAGGAGAGATGTGGAACTGAAAGACCTCACAAATAACCCACGATCTATGCTTTATTGAGACAGAGCCCTGCGTTCGGTTAGGTCTCAATAAACGCGCAAAAGCACCAAAAGCGACAATCTGCCTTGCACCGCATCCGGGGGGAAACTGCCGGTGAAAAATGCAGGAGTTGTGAAGAGACTCCGCAGGAAAGACGCACTTAGGGCACCTGGACAACCAGAGGGATCAACTACTCTTACAGGGACCCCCCAAACGCGCTTTAGGGAAGAAAGGGATCAAAATCCCGAGGTGGAGAATATTTTGTAGCGCTTTGGCGAGTGGAAAGTGTGATGAACTCACTGATCCTCCGGGTGGGGAAGGAAAGGGGCAGTAAGTTTCACGACAAAAAACAGAGAGGGTAAGTGAAAAAAAGGGGTGAAAACTTTGACGATGGGTGAAAAATGTCTATCTCTACCTGGAGACGGAGTCGTGAAAAGAAGGTAAAACCAAGTCCCCCAGCTGCTGCGATCTCCGACAGCCAGGAAGGTACGAGGGGGGGAGTGCCGCGGGAATCGAAACGAAGAAAACAGAATAAAACGTCCTGCAGTTGAGGAAAGAGAGGCCCGTGAGGACGGAAGCGAAACTTCGGAAAACCGGGGGGTCAAACGGTAACTTGTTATTCGAAAGGGAGAGAGACTTAACAAATGGTAAAAGTTGCGCCCTCTTCAATAGCCTAACACGACTAGATTTGAATGAAGGACAGTCTGCTCCTCGGGGTTGGTAAAGGGGGGGATGCCCGTCTGGAACGATTTCCCAACCGCGGGTACAAAGAAGGGGGGGGAATCCGCCATGGAAACAAAAAAAAAGGAAGCAAACTTCTCTGCTGTGACTTGCAAAAATAGGCTTGAGTCAATTCACAACACACCGGGGGTCTCGGAATTAGGCGCGATGAGACGGGCGGAGAAAAAAACGTGGAACAAATAACCGTCAGAATGGAGGGCGGGGATTTGCAAAGAAATTATCCAGTACACAAGCAAAAAAAAAGAAAAATTGCAGATGTCAACGGAATCGGGGAATCCCACTCCAGATGGGTAGGCGCCCAGAGCAAAAAAGGGAAATAGACACCTCTTTAATGGAAAAAAAAATCCCTGAGCAAGAAGGAGGTCAGCCAATCAGCGAGACCTAGTAAGAAGAGAGAGGTAAGTCCAAAGCTGACCATAAAAAAATCGAGAGGGGGCCGGCGCACGAAACTGGAGGGTAGGAGCTTGCAAATTGCATTTGAGGGAACCAGAAGCGTCGGCTAGTGTAAAAAACACAATCCCTCCCAAAACCGAAAGCTGAAAATTATATTGTCCCAACCCCACCCAAACACAAAAAGGGGTAGCAATTGCCTGGGGGCCGAAAAGGGGGGGACGGGGACGGCCAATGCAACTCAGTTGCAAATTAAAACAACGAGCAAAAAGGGTAGAAAATAAAACAAACAAAAGAAAATGCACAGGAAGTGGTGGGAAGGTGCAAATTACTTCCCAACTTTTGCTTCGAAGGCGGGCCGATGGATCCCGGAAGGGGGGGAGTCTTTTGTGCCCTAGTTCCCAGCGGACGAAAAGGGCAAGAAATTACGATCAAGACAGGTTCTGTAGTATATAATGGGTGTAACATCATACAAAAGCTAGATCTTGCCAAGACGAGAGGGAGGTTCCGCAGCGAACGGGGCCGGCGAAGAAATCAAATCTGTAAGTGGGGTACGATTGGGTCCAGAACGCAACTAATCCTTCTCTTCAGCAGGAAAAATCTAACTCGACCATTGGGGGGGGGGGTGGGCGTCGCCTAAAGTCGCAAAGACAGGTACTTCTGCCGTTGAAGGCTGCAGCCGACGACCAGGCCACGCCAAAACTAACGAAGTCTAAAAAAAATTCCGATAATATCATTTAGCTTACCGTACAAGTCACCAACGCACCTAAAAAAATCTTCTGGTCAACGACAAAGGGGAAAGGGGGGTCCCGCTTGCGCATAACAGTTCGATCCTGTAAAAAAGAGGCAGTTTCAAGCGATAGCGTGGGAACTTCATCATGATCGCCCACTAAGAAGGGCAGGACAGCGACCACGTCAGTGAACTACCACGTTTGGAGGTGAAGGAAATTACCTTCAACTTAAGCGAAAAGTGGCTTCATTTTGGGGAGGGGGGGGAAATCCAGTTCGAATGGGACAGAGAAAAGAGAGAAAGGGGGGGGCTAATGCGGAAGATGTGGAAGCAGGGAGTCCGCATATTTAATCTGACCCTTGGGGGGAGGAGGGGCAAAGCTGGCTCGCAGCGGCGGCGGAGTGTGCTGCTAAGGAAAAGCGGGGGGAGGGAACGATCCCATAGGTCCTTGTTTTAGTTGAAAAAGAAAGCATCGGTGAAAAGAAGACAAATCCAGTAAAGCCTGTCATCTTGACGACCCCATCCTTGGGGGGGGAAAGGGGAGGTGATAATAAAATTGAGACCAGTATGAGTGGTATCCAAAAAGAGGAAAACAAAACATGATTATTCACAGTAGAAGGGAAAAGCCTAGAGACTGTAAGGAGAGAACACCAGCAGTATTCGAAGAATGAAAGGGAAGGCAGAGGATGTGACGGGTGATCCGCTTCACGCATGAAGGATTTCACGACCAAAATAAAAAGAGAGATCTGGAAGATGAAATAAGAAATGGATAAAAAAAACCCGCCGTAAGCCGAATATGTTCCCAGCATGGTCCGACTACGAACAATAGCGGGCCGATTGAGATAGGGGTACTTTCCGGGAAGAGCCCAAATAGTATTGCTCCGCATTAAGTTTAAAAGGGGTCTGACGCCTCGAAGAAATGTCTGGAAAGATGGCGGCTTACGGGCACCATGAATGAAACCAGAAAGCAGGAAGGGAAGTTACGGGAAGCGGAAAAGAGCCTGTGAGTTCCACGCATCCTAATGGAAATAATCTGTAATGCGAGAATGGGTCCGACGACTGATAGGGGGGAAACTCATCAGCAAAGTAAGGTTGAAAAGGACCAAAGAATTTCATCGAACCTCGACTCAGAACGAGATTTTAAAGAGGAGGGTTGGACTTGTAAGGGAGATAGAGGATGGGATACGAATGTTTAGGGGGGGCGCGGCTTCCGGGTCGTGGACATACGCCCAAAGGAGCAGGTAAGCGACAAAGTGTAGACTTTATAAATTCTCAACGTGGCGCAAAACTGGAAAGTAAAGTGGGGACCGATTTATACCTTTGGATAGGGAAGATCTCGAAAAGTCGAACATCAAAAGTTCAACGAGGGGACCAACAAGTCTGGAGGATTCCCATGACGCAAGGGGGGGGAGGCACTCCGCCGGCCGAGGTAGTGTCACTAAGGGCTTTGGGTGGTTGGCGTTAAACAACAGTTTAAGGACATACGTAACCTTACTGAATTACGTACTCTTACCATTGGGAGCAGCGAGACACTAATTCACAAACTCTCATCAGGGGGGGGTCATCAGACGGAAACCATTGTCCCCATTTTGGAAAAACAAGGTACCGGGGGAGGGAAAAGGAGGGATGGGTTTTATTCGTGCTAAGATGGAGCGGTGTGGCAACGGAGTGAAATCTCCATTGGCCGGAAAAAGAAATTCAAAAAAAAAACTTGCGAATTATAAAAGTTTGGGTGGTGTTGTGGGAAAGGGACACAGTGGGGGGTTGTATCACTAATTGACAGGCACGAAAGTGTACATCAGAGACGAGGTCGGAGTACAGAAAAAAAAAAAATTGTCAAATAGAACACCGCTGTCAATTCGGTGCTGCCGGTGGGGAAACTTTTATAAGATAAGTGCAAAAGGGAGGTAATCCATGGGTGATGAGGAAGCGCTCGAATCTACTAATGGGGATCAATCGCGGCGGGAGCAAGGAACTGGGCTTTGAGAATTGGAGAATGCAAGAGTCAGGCTGTTCGTAATGAAAGCCGGGAGCCCTTGGAGAGAAAAGGGAACCATCGCGGGATTGGGGATACATTCGTTACCATCAATTTCGGGTGGCCGCGCGGTTGAAAAACGTTCTCTGGTGGGACCTATAAGCCAGCGCAAATGGGTAGAGGGGAAAAGGGAACAGCACGAAACATATCTCCTAATTCGACCACCCATTTGGGGGAGAAACGTAAGCATTGAACTCAAGAGAAACAGTCACCGAAGAGAGGGAGAAGGGTATTATTTTTTTTTGCGGAGTAATGGCTAGACCGTTTTCCTCACCAACTTGAGGGGAAGGTGGGAAATTGAAGGAAAAGAATCCCAAATTAGACGAACCAATCTGACGAGACATACACTGGGGGTGCGCACCCAATCGGTTTGCGAGGGCAGGAGAGATCTTGGACGCAGATGGACGTGGGGAAAGAAGCTGGCTTCAACCAGACAAAGTTCCCACAGGGAAGGGTTAGAAGGAAGGGTAGCAACGCCTATGTCGCAAAGCAGGACGCCAAGATGGTGCTTGGTGGAGAGTCAAGCGGGTCCTCACCGCGGACATTGCAAGTTCCTGAGTCAAGGCAGAAGATGGAGGGAGAGATTTCAACCGCGCGAAGAGTATTCGGTCGACAACAATAAAGGCTGAAAGGAAATATCGGTGACTTACCGGCCCGGGAGGTGGGGTTCGGAGGAGTGAGAATACAACGTCAACGATCCAAGAGAAGAAATCCTATGCCAAAAAGAGCATTACTCTATGACGCAAACTTTATATTTCCGAGCGGTAACGAGGGAGGTTGTGGGACAGCGTCGAAAAGGAATCAAGGGACGTCAAAAGAAAAGAGTGGAAAGGCTATTTCCTGGGAAATCGCGGGCATAACTGCCGAGGGGAAAAGGGATGCCGTTTTTGGTTGGGGAAAACCAATTGGTCGCGGTGGAGTACGCGGTGACAGAAAAGGGAACAAACCTGAAATCTGGCGCGGCGACATAATAATAGGAATATTCAACTAAATTTGTGGAGACGAGAAAGGCTCCTTCCGCTGAGTTCTGACAATGTTCAAAATAAAAAAAAAAAACGGGTCCGTTCACTTTCATTGTGGTTGAAAAACAATCGCAATCTCTCTCAAAGGAGAGAGGAGGTCTATGTTTGTACCAAACATAAGTCAAAATGAAAATGGGGTTGGGACAATTTGTCCAGAAGAAAGAAGAGAAAAGGGGGTTCTCAAGATACACAAAGGAGGAATCAAAAAGAGGGATGTATTCTTCGGGTGGGCGAAGCAAAACAGGTTAGATCCGCAGATCGAGGCGCCAACCGCTCGGGTCGAAAAAAGGACGGAAAAAAGCCGTTTTCCAGTATACGCGGGGTACCCGGAATAGAAGAGCGAACTTCGCCTGGCGTCGACAAACCCAAAGATAGGAAAAATCGCAAGGGACCACCAGCCTCCAAACCGACCGGGAGAAAATCCCTATTGTTGAGAATATTAGGCGCTTTGGCATATGGCTGCGGAATAAGGAGGGGATCGGATCCTGGTTGGAAGTCATGGTTACCGGTTATCACCCGATCTGAGGTAAGTAAAAGAGAAAAGCGTAAGATTTGACGTTTGTTAGGGTCTATTAACGTATCGCAGGGGGGGGGGGGGGGGGGGGGGGGGGGGGGGGGTAGGTAAAGGGAAGGGTAAATCCTCCCAATCTTCTGCGAATAGCCTAAACAGCTTAACTGGGACCGCTGGAGTTTTTCCTGGAACTCTTCAACCGAGAGCACTCTTTCTCTTAACATGGATGCCGTATAACGTCTAAAACTGGAAACTAATTTTTTCACTTCGGCGTGAGATAATAGCCCAATTTCAAAAACCGGCCCTTCGTCCTGATCGCAAAGTCCGAGGGGGGGGAGTTAACCAGAAAACGGGTCTGAAAGCGAAATTGTTGAGTCGTACTATGAACGGGGCCTTAACGCAAGTAAACACAGGGGGAAGGGTTAAATAGCAAAGTACTCACCAGCACAACTACGCAAGAGTCAGGGCTGTGAATCGGCTTGATTTTTAAAAAAAGAGGAGGAAACGGAACACAAGTGGTCCGAAACGGGCACGATGAGGCTTCACTGCGGAGGGAAGAAAA
>Ga0179593_1492881_pt1 | contig 19783 bp, 13 predicted proteins | sample CZODoug2_1_08_16_FD_185931 | JGI IMG/M metagenome (GOLD analysis project Ga0179593, IMG submission 185931) | Vadose zone soil fungal communities from Angelo Coast Range Reserve, California, USA - CZODoug2_1_08_16fungal (PacBio error correction) | ecosystem: Environmental > Terrestrial > Soil >...
AGTGAAAAGCCGCTATATCCACGAGGGGGGGGAGAACGTGCAGCGAACTAATTCCCCAGCATCGGAAAAAAAGAAGTAAGTGGGAGGGGAAAAGACAGAAGGGAACCGCGAAACTTCCGGCCCAATTAAAACCTCCAACAGAGAGGGCCGCGGAATGGCATCATGAAAGCTTCTCCAAAAGATACAACTACCAAGAACACTAAAAAAGGAGGAAAAGGTGACGGGAAAAGTCAGGAAAGAAAAAGACGCCCCTAGGCGACTAAAACCTTTTCGTCGAATTTCGATCAACCATCGAGAAGAAAAAGCCAGTTGAGGGACCCCATCTTTCTCAAAGTTATCTTAACGAGCGAAAAGAAAAAACAGGTACCGGCAACGGCATCTAAAAACAACAAAGGAAAAAAAAAAGAGGTACTCTAAAACCTAACGTCACGATCAGGTTAAAAGGACGAGCATGGAAAGTGAATACCAAACGCGTCTTCACTCAAACGACCGACTTGAAAAACGCACACCAGCAGCCCGGAAGGACCGAAGACCTCGACGAAAGGAGAAAAGGACGACCGAACCGGGCGTCGCAAAATGGAAGGAGACCAGCCACACAGGGGGGCAGGGGATCTCGTGAAAAGGTTGGAAGGGCAGAAAAAGGAACCGGGGGCGGAAGGAAGAAAAAGCGTCAAACGTAATTAAAAACCCTGAAACCAGGTGCATAAAAAAGTGGTGACCTAAGAGGGACTTCGTGTCGTGCGAACCTGGGAGGCGGACAGAAGGCGAATGATGAGGCCCAGCAGCTACAAGAGGGGGGGGGGAAAATGAGCTTGACTGACGGCACGTCCGTCCGGAAATTATGGCGTGTTGAAAAAGGGAAGCGGCGGGTGGGGAGTGGGGGATTTCGGGGAAAAGTCGGGAAAAGCGTCAGAAGCAGCGCTCAGGAAAGGAGGAACTCCACTAGGGAAAGGGAGATCCTCAACCGAGGATTTTGCAGGTCAGGTTGAATTCTGGTAAAACACAGCTTCAAACTGGGGGGGGGAAGTCCTGTCACGCAAAAGATCTTGGCCGCGAAACAAAAGAGAGGGGGGCGATTTCAGCCTCGCGGGGTGAAGGAGGGGGGGAACTGGGGGGAGACAAATCTGAGAAAATGTTGCTGACAACCGAAACCGAGACGAGTTTAAGCCCGAAAGAGGCGTTAAAATGCCGGGCACCACAAAAGCGCATTTCACGTCATTTTATTGCTCTAGAAAGGCCTCCGGGGTGACCAGGTAGACAAAGAGAATCAAAACCCATCATCGAAAAGCACTGGCTCAGAAAATTACCGGGTATGATTCAGAATTGAGAGTTGTCAAGCCAGGTCTCTTAGCATGGAAAGTCGAAGGAAAAAGGGGTGACCAATCCAACTTTCCGGTCAAAAGGACAAATCTTACCCATGGAAGGTGGTTAAAATAGACGTGCCCGATAATAAGAAGGCCCGCAGATTCAATTGGGAAACGGGGAGGAGGAAAGAAAGGTAGTTAGGAACAGAATCTACGGAGCTGATCAAGGAAAGAAAAAGCGAAGTGCCGTGGGGAACATTCCAGGATCATCCGTACAGGGGGAAAAAAATAAGGTGTAAGGTGAAAAGATGTTCGGGATTATCTCTAAAACATCTCAAAAAGACCTTTAAAAATCCCTCCCGCATCAAATTTGGTAAGGAAAGCTTATTAATTGCAAGAGCCTGATTGTAAACTTTCGTAGGACGTAAGGTGCCTAGAGAAGGAGGGGGGACGGTGCGGACTCGACAATCGGCTTTTCATTGTCAGGAGAAAAAAAAAGGGAAGCCCACCGTTTGAGGCGGGGTTTTTTAAAGACAGAGAAGGACCCGGGATGAGGGGAAAGGGGAATAAAGGCAGTTTGCATTCAAAACAGGATCAGTACCATTGCCACGCTGGTTCAAGGAGAAAAGGACCAAACCGCCCAGGACTTCTGCAATAAAGTGCTTCCAAACGGTCTTACCTTTAAGGGTGGTAAAGGGGGATAGAACGAGCCAGGGGGGGAACAGTCAATGGGGGTCGGGGTGGTCGGCCCATCGGGGAACTGGGAAAGAAGGGCTCTACCTCCGAGAAGGTCATCCGAACAGGCGTTAATTCCACCTGTTAATAAAAAGTATTACCGAAAAGAAGTCCTGAGCTTGGCCCGCCGTCAAGAGGAGGCCGTATATCGTACCCTGTAAGCCCTGCTCGGGATCTTCTCAACAAAGGAGGAAGGAAACCCACGGAGAGGAGGACGAAAATTCAAACATTGAGTTGACTTAACACGTATCGGGGGTGTACTTGGGTTGCGATAAGGCGAAGGGGAAAGAAATCCTGGGCATAATAAACGAAGGGGGTACTTCAGAATGTGGAGAAGAGGAGGGAGGTCGGTACCGAAGAGGGGAAGAAATAACGGACCCATGAGTGTGGAAACCAAGACTCAGTACGTGAGTAAAAGAAAAAAAGGGGGAAGGTGGCCCCGGTTCAAAGTGCCCCTCGAGCAGGCAGTGGGTGGGGGGGCGTTGATTCAGCCACAGCTTTCATTGTCCAGCTCTGGAGTGCAAATGACAGGGAGGTCACTGGTGCTCTCACGGTACTTCGAAGCGAGACAAAAAACAAACGCCACCCGTCAGGAGTAGTGTTGGTAATTCCCAAGACCCGGAGGAGGTCCCGGGACCTCCTTAATCAGGAAAATAGTCGACTAATTCAATCAGGAAGAGGGCCCAACTTCCTACGAATGGCGGACAAGATTATGAAGGGGGGAAGAGAGGAAGGTTCCACCCAGAAGAACGAGTCAATTACAGGGCTTGGTAGGGTTGAAGGAGAGGGAAGGGGAGTTCAACGGAACGCTCTCATGAGGGGATCCACAGATCCGGAGATTCGGTCCAACTAAAAAAAAGAGAGAAAGCGTATTTGGGAAAAAATAGGAGTTGAGAGTCGAGTAAGGACAAGGAATGGGGACAACTAGCATTGACTGGAATGATGATGGATGGTGCAGCGGCGGGGCGAAGGATTCACCTACGGAGTTCGCGGGGAGTTCAAGCAGTTCTAACCGGGGGAGACCAACGCTCTTCTTGTGAACAATACAGGAAAGGGGGACAATCGGCGCCCGCGCAAAATGATGGGAAGGGACGGCCGACGAAGGTTCGGAGAAACCCCTCAAAAGGCATACCGAAGGGATACTGAAAGCCCGTCAATATTGCCGGAGCTGTACCCAGGCGACGGTACAATCGCAGACAATCGGTCGGTTACTCAGGCGGCAAACCGGCCGGGTTCAAAGCACCTGACGATAAGAGGACGACAGAGGTAAGCTGAAAAACCACGAAATGGTGAGCCACACCTAGAGATGGGTAAACGTCAATCTTTCGATCAGTGCGGGGTCACGGACTGCAAAAGTAGAAGAGGTGACAAAATCAGACCTCCCGGAATCCTTCGGGGTGGAAAAAAAGGATCCTTAGTGAGGTTCCGTCTACTTCCTCCGAAGGGCCCCTCAGAAGAGTGAGGTCTAATAATTGACCAAAAACTGACCACACGCCAGCGGACACCCATGCCCGCCCCAAAAGAGCATCGACATCAAGTCTCAACGGACCTACGCACTACAGAAAAAAACACCTAGGGGGGACTGCCAAAACGTAATTAGCTTTCCGCTACACAGGCTAGAGAGGGACCTTCAACTGAAAATTCTTAAAATTCAAGCCGACAGCTTGTTCAAAACGGGGAAAAGGCCTTTTGAATCCATAGAGGGACCCGGGCACCGTCCCCTGAAGGGGGTCACAAGAAGGAAAAAAAGGACAGTTCTCAAATGACAGAAAAATTTTTTCGGCAATGGTCCACCAGACCGGGTTCCCCACCACACCCACACGCGGCGGAAGGAGGAGAGGACTCACATTTCTTCTAAGAAAACCCGCGACGTGGTAACCTTCGACCGACGAGGACTGACCGCACGGGGGTTGCTCCACATACAGTCCTTAGTGGGGAAAGAGGACCTGAAAAAAAGCAGAGGTTTTCCGAACCTAACAGTCACGAACGCCTGCTCTGATTGAAGACAATAAAGCATTTTCACCTCTGTACTCAGGGTGAGCTTAAAGTTCTTTTCGGTTAGATTGCTGAAGGGGGAACTTGCAATAGGTGGAGGTACTTCTCTCGGCAGAAAGACCAAGGACGACAGCCGTCATGCTAGTCCATAAAGGTATCGAAAATCAGGTTGCTGAAAAGGTTTCCTGTTAGGAAATAGGGCAGAGGGAGGGAAAGGGCAGACCAGGAAGGGGACCGCCCTTTAGGAAAAAGAACTTGCTGGGTAAAAAAGGGACCGTTTCGCGGAAAAGGCGAGTCAATGGTGGTTGGCATTCCGGAAAGGGGTTAGTGGGGAGGGAAGGGAAATCCGAAGAGGGGGGAGGAGGACCTTAGAAGGGGGAGGGGAAGAAGAAGGACTTTATGACAGATTGCGGATCAGAATCAAGACTTGAACTCAGCGATCATCTTCGTTCCAGATGGGGCAGTAATGCAAAATCGATATCAAAAAAAAAATGAGGAGGAAGATAGGGCGGGGGGGCTAACTATTTTTTACGGCAGCTAATAAGCCTACTTCCTGCAAAGGAGACAAAAAAAAAAAGGGGAGCATAAGCGAGACTAATCGGGAATGGATACCCCGGGCAGAGGTACAGGAACGGAGGAAGGGCCTGGGCTTTTCCAGAAAAAGCAAACAGAATCGTCCTGCCCTGAAAACCCCATTAACTAAAATACGAAAAATGGGCCACGCAGCAGAACAAAGAAAAGAACGCGAGTAGGGAAATGGGCGGTCCCCCTTTTCCCCTTGAAAGTAAACTTCACGATGTCGAACGAAACAGGGTCACGCAAAAGTGCAATTGGCGAAGAAAAGAATATACCCTATCATGAACAGGGGCGTCGTCCCATCGGTTCCTCACAAACTGCCCGCTAAGGAACGACCTCGTCAGAAGGTCAGGGAAGGCGAGAAAAAACAGACTGAAAGAAAATAACTCGGTCAAAGAGGGCACCACTGGGTTCAATAATGCGGGACCTCAACGGCGACCGGGGAAACGTCGGAAAAACCAGATTTCAAAGGGAGGGACAAATTAACACGAAGGCATGAGCAACCACCGCTGGCATAAACCTGGAAGGTTAAGGGGTGGCTCTCCGGTGGCCCGACTACCTGCTCCTAACTCCGGTAATCTCGGAAAGGACCGGCAAGAAAAAGAAGCCAAAAAGTCGGGGCAGGGTCACTAAGGGAAAGGGTGTGGATGCTTACACCAAATGAGTAACGGGGAGAATACTGCTCAAAAAGGCATTAAAAATGCCAGGGGTAAATACAGCGATTTAAATGGAAGAGGTCCGGTTAAAGAAGAAAGACGGGCGTACGGACACCTACGCGGCCGTTAGGCGCAAACGCAGGATAAACTCTTTGTCAAGTGCTTGAAACGAGGAAAGCCCGAAGAGGTTAGTTACGATGATGGGCTGTGGGATTGGTTGCGGGGAAGGGGCCGGAACGTGGTGGAGGTTGGAGGTTGGATTTTCTTTCCACCCCCGCGCCGGTACCTACAGTGAGGCTTGCGAACGGGCACGGCTGAGGTACTTGAAGGGGAAAACAAGGCCCTCTAATCCCCAACCAGAAGGAAAGTTGGATTCAGTACCATCTCGGTATGGTCACGTAAGGGGAAGAAATGATTGGGGGAATGAGGGGGGGACAGGGGAACAGCGTCGGAGGGGGAAACAACACAGTGAAAGCCGCCTGACGACGACCGGCCGGTGCGAACGAGCGAAAAGAAAAGGGGTGAGGACGGAAAACGGCACACGGGGACTATACGGGGGACCCGCGGGTCTTGGACTCTTGTAACGGAGGTAGCACTGCATGAAATGTGGGGTAATTCAATCAGGAGAGAGAGGGATGTAACGGTGGATGAACCAGGAGTCGCCTAGAATTACCGGTCTGCCGGAATAGATAACATGAAGGACATTCCCGTGTTGGAAGACAGATAGGTTGCCGCCGGGAAAGGACCAAGAGGAATTCGTTACCTGGGGAGTAACGCAGATTTGGAGCATTAGCAAACATGTCTCAACTTAGCAATATTTCCACAGAAGCTGGGAAGGATGTAACGTGACATTAATACGAAGCGTCACCGAAGGATTCAACAAATTGGGTGACGTGGTCTTAATCGGTTTAGTCAGGGAACATAAAACGGACGTCGGTATATCAAATAATTCCCACCGTTCCGGGGAACTCTCAAAGACAAAAGTTTCCCTATAAAAAGCCAAACTGACTTTTGGGGGGAATCGAGTGGATGGAGCGCTCCAAGGGAGGAAGCAGATCCAATAATCAGAATGGGTCCAGCCCTGACGGACAATAGAAAGAAGAAAGTTTCCCGTCAACGTCAAGCTTGCCGATTCGAAGTGGGGCCGGGGGGCTACGAACGACTGCCCTGTGTCACGAGAGAAACATCCGTTGTAGAAAATGGTGAACTCGAGCAGAAAGTGAGAGCAAGAATGAAGGGAATGGTTGCACTTCAGGAATCGTGCAATTTGTCCCATGGGAAAGGGAAGACCAAAACAAACGCCATGGAGCATGCAGCAATACCGGGTAAGGGCTGACCTGGCACGGTTTGTGAACAAAAGGAAAGAGTTGCCCCTGGGGGTCGGTTAGGGGGGGTGGAAAAAGGAGGCCCGGGAAATCTGGAAATCACCTCTGAGCGAGAGAAAACCAGAAGTTCACGCCCCGCGGTCAAAGGGTAGATAGAAAATCACGCGTAATTAGCGCAAATTAAAAACGATCTTGGACCAGCAGGACAAGATTGTGTCAACCGAGAGTCCAAGGACTCGTCACGGCCGGCGGGATCTCTAAATAAAAACCACCGTAGGATTAGAGGAGGAGAGAACACAAGGGACTTACTGTTGACGAATCGCAAACGGTCTTATTGACGTTGTTCGGAACGGGGGAGATGTACGGGGAAAATAATTACGCGACGGGGTCAAATACACAAAAAGGATAAAGGAAATGGGGAGGGAACTTCTAGGAAGGGGCAGCCGCGGAAATTTCCAGGGGGAAATAGCCACAATACGACCAAACGGGACACAACAACAGTAACCTACACCCGGGGGTCCTTCCAAAAAAACCGGGGTGTGCACAAAGAAGGGGGAGGGGGGGGGGGGGGTATTCCGGACAGAGGGCTGGCATTGTCCAGATAAGGTTTCAACCAAGCGTTCCGATCACATGACGGCTAGCAAAACACACCCCAAAGCATCCACCTTCTTGTAAGGAGGTGGACTTCAAAGAAAGGAGGAGGGAGACAAAGGAACAAAACGTAGATCGGCAAGCGGACTGCGACGGAAAAGGGTCATCATGGCTTTTCAAGGAAAAAGGCTGGGGAAAAACTACGATGAGGGGATGGTCAATTCCAGAACGCGGTCAAATCAATCCCGCCCGATCCTGCAAATTCAGGCGTGAAATTTTTGGACGGTGGGGGAAAAATTACAATGAAACAGAGGGGCAATTTTGACACGAACTAAAAGATGTGTCCGGACTACAAACCTGACGGGAAAAAGTTTAAAACTGAATAGGCCAACATGGGACGCTTCCACGAATAAAGAGCTCGTACCCGGGAAATTTACTATGCTTGAAGGGAGGGTTTCGGGGCGTGCCAACTCGGGGACGCCGATACAAAGAGCTAAGATGACGAAGTGGATGAGGGACCAACAAAGACGAATGGTTCAAAGAAAATGAAAAAAATCCCGGAGCGATATGGGACAAGGCCGTCAGAAGGGGGGAGTCAAAAGGCAGTTCAGAAACAAAAAAAAAAAAAAAACGTCAAAGTGCCAAGTGGCGAGGACACCTAACCTTTCCATGGGCGCTGGCCCACTCCGTTCACGCTAACCCCGCGGTCGGTTAACGGGACCCAGAAAAAAGTCGTAAATAAAAACGGACGATTCGCTCGTCTCCCCGGCCGGACAAGAGGGGCACAAACTACGGCATTGAAAATGGGCAATCACATCTGACAAAAGTTGACAACGTCAGGAAGAGGCCAAAAAAAAGTGGGGCTTGGAAAAAACCCGGACTGCAATCAGCAGAGGTGCTCTACAAAAGAACATGCAATCACTTAGGTTGTCGGAGGAGCAGGGGACCGGGATGGCCGGCACGCTGCAAACGCTGCGATTACCCAAAACAAGGGGGTGCCGCTCTCGAAATAAAAAACCCAACTCCCCACCCGGAAAAGCTCAAACAAGGCCCGCCCATACGCCAACCATCCCAGAAAAGGAAAGGACGGAGGAACCAGAAAAAAACGTTGTAAAAAAAAGCGGGTAATGCTCGACCTGGAAATATGGAAAAAAGCCAGTCCGAAGAGCCCGACCCGAATAGTCGTAGGTCCCCGAGACGAGGGCAAACCCGGTGGTTTTAGGGGGGGCGGGACTGTGGGGCAAGGAAGAGGGACCGTCAAAACCAGAAATGGGTCCGGAAGGAAAAATCGTATTGACACAAGAGTTGGCGGCAATGTCCGGCCCCAGCAAAGGGAAAGACGGGACTAAATCGTCAGAAAAAGACGTGTGGACAACCTTCACCGAAAAGCGAAGGGGGGAAAGTGTGTTCTCTAGTCATGGACGCAAGGAAAATCGAACCCCCGTCGCCGCCCGAGAGGTCCGACTCACCAAAAGGGTGCCACGTTGAAAAGGTAGTGGTGAGAATTCTTTGGATAACGCTGCCCCGGTACTGGAGAAACCACAGTTCTTCCATTCGAAGCAGATCCGGTTGGCTACCCGAACGGCCGACACCGGGAGGACGACGGGCGAAAATGGAGGTCTATGTAAAAAAAAGGGTGACGGGTCACAAGGGCGGGAAAAAGGGACAGTTCATACCAACTGACGAGGAAAAAATGGAATACCAATCGGCAGTGGAAAAGCCGTTGGGCGTGGCGTGGGGGGTTTCTCTGTGTGTGGGGGTCATGTGTGGTGTTTGGTCAGAATGAAGAATAACTGTTTTGGTTGTTCAGGCAAATGGAAAGAAGGAACAGAAACATTAAAGCACGGGAGGGGAGAAAGGCCGAGATCGGAACGACGCAAAGGCATCGAACGAAAGGGAGGGAAGGAGCATAGTCGGGAAAAATAGTCAAAAACCAAACCTGAGAGGATGAATATAAATCTTGGGACACACGATGGGACCAGCAGATAAAAAAACACTGCGATCGCCGTTATCAGCGCCATCATCGCCATAAATATCCTGCTGCTGCAACAGGCCTTGGGAATTCCCGGCCGGGAAAAGCACGTGCCAGAAAAAGAAACAGGTCGGCCAAAAAAAACAAATGGACTCAGAAACGGGGGGGAAGCCCCAAACGGCCGGACTAGAACCGCCCGGAGCGTGGGGACAAAGGGTGACGTCCACTGGGCGCCCTGGCAAAATAAACCTTTGAGGTCGAAAAAGAAGACTGAGAAGAAAAGCTTCCTTACTGCCCTGAACCAGAAAAAAACTTGCCAGAAGGCGACCTCGCAGGATAAAGACGCGCATACCCGACAAGCCTGTGCCGAGTACAACAAGGTCACCGGATGTGTTTTCAAGAAGTAGCAGAGCGGTCTGCTACCTGGAGTGCGGAAAAAAGCGGACTGGGACGACATGAGGTCAACCGACGGTAAATGCCACGCTGGCCGTCGGGGGGATTTGGAATAGCGAAATGTGCCAGAAGACAAACCAAAACGAAACGAAACGAAGCCGCGCTACCGGGCTTGTGGGGAAGGACCAGGCCGCCAAATGTTGGCGGGGGCCTCGTCAGGGGGAAAATGCAAGGAATGGGGGGACGAGGGGTCAAAGACAAGGGAAATGAACAACGCAAAGGCACCGCCGACACACGGTGAAAAAACGGCTGGACCTACGACGTACTCGGGGGTAACCGAGACACTGAGGACATAGCCAGTGAGCGCACCGAGCTACAACGCGGGGGTGGAAAAGCAGCTGATGGAAACCGTCCGGTCGGTGAGGGAAACGATGAGCCAGGGTGGGCGGGCAGGGGTTCGGGCGGTGGGGAGAGGTGATTGCTGAGCCGGGACGGCTGATCGGCATCGAAGCGGAAGCGGAAGGGGAAAAACCAAAAAAAAAAGGAATAGCTAAAAACCGTGTGGGGAAGGAAGGTGTAGATGAACTGTCAAAGCTTCTCTTATGTGCACCTTAGAAGAGGCTTGCGGGCGACGTAAAGAGTCGAGGGGTCCGCAATTTAAAAAGCAAGTGGGAAAATTGGGGACCGAACGGGCGAAAAACTAGTACGTGCGGGGACGGACCCGACCCGGACGACGGTTCACCGACCCGGGTTTCACGCGTGTACCGAGCACGGGAAAAAGGCATGGGAACCCCAGAAAACCGTGGTGGAGGATACGGTCGAACGACCTTAATGCGACGGCCGTCAGAATCAAAAAAGCCAGGGCGGCAGAACAGGGTAACATTCAAGGAATGGGATCATAAGGCGTTGGCACGGGAATAGCGACTGATTCCCGATAAGATGGACAAAATCGCCCACGCCCGGTGAGGAAAAAAGCCGATATAATAAATGGAAAAAATCGTTGTGGGGGATGCTCCGAAAGGCCTTAATCAAAGCTCCGTCAACCAAATTTGAGCAAACGGGGGAGGGAAAACAGGGGGGTTGGGGATTCAAACTCCGTAAACTTGAACGGAGAAAGATGAGTCCGCCGGGCATGCTCGAACAGTTTACCTCCTCTTCAACCTGTAAACCCTTTAAGGGGGGGAACCTAGGAAACGGAGAAATCGAGGAAACTTCCACCCAAAGCAAAAGATCCATCGCATAATAATTTTGGGAAGAAATTCGTAATGAAAGAGAATGAAGGATGAACTTCTCGGAAGTCAACATTTAGATTCGAAGGAAAGGGGGGGGGGCCGACCGCGGCGGGGAGGGTCACTAGACGTTAAGGACAAGATTTGGGAGGGGGGGGGTGCCGAACTCAGTAACCGGGGGGGGTTTGAACACGTAAGAACGGTTTCATGGGGGACATCGTCCATTAGATAATTGCAAAAAGGCATGGTTGGGACAAGTGAATCACAGCAGCCAACTCCAGGTTAGCGCGGCAATGCAGGTGAGGATGACCTGTACCACGTTTTTGGGAAAAAACGGACAGAGACGTGTTTCCCCCAACCAAGTGGAATTGAGGGGTGGAGAACATTTTAAGGAAACTGAACGGATGAACCGCCCGAATTTACACAAAAAAGAGTTTATTAAAAAGGTTAATAGACATTCAAGAGTAATTAAAAACAAGGTCCGAAGAAGGGAAAGAACTAACTGGTACCGAGGAAGATAAAAGGACAGAGACGGCTAGCCTCAAAAAAAAACAAAGGTATGAGGTATTAGAAAAAAAGGCTGAAGGAACTAAAAAAAAGTCTGGACGTCTGGACACTATCGTGTACTGGTCGGCCGGCCGGACGGGTATAGACCCTGGGGCATAGAACGTGGGCGTGACGAGGTAGCGGAAACGCGGTTTCGGAAAAATTAGCGACTGGGGGAAGAAAAAAAAAGCCAATGGCGTGGTGGCTACAAGACGAAGGGACTGAGGACTAAACCCGTGGGGGAACTACAGGTCAAAGTGCCGCCATGCACGGGCTGGCGTTTTTCAAGTGAAAGAGAGGTAAAGTCCCTATAATGAGGGCAAACGGACCGGTAAATCAACCGCTGAATAAAAGGCTAAGCGTGCTCAACACCCAAAACCCTAAAAAAAAGGGTGAAAGTAGGTAGCTTACACAGAACTCTGCACAAAAAAAAAAAACCAAACGAATGACTTCTAAGGAAGTCACAAAATTCAAAAAGTCTACGATCACAAAAGGAAGACTGATTAGGGGAATTTTTGCAGCGGTGGAGAATCATAATCCTATTACCATTGGAGGTGGGTAAGGAGGAAGAACTGATTAAACCAGCTCTTCATTCTTGGGATCCGAAAATCTGTGGTCCAGGACTAAAAATTCTAAGAAATGGTCCAAATTGGAAACCGTGACTCTTCGAAGGAAAAAGGGCAATACTTCAAACGAGCAGGGACATTTGCGACTGGCAAGGCGGCGTTTGGGAATGCTCCCCGAAGGGGAGTCTAATCGCCAAGCAGCCAGACCGCGCAAAAAAGAGAAGGATTCTTCTAAATCGGACTGGTCCCTTCAACAAAGAAAATGATGTCCGGCAAGGGAATCGCGTGCAGGTCGGCCCGGAAGGATCCCTGTAGGGGTCGACGACCTGCCGGGCCCAGCATGAATGCAGGGCAGGCCGAACTCTAAAAAAAGCGGGGGGACGGTTAACTCTCTGTCCCCAAATGCGAGTGCGTCCGCCAAAAACGCCGCCCAAAAGACTAGGGAAATGGGAAACTCAAGAACGCATTGGGAAAGCACAAAAGCATTGCGTGAAAGGAAGGGGAAAAAAAAAAAAAAAAAAAAAGACAGATAGCCCAAATCCTATCAAAAGGAACCGAAAAAGGTTAGAACCAGTGAGGGGCCTAGAACGGAACGAGAGCTGCGATGGAACAACTCCACTCAGGCGTGGCGAGCTCCAGCAAAAAGCCACAACACGCCCCAACAAGGGAAAAAAAAAAAACTGCCAGTCAGTCACCTACAGGAAAGTAGCCTTGAGAGCATACTTACCAAAAAATTTTAAGGAGGGGGCTAACGAAATCTGATGGGGGAAGACAGGGCCTCGTGAGTCGAAGGTCCAATCGTAGGTCAATCCTCAAGCTGAAGGAGTGTCCCCGGTTCAGGGAAAAGTCCTTGCAGCAACGTGGACAAGGAAAACGTCAGAAGACCTGTCCGCCTGTCAAAACAGGGGGGAATTACAAGAAATGTGGGCGGGAATTTCCTTCCCAAGACCGGTCTGGTCCTGGGCTCGTCGAAAAGAGCACGGTCGGAACGCAAACGCGGGTCACCGCAAACGACAGGAAAGACATGAAGTCGGGGAAGTCGTCAGGAGGGAAAGGAAGAGTTCGGGCCAGTACACTCAAAGGAGCGGACGAACGTCAAATTGAACACAAGTGCCCAGTTGCACCGCGTATGGGAGCGGACAAAAGATCAGGGGTAGTGCCGCGGGAACGGTCCATAGAAGAGAGGGACGAGGACTTGACATTTTTCGACCCAGGGAAGACACTGGTCTATAGGGAGGCGATGGGGAGGGAGTTTTACTGTAAAGACATAGGTGCAATTGGGCGGGCCCTTCTTCCCGTTCAACCATGGAACCTCCGTCGTTAGTTTTAGAAAGGGGCCTTGAAGGACGCTGGACATTCAAAATTGTGTAGCCGATCTTTGGGGAGTATGAAAGGGGGGGGCAAAGCAACGCAGTGCGCACAGGGGGCGCAGCAGGCGGTTATTCTGAAAAAAAAAAAGGTTTGTGGGGGAAAAAACAGCGAGTAAGCTGGAAGCAGGTTCAGGCGGGTCAAACTAGTTAAAGGGAGAAAGACACAAAACAACGGAGGAAATCGAGATGTTGGTTGACCACTTATGTGACCAAAGATCAAGTTCAACAGATCGAGCTGCTCAGTCACAGATCCAAGCATCGAAATACTCAGGATGCGGCTGACCGGCAGTGAAGAAGTTAACTCACAAGGCAGGACAAAGCAACATATCGGCCTGAAACTTCAAAAACCACTTGACAAAGGGCAGAGAAAGGGCCAGCCTCTAGACAAGCCCGGCGGGCGTACCGGGGAGAAAAGGGCGCACTGTCGTCAACGGGCCACAAATATGGAACAGGAAAACTTGAAAAGGGGGCTTGGGGGTCCCAGCGCAAACCCCACGATCATGAGGCAGGGAGCCACCTTTAGCTGCAACTAGCTGCAAAGTCACGGGAAAGAGAGGGGAGGAGTCAAGGGAAAGACAAAGCAGCAAAGGACAAGCCCTTTACCAGGTCAAACGAAAGCTGGTTCAAGATCGACCGAGCAGTTCGGAAACGTGGGAGTTCTGCGGTTGGTTCAACAGGGGTCGAAAAAAGGGGGAGTCCACGGCATGACAACCCGCTGGCAGGAAGGGGTGTAATTGGCTGGGTGGCACCATCGCGACCTGACGCCTACGACCTCCGCCGTCGCTACTAAAAGGGGCCGGACAGCCGCCACATGCTTCAAATAGACGGGAAAGGGTGGGGTACGCGGACAAGTAAGGGGGGGGAAGGGTATAGACGGAGGAAAAGGAAAAAAGAACGAAAGCCCTACGTCCACCCGGGCATGCTTGACCTAGAGTGGGGGGGGGGACGTGGCCGAGACGAAGAGGAGGCTACAAAAGAAAGGCAGGGATCATCGCTAAAGGGGTTGGGAACGGGAGGAAACTGGGGCTCCGACATGGAAAGGGGTGGTCTATTATGGGTTTCGGGGAAAGGAGGGTGGGGAGGTGGAGGTGGGATGAGGGGGAGCGCCTAACGGCTTTATCTTTCATCTCATGAGGGGGCAAGGACTTGGGGTTTCAACGAACGGAACTCAAAGTAAAAAACCGCGAAGGGGGGGTATATTCTGGTCAAAGTAATCAGGGGATTGCAGCCGTTACGAAGGATCTTGTGCCGCTTAGTACGACCAAGCTTAGGAGGGAGAGAGAAAAATCGCGGTTTCCAGAAGGGAGAAAAAGGGCCTTCCTCAGAAGCCGGTGAAAAGGGAACCAACCCGGGGCGACACCGCAAAAGGTTCGTTTCTCGTGGACCGGAAGCAATGCAGGCAAGGCATGGGAACTAATGCAGGTAGAAAAGACTTATTGGATTAAAAAAAGAAAGTGTCTCCGAAGGCGACGCCCGAAACATCAAAGACGTTCTTCATAAGGGGGGGGGAGTAAGTAGATTGGCCGCCGGGGATCGGAGTTAAGGATGAACTGATAACTCAATTAAAGGGGGTTAACCCTCCCCACAATCACAACAGAAATCATAGAAGCCCCAACGTTGTACTAATTCGAGGGGAACTTAAAGGAAGCTGTCACAGGGCAAGATTCCCAAATTTTGGTAACTTTCGGAGGAATAAGGGGTGTATTTACACTACCGGAGAGGTCGTTACGAATGAAGTCGCGAGGGGCTCAAAACAATGAGGTAAAAAACTTCACTGTAACACGCCCTTTTTGAAAGGGAGGGCTCTCTCAACGCGCGTGTAAAGGAGAAGACCAATAAGTAGGGGTTCACAAAAGGGAGGGGAAATTGTAACATTAATAAAAGGGGACCTTAGACAGGTGCAGATGGGGATGGGGCATTTGGCGACCGCGGCGGTCTTTTTCAAAAAAGACGCAGCAGGGGGAGCGGGGGGGGGGGGCCTCTATAAGTAAAAGGGAGAGAAACTTTATGAATCAAAGTGTTGCAAGGGTCATTATCTGGGAGCATTGGGAAGGAATCACTCAGAAGCCAGTGAGAGGAGAAGGTGGAGGCAACTTCTGAAAAAAGGTAAAAGGTTGTTAGGGGTGAATAAGTAAATAGCCGTTTTCACCAAAAATTGGGTGGGGTTGGTTCTGGGAGAGGACGGGCTTATAGGGAAAAACGGCAAGGAGTGAAACCAACAGGAGGTAGGGAAAAGGGTAGGCCAGTCCGCTTAATGGAGAAAAAAAAAAGACATAAGAGGTAAATAATATTGTAGGGTTAAAAGGACTCCGGCTAGGGGGATCTCTACTCACAACAAAAAAAAAAGGAGGGGGATGGGGGGGGAAGGGCGGGGAAAAAAAGGGGTACGATATAGAAGGATGGGCGGTACCGTATAGGGGAGGGAATCGAGAAAGGACGGTAAGGCCCGGTCATTATAACTGTCTGAACTTCAACTCATGTTCACTCCGCAGTAAGGTATTGTTTCGAAAAAAAAATAACGAACCCCAAGGGCGGGTGGGGTAACGCGGGGGAAACGAGAAAGCCCCATGCCAAAATTTCAGACCCGTGGAAATGTCAGCTCAAGGAGTGAGTTGGAGTCCTTGACCAGCGTGGCAAGATAGTAAAGTGCAACCTGACGTCGTGACAAAGATCATGGAGGACATAGGAGAAACCCCCCTAGGCTGGATTAGGGGCGAAAACGCAGAGGCTGGGCACTCAAAAAGGAAAAAAAGCTTCGTAGAGGGGACTTCTATGAATTAAAAAAAGATCCTAAGGCTGACCAAAGCGTATATTCAGCGGGGGATATCTCATAAACCAACTAAAAGGAAGGCGGTGTTCAGGTTGAAGATTAAAAGGATATGGGGGGGGAGAGTTCAAAGGCACTCTATAAGAAGCTCCAGATCAGGGAAAACCGGGGGCCATTTTCACATATCTCCGGTCGCTTCAGAATGGTGTTCAGGAAAGAGGACCAACACCTTGTAAGCTATGAGGGCGTGGCACTTGGTGTTGCAAAAAGGAGTCAGAAGAATAGTCCTAGTCCAAAACAAATCAACCGCAAATATTAACCCAAGTAATGACCACTGAGGAAAGGCGCGAGTCCGCAGGAACGTGCGCCGTCAGGTATCTACGTCAAGGGGGCAAGAAAAGAAACTGTGGCAGAAGAAAGGACAGGGAACAATGCCACCTTCTTCCCTCAAGGAATGCCGCAGCGTTACAGGTCACCGGGACGGGTCGTCCGAAATCTGGACGATTACTAGGTATCAAGCAGGGGAAAAGGAGGAAACAACCGTCTTTAAAAAGGGGGCGAGAGAAAAGGTGGGTTGTTTTTGTGTTTGGGGGGGGTTGTGGTGGGTTTGGGTTTGAAAAAAGCGGCAAAAGAAGCCTGTTCCAACGGGAAAGGAAAAGAAAAGAGTCTGGGACCATAGTCGAAAAAGGCAAGTAAAAATCGTTGTGTTTAGAACGGACGGCGAACGTCCAGGCATGGTCCCGCTCAACCAGTTCAGGCTAAGAACCACTCCACAACCTCAACCGAGGAACAATCAACACACAGAAAGCCACCTTACAGGACCGGGACGGACCAGCCGAGCACGTTGACCACCCCCGCGTTATCTCTTGAGCTCAATCGCGTGGGTAAGCCGAAGGCTCGTTGGGGCAAAAAGGAAAGGAGTAAAAGGCAGGGAAAGCCTCCTCTGACTGGGGCCCCCTTGGGTTACGGGACTGTGAGAATCTCGTGACTGCCAAACCTTCAAAAAGTCAAAAGGACACTTCCGAGCTTTGAAAGAAACGAGGGAGGGATGGTCGATTCCTGTATCGGGAGGCCTTCATTCTCTCGGAGGAAAAAAGACGTGACTACACCCTTAGGGTCCAGCGTGGGGGTTCTAATACTTTCAGGGATCACCGTAGGTGTCAGGAAGGAAAAGCCGTCAGGAAGGAAATGAAGAGTCTTCTTAAAAAAAAAAGAAAGGGGAAATCGGTCGGTAGAGACGCATTGCTTGTTGACTGTTTGCCCGGGAAAGCTTCAGGATGTCCTGCTCGGGCAGAGTAAGGGGTTGAAAAGAGGGGGGAACCGGCCATTCATTCTAGTCGAGGAGTCAAAGGGGTCACGATTGGAAAAAGTGAAGTTGCTTATTGCGCATAGGGGAGCGGGGGGGCCGACCATGCGCTTGAAAGGCCAAAGGCACAAGAAAAGGGCGGGTAAGGGGTTGGAAGGCCTTTGGTGAGGAAGCGGTCCGTCTCTATTCCTGTGGTGTCAAAAAGCACTGTTTTGGTTGTCTGGCACAGGGGCCCATGCCTAGCGCTGACCTTCTGAGGACGGGGCAAGGCCTATAGAGGGAGAGATGGAGGGACCAAAAACCTATCAGCTTGAAAAAACTCATGAGTGAGCTAACTGCAAAGACATCTCAACAAACAAAAGGGGGAAAAGATAGAGTCATAATAGGGGCACCCAGCTATGAGCGACCTTCGTAACCGATCAGAAGAACCGCGAAAGTCCAGTCGCCATACGGATGCCAAGCGTGCAAGAGGGGCCGCGAAGGCCGGGGAACGGGGGGGGAAATTTCCAAAAAAAGAAAAAAAGGAGTCCTTGCCACAACCGTAAAAATACGCTCACAACGCCTACCTAATCAAGGATCGTGGACGGGGAGTGGGAAGGGTAGGCAGCCCCCCTAAGATGAAAGATGTAGAACAGGAAACTTTTCCCTCCAACAGAGAAGTTTGACTATCCCCCTATAAAATAGGCCGAAGCGGGTCCGCCAAAATTTATCATGAAACAGCGAGTACTACCTGTCTTAGAGGGGAAAGGGAAACGGGGCTCGTAACAGAACAACAAGGGGATCTCATACGCGGTCAAAATATGGACAACGGGGGTCATAACCGCAGGGAGGGAGGGGGCGGTCTTCCAGATAAAGGAGAACCGAACTTCAAAGAAGGAATGAGACACCAAGCTTTGAAGGTAGTTAGAAGTTTCGGGGGGCTCGAATGGACGAAGGACGCTCTCTCGAAACAGGGAAGACACAGGAAGCCAAATCATTCAGGTCAAGATAGGAAAGTGGGTAATGACAAAAGGGGAATGGTGTGTGACGGAATGGGAAACGAACGGGACTGCTTCGAAACAAGGGGCGTCCTCTTCTTCTGGAACTAAACTTCAGGGGTAAGGGGGCCGAGAAAGACCGGTGGAGGGGAAAAAAGACGGCCGAAAGCAAGACTACCACGAGGTGGTGGCAAGGTCGTGACGGGTCTCGTCCGGTCAGGTTCTGACTTCTTGGCGATGATGCGGGCTTTGGAAGAGGGGAGGGTGTAGGGGGGAGGGGAGTTCTGGCTGCTGGGAGTTGAATCGTTCAGCGAATAGGCAATGAAGGGACTGCCAAAACGTCAAGCCTCAAACCGTGGGGGGCATGTGTGTTATATTTCGGGACACCGAGGCCTCGGGGATGGAAGGGATATATTGTGGGGAAATGATTACTAACAAAGGAGGGAGTAGAAGGTGAGAGAGAACATTCGGAAGCATTTGTTGAAGACTTTTAACCTTCCGAGGACGAGAGAAGGCTTGAACGAAAACAGGGACAACGGGGAGAACTAGGTCACCGTAAGAAGGGGGGATGCTGTTACCGGAGGAAAGGAAAAAGATTAAGGCATCGTCGATAACATTACTTTGTATAACTGAAGTCAGGCCGACGGCTCCTTAAGAATAGGGAAACCCGTGAGGGGAGGAAGGGGAGATTAGGGGAATAAGGAATGGGCGCCGGTAACGCTGATCTGCAGGGACCATATGGGGGAAGCATTCGAACATACTCAAAAAAACCAGTCTAAAAACACATAGTGAAAAGGTATCGTGACTCGCTTTCAAGAATCGAGATTAGGGGAAACGCTGGAAAGGGGGTCCTGACAGAAAAACTTCACGGGATCTTTTGGAAGGAATCCTGGGCCTAACGTGGGGGCCAGTTTTCCTTCCTGTCAAGCTGAAAAAGCAACTGGGTTCAGAGGGAGAGGAAGGATAGAGAAAAAACAGCGTATCAATCCCCTCATCAGTAGGAAAGTTGAAAAGCCGAAACAGACTTCGTTAAAGTAACTGAATATAAATTCGAAGGGAGGGGGGCACATTGGCGAGACTACGTGAGGACAGGGGGGAGATAAAATACGTAAACCCGAAGGGTGGTTGTAAAAGGACTAGCCATATAAGAATGACGGTCAAAACCATGGGGTTTCACTAAATTCTAGGACAATTGCCCAGAGGGGAAAGGATAAAAAGAACATACAAATCAAGGGAGGAAAGACCGTTGAGGGCATTGAAAACTGAAGGTGGTTTACCTACCTAAACCTTGGGGCCCAACGCCATTGTGTGAGTGTAGGGGTGCAGGGACTTCGGGGAAATCCCCTGGGAGGCTCGAAACAAGGGCTCCACAAGAGGTAGGCACAGATGAGGAAAAGTACGCGTAGAGGTCTACAAAGGGAAAAGAAGAGCTTTCCCGCACTAGGGAAGTGGGGGTCTGTCGTAAAAGCATGAGG
>Ga0179593_1416642_pt1 | contig 19782 bp, 29 predicted proteins | sample CZODoug2_1_08_16_FD_185931 | JGI IMG/M metagenome (GOLD analysis project Ga0179593, IMG submission 185931) | Vadose zone soil fungal communities from Angelo Coast Range Reserve, California, USA - CZODoug2_1_08_16fungal (PacBio error correction) | ecosystem: Environmental > Terrestrial > Soil >...
AAGGGTTTTAAACACTGAATGAGGAGAAAATTCCAACCCACACCGGCCTCGTGCTGCAGGTCGAGACGAAATGGGGGGAAACTTGCTCGGAGTAAATCGGACGGAGTGTAAAAACATAACCGTAGCTATTCGCATGAGAGGACGCAGGACTCGAGGAGAAGGAAAAAACTCGGCCAGCGCGGGGAAAAAGTGTTCTAATCGGAAATCCGATTCAGCCGCGAATCTGCAAGTGCCACTAAAAGAGGGTCAAGTTTAGTCAAAAAAATGATTTTTGCAGGAGAGGCGGGAGGGTAGATATTGGGGGAGTGATGAAAAACGTGACGGGGCTGGCTCAGTGACGGGCTTGGTGGGAGAAACGGGGGGGCGAGGTAAGGCGCACATTGTCTGTATAACAAATACGGTGTAAAGCTGCCAAAAGCGAGTAAGGGTACAAAGTCGCCGGAGAGAATGACCGACAAAAACGCAGGCAGTGATACTGGGTGCGCCTTCCTCGGAGAGACCGTAAACAAATGGCAAAGAAGATTTTTTACAAAGCACTCTGACCGAGATAGTAAGAGCTGCAAAAAGAGATTCTGGAGCAAAGTCAGGACAGAAAGGGCTAAAGGGCAATTCAACTCAGTCGGATTGGAGGGGGTGGGTTGCAGAGAACCGGCAACTCGCGATGCTTGTACCTAACGGCAGTGTCGGCGAGCGTCAGCGGAAAAAGGGGACTGGAGAGCGTTTCTTTTGTAATGCCCAGAACATGAAAAGGGGATCCCGCCGGTGGTCTTTAGGTCTCCCCGAAGGGAATGGTCGATGTGCGATAGACCTCAGGGGATCATCAATCAGGACAGAGGATTGCAGCTCGGGTTCCTTTTTTGCACCGGTACGGAAACATCTTTATGTGCGTACGAATGGTTCGGAGACATAATCGTCATATTGAGGTCCCTAGGGGGCCCCTGTTGGGACGATGGGGGCCCAGGGAGTAAAGGGGGGGGGCTCAACCTGCCTGTCTGCCCCAAGGGGCGACTAACCGGCGGATGAGAGGCAGGGGTCGAAACAGATTTATTGTACCACATCGGGAATTCATTCTGAATTCGGCAGGAAGGCAATCAACGCATAGGGAAGCTATACCAGCTTCATAACAGCAACGGAGGATCCAGGGGCTGACAGGGAGAAGAGCGCCAGGAAAAGGATAACAATTTCCAAAAAAAAAAGGCAGAGTAGCAGGGGTATCGGGATAGCCAAGCTTCGAGGAGGATGACATCAAGATGGAAAGTTGCCGCCGAAATGAGTCGTACTGAGGACAGGTGAGCCCCTCTCGACGGAATGATCTACATTATAATAAGGGGAATATGAACCGAAGGCATGGAATGGAAGGGAGAAAAAAGGCGGACAAGGCGAGAATCTCCGGGATGGAGGGCGGGAGGTCGGAATAAGATCACAGACTCTAACAGAGGGAGTATAGGGAGAGCCACTATCCGAGGAGAGAACCTAAGAGCTTAGAGCCTATCAACTCCCATCTTTTTTCTTCGCGGTGGCTAAAAGAGGGAGACCGAAAATCCCGTGCTTCTTGTTTGGTTGGGGGGAGCCAAGGACAGGCAAACAGAAGCAGTCAAAAGAAGGACCGAGTCGCAGGGAAAAGAGAGGAGGACAGGAGAGGTGTTAAACTTTAGGAAGGGGCTGGGAGGGCCAACAAGGGAGGGGCCACGACCAAAAAAGATCCTGATGACCCTAACGTCAGAGCCTTGTACTCGAAAGAATGAGAATGACGAACGGTCCGTCCTCATCATGAAAGCGTTAAAACGAAAAACAAAAAGGGGGCGTACTTCCTTTGAGAAAAGGTTCGGAGACCGTCCAACCTCCAAAAGTCTCAACGGGTAAAAAAGTTGTACTCATGGTGGGGTGGAGTTTTGCTTGCAGAAGGCCGGGTCTAACAAAAGGGAGGGGGAAAAGGGGGAAAATGGCGCGAGAATTGTAACAAAAAGCAAAACTCCACCGGGGAAACCGCAGAAGAAGTCAACCCATGGAGTGAATTATCCTACCTCTTGTGTAAACGGAAGAAAGCCCAACGGTTCGTGTCAGTTGGGTTCAATCGGGGGGGAAGATGATACTAAGGGACTAAGTCAGATTTATACACCGCTATATTATTCAAAGCGATCGGTGAACTCAGAAAAGTTGGGGCTCGGTCGCTTGGGTCCTACCCAATACAGGTTTAAAAAGAGGCGGCCCGCGTGGAATCACGATTTAGGCTGGTCCCAGCGCTCCAAGGAGAAATGGGTGGGGAAAGGGGGGAGGACTTTAAAAGGTATGAGACACCAAAACACAGAAGCGACGGCTATGGGGCCCTCATCATTCGACCTTCCGACGCGGGGCCTCTGCGGGCGAGAGACAAACTTCGGAGTTTGTACAGAGAGCGGGGAAAAGTGATAGTCCTACATGCCAAGCTTCACTCGAAGATCGGGACGTCTTTCGAGGACCAGCCCTGAAAAGCGGCAGAAAAATCAAAAATCGCCGTGGGGCACGAGTGGGCGACGACAAACAGTCCATGAGATTGAGAGGGGGCCGGATAAAATATCGCGGTGTAGTGAAGTGAAAAAGAGCTAAAGGAAGAAGGTGAGGCCGGCGGGTAGCTAGATAACGATCGCCGGCGGTGAGACGCCACGAAGGTACGGACTGGGGATGTGCGATACCGGTGTCAGATGCCTGGCCACATTGTCATCAGGGATCAGCAATTCTCTGACGGGGGAGGGACGTCGAGAAAGAAGGGGGGGTCTCGGGGGGGAAAGGGTACTGGATGAAATTAAGAAAGAGGAAAGGGTTGTAAAATCCATCTTTTCAAATTGCAGATCAAATCGCAGCTCAATGGGGAAGACAGGCTTGGGAATACAAGGGCCGAAGCAAAAACCGGCACGCAGGAACCGCGTCTCTACTGGGTCAGGCTTCGACAGAAAAAGACCGCACCGTCTGAGAAGGGACAAAAGGCGCAGACTCACACTTCATAGGGAGGGAGGGATCATAAGTATGAAAACGAAAGGACCAAGAGCAAGAGGAAGTTGATACCTTCACACTTACCCCGGGGCGTGGCTGCACATCATGGGCTGGAAGAGACACCCTCTCCAGGGAAATTAAGGGAAGATAAGGCTCATAGAACGTCACTGAGGGAGAGCGCGGTAAGGTGAGCTTTAACAAAGCAAGCACGTACCATCCGTAGGGAGAAAGCCCGATGAGGGGAATGAAAAAAGTCATCCAGAAGCAAAATTGGGCTGGGCTTTTCTTTCAATCCTGGAATGACGAATCCAGTGCTTGTGATACAATAAGGACGAACTGCTTTTCTAGGAGGGTCGCAAAGAAGGGAAGAGTTTGGGTGAATCTCATCTTTCGAGTTATGACTTCAAGGGGAAAGAAAAACAAAGATCGTTGGCAGACGGGGTTGCGTATTTTTTCAAGGGGGGGAAATTGTTGGGCCCCGAAAGCACAGTGAAAACAAGAAAGATACCGAGAAAATAAGGAAAAAAGTGTAAATCAAGAACAGGGGGGACAGATCGAAAGGGGCAGGTGGGTTGGACGACTCGACCCGCAAACAATGGAGGAAAGCAGAAAAGGGTATCGAATCTGACTAGGGAAGGAAAAAATACTAAACTAATAAGGCGAAAAGACAGGGCGAGAAAAAAAAGCGCAGGCGACGTCTCTCAGGTGTATCACTCCAGCCCTTAAAGGAGAGAAAAAAAGGGTCCTTCTGCTCAGAGTCGAAAGGGGAAGAAGATAGGTAAAAACGGTAAAAATAGAGAGCGAAAACAAGAGGTAGGACGAAAAGTATAGGGGGGGACCACTTCTAAAGAGATGCGCAGCAAACAATACCTCGTGCCACGCTGAAAGGGGGGCCGTTGAAAGACTGGAGGATACCTGAACGATCGTATGCTCGGTCGGAACTTGACTAAGGGAAAAGGTACAAAGGCCTCGACTGGATTCTATCTCTTCGATGGACCGGACAAGCCGCTGACGAGAGGAAAAATGGGGTGGAAAAATAGAAGTGGGGGGGAATGTTCGGGAAAAAAGGAAACAACGTGTTCTCCGTCGTTTAGGAAAGGCGAATGTGATGAAAAAGGGAATGCAGAGGGATGGCAGAGGGAGCGGGGGGGGGAGGGTTTCAGAACTGGGGTGAGGAAAGTCGGAGCACACAATTTTTCATGGATAAAAATAGGAATCCCAAAAAGAAAATATAACCCAGGCACCGGGAAGGGAAAAAAAAAAAAGAGAGCAAAAAGGCTCGACCAAAAAAGGAGGACAATGAGCAAACCTACCGCCACAGATGTGTGCGGTGGCGCTAAACGCATAACAAAAAGACCATGCCAAACGCACGGTCGGGTTCCACACAGCCGGATCGAAACGACTGGAGGAACGAAAGCCAACTGCAACAAGCGGGATGAAGAGCGCAGCAAGGGGGAGGTATGAAAAGCCGGTGCGTATTTTCGTGGGGGGGATGTGTTGGTAATCGGAAGGATAGAAGCTTGCGCGGAACGCTAAAAAGCCAAAGAAACCAGAGAAACAAACACAACCAAACCAAAAACACCAAAACACCAGAAAAGGGGAAACAATAGTGGTACACCAAAACACAGATAGCGGAGCTTCTTTTTAACCCAAAAAAATTCAACTTGGTGGGGGGGGGGGCCGCGGGGGAGTGAAAGGGCGGTTGGGGGAGGGGGGGCGGGGTCCTGTATGGGTCGAGGTGGGAGCGGCGAAGCGGGGGCGCAACAAAAAGATCAATCATGGGGGGAGTCGTGGGGTGTCTAGTGGAGGACTGGGGGGGGAATGAGTCGGGCTTTTGGATGGGGTGGGGGGAGACGGAGGGGGGGGGAAGGCGGGGGAGTGGGGGGGGAGGGGGGGGGGGGGGGGGGTTGGGCAGGGGGGGTCACGGGTGGGTCGGTGAGAGAGAAGCGAAAAGAGAGGGGTGGGGGTGGGAGGTTGTACGAGAGGGAAGGTGTGCGCTGCCCAGGTATAGGGGTGATCTCAAGCGCCCTGGGGATTCGGGGCTCGAAGGGGTGAAAATGAGTTTGTGGGGAGGGGGAATGTGTTATTTGGAAGAGTAAATTGGTCTGATAAGGGGCCGGAAATTTCGATCCCTGCGGTGGACGCACGTGCGATAGTCACAGGGGGGGAGAATGAGGGCGAAATGAGGAATCTGCATGCATGTGACTGTCAATGGGTCTCGGCAGGGTAGAATTCTGGCGAAAAGAAGGGGAGCCGCAGGAAATTTCCTTAGCTGGTGAGTCGGCTAATATTATCGAGGCGGGAGAACGGGACTAGACAGAGGGGAATAGATCTTCAATCCTATGCCATGATGACGCCGAAGTCAGTAGTCTTTGTAGATGTAAGGACTTCGATATAAATATTCTTCAGGCCGACGAATTCTCGGTTGAGATCGCCACTGAGGGGGCCGAAAATTCTATATCTTACAAAGCCGTCTTAAGGATCTGAGAAAAAAGTCCCTGAGTCTATCAAGCTTGAGGAGGTCTGGCGACAGGGTATCGTCTGACCAGATCTTGAAAGAAAAAGAAGCTGTCTCAGAGGAAAAGCGCGGAGCAGGGTCTAATTAAGGGGGCATAAAGAAATAACCGGCTCTTGGTGTGGGTTTTGTTGGGCGACAAATATAACGCCTTGCAAGTCCGCAAACTAATCAGAGGGGGAAGACAGAAAGAAGGGAACCGATAATCGTGGAAACACATTCTTTCAAGATCGCTGAGTTTGAGGACGGAAATAAAACTTGGGAAAGGGTCATGCCAAGCCAAGAAAGCCCAACTCTCATGAGAAGAGGGACCCTCTCGATATCAACAGGTGTAGAAGGAAGGGAATTACTTAACTGGTCTGCAGAAGATACAACGAAAGCTGAACACGAAAAACCCTAAAAACTTTGTTCGTCTTGCAGGGGGGACAATGATGGCGGAGGCCCCAACGAAGCAGGAGAGAGAGTGAGAAATCTGAGGGGGAAAGTCAATGGTGGGGGTTTGAAGAAGTTGAGGACAAATGGGGACTACATCAACAACACAGAGTATATATATTAGCTTGGTGGAAGAAGATAAAAACTCCCAACCATGAAGTTTACCCTCGACGAACTCTCCGGGGGGGGGCGGGAGAAGAAAATTTTCCAACTATAGGACCCCAACCAAACTGTCGGGTTGGCAGTGGGGTTTCAGATTGCGTGGGCCATGATGGATTACGAAAGGAGAAAGGATGGGGGATTAAAAAGAGAGAAGGGTGAAAGACTATCTTTCAGAGGGGGAGAGTTTGTCGAAGTGGAGAGATTGGCGGAACGGAAAAGCAAGAAAGGAAGTTAAATTTTAACCACCTCAGAAGAGGAAACGAGTGGAACCTGTCACCAGAAGGGCGCTGGGGGATGGAGACTTTGAGCTTATATGGGGGACCACGAAACACCCTAATTAGAAGGGATGGGAAATTGCAGAAATCAGTAGACCTCTGGCTCGAGGGCGAAAAAAAAAGGCGGGATCGAGAAGCTATCGTAGGGGAGGAAGGGACAGAATAAAAGGGGATCGAGAATAAGGTTATAGGATTCATGAACTCATCTACCAGAGGAAAGATGCGGTGAAAAGAAAAATTTGTAATCACTTCCTTCATTCTTCCTTCAAAGGGCCGTTATCCGGATTAAATCGGTAGGAAGAGGAGCACGATACGAAGAAGAGTCAGGAATTAGGATTTCGAGGATCCATCGTAGCGCCGGAGGAATGATGAAAACCTATACGGGCGGAGGGGGGGGGTCTCGGGGGGGGTGGGGGAGGGGGGTTTGTGGTAGGGGGTAGGTTGTTTTTTCGGTTGTTTTTTTTTACTTCGTTTTGCGTTAGGTGGAAAGGGGGGACTAGTTGGGTGAGGGTTGAATGTTATCTGTTCGAGGGGTGGGTGAGTGGGCAGGGATTTGCAGATTCGGGGTGCTGTGAATTGTGTCGTGTTCATTTTCGGCCCCGGGGGGGTCTGGGTGGGAGGGTGCGGGGAATACGTGGGCTCAGTCTACGAAAGGGAGAAGGTTGTACAAAAATCGTTTCGTAAACGTGAAGGGAAGAAGGGGGAAGCCGGGGACAACATGTTGAGATCAAGATCTCACGGGTCCAACCGCGCCAAAAACGGGACAACAACCTAAGGGGAGTCTTCGAAACCAAGGGGAAACGCAGACGCGGACTCTTACCCGGTTCCAAAAAGTACGCAAAACTAATGGGGAGGATAAGGAGGTAAGGCCGCTACCTACAGAGGGAATCCGGCAGGGAAGTCATAAAAGGGCAAAATATTTTTCTGTGTTCACTCAAAAGCCGACGAAAACAGGAACCGTATAAGGCGCTCTCGTACGAGGGGGGGGTCACGGCGGCGGAAGCGCCAAGGAGGCGGCGCGAGACACCAGAAAGAAAGGAAAAGAGAGAGTTGGAACGCCTCGTCGTGCAGAGATCAGACATCATCTCCTCGTGGTAAAAGTGGGAAGTCGAAACCGCTGCGATCCTCTTTGGTGAATAGCATCGAAGTGCGGCATGGATATATCGTGTAAGCGGGACTGTAAAAAAGCAAACAGTGTGGGGGGGGATGGAGGTCTGAGTCATGCCTTTCGTAACACAGATGGGAAAAGAACTCGAGTTTCATAGGGGGGTAAAAGGGGGGTTCAATACGGGAATGTCTACGTCAGAAAAAAGTTCGGAAAAAGCAAACATCCGCCTCCTAAAAACAAGGCAACCCAAGAGAGGGAAGCAACGCCGGAACGTCATGTTTTTTAAGCGACTGCAAGGACCAAGGCAGATGCCCACAATTTAAAAGAATCGGCTTATGAGAGACGAGATAACTGTCCAGATAGAAAGACAAAGAGCTGCAGCAATGCGAAGAGCCAGAGATCAGGTCAAGCGGGGGAACACTCCAAAGAAGGAGAGACGAGATCAGTTTCCAGAGGGTCTCAGGAAAATGGATGCGAAGAATCTCTGGTAGCCGGGGCCAAGTAGACCAACAGACAACGAGACGAAAAAAGTGGAGGAACAAAGACCAGAGAGGCACACAGAACATACGTGCACTCAGGGCAAGTGAAACCATGCTTTCGTCGCCGGTAGTATGGAGTGAGTCACCGCTGAACTATTCGAGCCTGCGCTCTTGGAGAGCTACTGTCTGAAAGTATGACGAGTATTTCTTTATATTTCAGAAATAATAGGGGAAGACGATAAAGCTGACATCTAAACGTGGTGGGCATGGGGGGGGGGGGGTGAAAGGGGCATCACAACTTGCGCCAGGGGGGGTGCGTAAAGAGATATGATGGCTTTTTGCCCGGTCAGTTGGGGAGAGGAGGAGCACCGGGGGGGATTGGTGGGGAAAAAAAACGGGGTTTCGCCGTTGAGGAAGTTGGAGGAAACACGAGGGGATCCGACAACGGAGCGGGGATAAAAAAGGAGATAAAGAAAAAAAAGGGAAAAAAACGCAAATAAGAAACAAGAGCCTTCGGGGGGAGAATGCCCAATAAAACTTAACACGAGAGAAATCTCAGCGAACTTGTGGATGGTCTACAAAATACACTGGGAGAAGAGACATGAATCAGGCACTTGTATTCTGGGAAGAGGGAAAAGAAAGAAGGGGCGCTTTTCAACGACCTTTTGGGGGGGATGTGATTGAGGGGGTTGAAGCAAAGAAACGATCAAGTCGCTTTTCTTAAGCCGACCACTTTAAACCACTCTTCTTCTAGAAGGAAGAAGGAAAAGGAAAGTGTCGGAGCAGCGTTGAAAGGCCATCATGATGTCATCGGAAGGGGCTCAGGGTGAAGGTCTACACACGGCCGGTAGTAGTGTCGGGCGAGCGTCCGCATCCATAGAACTCAAAGACAGGAAGAGGTGTGAAAGAGGGGATTTTTGTCAACGGGGCGAGAGGTTAGCGGCGGGGTCGGCGAGACCGGGGGGCATAGGCCGCGGCGTGGGTTCGTGGGGGAAGGACCCATGGAGGATTGACTCAAAAGGCCCTGTAGAAAGGTCTAAAACGGAGAGGGAGACAGTTACGAAAACATAGGGGGAGTTTACAACACTTAGTATGGATGGAAGATGCCTTGAGGAGGAAGGACCCGTGAGAAGTTCGCAGTTCAAACAGAACTAACCCGAAGAAGCATGCTGTCATTCCATGGGAAAAAAAAAATGGGGTCTCATAGGTAAATCTGGGGACGACAAAAGGCGAGGGAGTAAGGAGGAGATCCCACCTGGCTCGAGTACTTACATAAAACGATGCCAGCTGGGCCGCTGAAGGGGGGTTCGCGTATACGCTCTGAGGGAATAGACAGCCTGATATCCTAAAGGAAGGCCGGGAAGAATTCTGAAGGGGGGGGGGAAAAGGTCGTCCAAAAAACTCTTAAGTAGGGAACGGCGTAAGATATGGTAATTGGCATGAACAAACCTGGAATGAGTAGACAAGGGTCGTATTTCTCGAAAAGGACGTACAAGAAAGAGTCACTCAGAGTCCGAGAGGGCGAAGGCCACGGTCTTACATTGTAAAGAAGGAAGGGGAGCCATAGGCCCCTTAGATCGGTGTTTTGGGGCCCTATAAAAAGCCTGCAAGTCCTCAAACTTCACAGCGAGCTGAAAGGGCGCAAGGGGACGAACACTAAAAGTGGAAAACGCGCAGGAGTACGAGTGGGTCAGAGTGCTGGGGGGCAGAAAGAAAAACAAAGAGGGGAAAACATTCTGGACACTCGGGTCGGAAAGATATCCGCGTGGGACTCTCCATATTCGGAAGGACAAAAGTCATATCATGGCCAACGAAAGAGGAAAACCGAAATAAAGAAACGTATGACGAAAATCTTAAGTAGAACACCACACTACACAGTGAGGGAAGACAAAAAAACAAAACAACTACCGCGGCGAGAACAGAATAGCGAACCTCCAGAAAGGGAGGAAAATTCAGAGTTATCATACAGGGGGGGAGGCCACAAAGGAAAAAGGAAACAAATACTCTCAATCAAAAACAAAACAACACAACTACCTTATTGAAAAAGAACAAAGAGGAGAAAAAACAAATTGACCACAAAAGAAACAAAGATTTGTACAAAAAAAAAAAAAAACAAATACAAACTCGGCAAGCATAGGGTGAGGAACGGATCAGCGCCGGACGGGGATCCCGCTAGTTGCCAATGTAATACGCCCAAGTGGATGCGGTCTGTCACCGTTTTTCGTGGTAGGGGGTGAGCAGTCGGGAGGAAATTATGTGATAGGTTCGTATATATTTTCGGACGTCGGGAAGAATAGTGGGGAGCCGGGGGGAGAGCTTGGCGGGCAGAAACCCATGCAAAAAAAGCGAGAGGCAGGATCCGATTTAGGGGGGGGCACCGGAAGGCAGGGAAGGCGCGATGTTTGAAGGAGGGATTGCTATATGGCCAGAACCAAAACCGGGGAAGCGCAGGGGGGGCTAATCCATCAGGAGAGAAAAACAGAGGGAGAGCGGCTGCGAATATACGTTTGCTGTGGGGAGGCAAGAAACGGAGAAAAAAAAGGAAAAGACATCCGCCAACCTTGAGACGAATCATCAGGTGATCATCATAAAAAATACGAAGCGCAAAGGATCATCCGTTCTAAGTCGGGGGACGACCAGGAAAAAGGTAAAGGATTCGGCTGCGGCAGAAAGAGTATCAGAAAGTAGTAAAAGCGACGAAAAGGGCGGCGGCAGAGGGCAGTCGGAAGCTCTCGAACGCAACAGATGGGAACAGGAACGATACTCCCGCTAAGTTACAGGAAGGGGGGGCGATACATACCCTGGAATGACGGGGAACCTGGAAAAGTTAAACTTCACAGAGGCTAAAGACGGGCTGACGGGAGGTGAATGCACTGGCGGAAAGACTTTTAGGCTAAACTTACGGCAGTTAATTCAAAATAAACGGATGTGAAAAAAAGCCTCGGGGGAGGGAACCTGAAGATAATCGCCGAATCCTTTAGGCAGACATTTAAAGTGGAGGAGAAGAATACAAGGAACGGCCACACCTGGTTCAACGACGGGGGAAAAAACTACCGAATAGGGTAAAGAGCAATAAAAAAAAAGAAGTGAATAAAAAAGAAGGGATCCTAAATTTTCAAAAATTAAGAATTCAAAGGAAGGCGATTTATGAGGGATCAATAGGCTCTAGGGAATAGACGACAGATCAAGGGACAGGGGATACAGAAAGCTATCCGTCTTTTCACAGGCATGGAGGGCCTAAAAAAGAAGTACACGGGATGTTCACCGCTGACGATCATACGATTTTTAAACGAGCCAAGGAGAAAATCGCGATAGCGTGCTCTGACAAGAACAGCAAAAAAAAAAAAATCCCTAAAATAAAGCGTCCGTCTGAGGTGCCAGCGTCACACAGAAGGAGGGCAGGGGGGAGGCTGCGGGGGGCGGGGCAACCTGCGGAACCGTGGAGTTTGGGTGATGAGACAGAAAACGGCGGCGCATGCTCTCGGGAGTGAAGGTGTCAGGGAGGCGCACCTAGCGGGGGGAGTTGGGGGACACTGGGGAGGGCTGCGGTATAATTATAACAAGGGGGAAAAAAATAAAGGGGAGATCGGGAACGGGATCTTATTCAAACGAAAAGTATGAAGAGAAGAAAAGAACCAAAAATTTCATTTAAACGCCCACTTCTATTCGCAAGCAAGAAGGGGCATATCATCCCATCTCGAAGGAGAAGGAACAAACCGCAGTCGTGTTTTGGAATAGAAAGAAAACAAAGCCGGGGAGGAAAAAACTTTTCATCAGCTTTCTTGGAAAAAAAGAGGAGCAGGAAGGGAAGAGAGAGAAGGCAAATCGCAGACCATTATGGAGAGGAAAGAGGGGGGGGAAGGCTACGATCTCCGAGTGTCATTGTGAAGCACGAAAAGGAAGCCAGCTCAGACTGGACTTCAGGCTCGCCGGGGGAAACGAGGAATGGGGTGGAAAAACATCTAGGGGGTAGCCGGGGCCAACATACTCTATACCAAAAGTATCGAGAAGGTTGGAAACCAAGGAACATATATAGAAGCACCATGAGAGAGAGAGAAAAGGAGAGAAAAGGGGATGGGAAACGTGCGGCGCCGGTATCGGGAGGGGGGGGAGTCCGCTGAAGCACACAGGGGAGGAGGAGTGCAGGAATTATCTGAATCCAAAAAGTCGCAGGAGAATCTAGTAGATGATTCTATCTCGGACTACTGTAGACGATGCGGAAAAGAAGAACTGGTGGGAGGGAGAGGAGTGGTTGGGAGGGGCGAGTCTTCCCACAGTGTGGCCGGAGGTGGGGCAGACGAGATAAAATGGGGTGAAACGTTGGACTGGGGGACGGGAGGTGCGTGAAAAGACCTGTGTCGTGAAAAGACGGCGCAAATTTTTTGCTTATTCAAATGACGGTGAGAAAAACCTGCCAGAGCGCGGATGGGAAAAAGAGGGATAAAAACAATAGCCTCCCCAGCAAAACAAACGCGGCATGTGAGGGGAAGGCAAGAGGCGAAAAAAACACGATCACAAGATATCCATGAGAAACGTCGTGGGGGTTTCAAATCACTGGTCATGGAGGCAAAGCATAATCCAACTTGTCTATGGCGAAACAAAAAGAAGGCGCTTGGAGGTCACTAGGCGGGCTTTTCTGTTTCTGGGGGAAGAGACACGCACTCGGGGTCGATCTTTAGTAAAACCAGAGGTCGGATATAGACCAAAAAATGACGGAGGATGAAAATGGTTGAGGGCCCGAAATGATGTTCAGATCCTCATTGTAGGTCTCACGAAGGGGATGTACGAGGCGGAAGAGGTCCCGTCCATTATCCTCCTCCATCACATAAGTGTGAAGCGAAATATTTTGGCAACCGGGTAAGGAAGAAGGCGTTGAGCGTCGGCGCGACCGATCGCAGAGGGGAGGGGGAAACCAGAGGTGTTTGTGTGGGTTGGGGCCGGGGTCATGGGGGGGGCCGTGGGGGTGGGGTCTATTGCCAAAAAATGCGAGCAGTCAAGACGCACGATTGGGGTGGGGGTGGGGGGGGGGTCGGGGGTTGGGGGGGGGTGGGGGATGAAAACGTACGTTGTGGGGTGGGGGCTGAGGGGGAGCAGGCCTGGTGAGTAAGGGTAAAACCATACGAGGCTCTTGGATAGTCATTGTTTAATCACAAAGGTTCTTGTGTACAAAGAAGCGTGAAAGTCTCGTTTGTGGGACCTTGTAATGGAAGAAGAGCCTTCAAGGGTTCAGAGTGCAAGATACCCAAGGGGAGGGCTCTTAGGAAGGGCAATAATTCCTGGCAACTACGGAAGCATTCTTAGGTACTGGCCGGGACATGTCGCATATACTTCCAGCAGTGTACCAAGGAACGTGCACAAGAAGACGGGAACTAATGTCTTTATAGTTCTTCTCCCCAGTGCCGCTAATCGACGTCTCGATGGCGGAACATCCTAAATTTCCTCGGCGCAGCCTCAATTCAATGCAGTTCTATTGTGGTCTGAGAGCTCGGGAGAATGAACGAGAGTCGAGAAAGGAGAAGCAGGAAAATCCAATTACAGGAAAAATTCAGTGAGTATATTGAAAGAAGGGCGGAGTCAGACAAAATTAGGAGAGAGGATGACAATTAGCCCTGAAAGCGGAATTTTGACGGAGAGCAACTATGATAGCATCCGGAACGGGGGAATCGGGATTTCTACGATCACACTAATTGAGGGGAAAGAAGGGAGATGGTGGGAAGGTGGAAAGGAGTAGTGAGGAGATACGGGGGAGAGAGGGGGGGTTTTGAATCAGGAAGAGAACTGATTCTGTTCAGAAAGACAGTAAGGAGAGTGGAGGAAGGCGATCGACGGGTGGTAGTGAAATGTGGAGAGCAGGGAAGAGGTGAGGAGTCTCTGGGAATGATCAGCTAACAAAATCTGTTACTAGGTTCGATAAAGATGAGCATGTGGTCTATGGCTGGATGGCAGGCCTGGTTCAGAGTCAGTTCGGTGTGGGCAATGGTACTACGAGGGGTGGGGGGTAAGGGGCGAAGGGAAGAGGGGGTGGCCTAAGGGGTTGGAGAACATTGAGAGGTGACCTGAATACTTTTGGAATACGTGTAGAGCCAGCAGTGCTGTGGCAAAGGCTGGTTTGGCGGAAGCCGTAGTGGCCCGGCTCTGGGAAATGACGAGGGGTAGTATGGAATGGAGGGGTCGAGTGGCCGCCTAGGGGGGAGGCAGGGGGAGAAAGTCGGTTTGGTGTCGATAGAAGTTGTGTGTTCAGGTGGAGTAGGGGGACCAGCAACCAAAAAAGTAGCGGGAAGGGCCGGTGGGGGGCGATGAGCACTTAGTGAGGATCGAGGGTTCCGTTGGCAGGGGGAGTACCGGTGCAGGAGGCGACGGTGGCAAAGGGGGTGGGCAAAGACATGGAGCAAGAGGATAGGGGGGCAGGCCGTTTGTATGCTGAAACGAAAGGGGGGCGGAGCATGCGCCTGTGTACCAAGGACATCCTGAGCGTTCTTTCGTGTCTATGGGAGCGGGAGGGGTGGATAGGTTTGGAGGACGTGATAAGTGAGCATAAATGAGAGAGTCAGAAAGGGGGGTGGAGATTGAGGAAAGCGTTGTAGGGTGTGTCCGTGTCTCGGTTGCAGAAGAGCCGGGGGGGAGGTTGGGGTGATGGGGCGAATGTTACACGCTGAAGACGGTAAGGGGATTAGAGAGGGGCTGATAATGGTGATAGATTGTGTCGAGTAGTGTTAAGGATAAGCAGGCCCATGTCCCAGGAGGGGGAGCCTCTGGAGAGGACCGAATACTCGAGAGCGGGCATAGGGAGAGCCCAACTAGGTCATGTCAAGGTGCGTTCATTTCGTGAGAGATAGGGTGCTGGACGCCAAGGGAGGGGTACGGATGTATAGGACTGAAGATGCATGTGGCTGCATATGGGTAGGGCTCAGGAGATAAGGGTCAAGGTGGATGAAGGGATAGAGGGCCCAGTCATGGTGGGGGCTTAGACCTTTGGAGGGGGATGGAGAAGATGTGGGCAGGTTGAAGAGTCCAGCATTTCCAACGAAAAAGATGAAAGTAACAAAAAAAAACTGGCGTCGGTTAGTTTTGAATTTTGTCCTGTGAGGTTATGGCATCCGCCGCTCCTAGGGCAGAAACACGAGCTAGTAACGGGGAGGAAGACCTTGATTTTACCTAGCCTTTAGTTTTCTTGTTCTGTTGGCCGGAGACAATCCAGATCGTTAAAGCTGGTGTCTCGAGACAAACCAAATTTGCGTCGAGAAGGCTGGTGGGACTTCTGACCTTTATTGCACAAAGAGTGGGGGGAAGTCCGAGTCCCGTGAGCAACTGCAAGGCTGGGGAGGGTACCAGACGCTAGGTGAGGCGGACCCTCAGCCGAGGAGTTATTACAAATTGGGGGAGAACAGGAAAAAGAAAAAGTTATGCGGGGTCTGTGGCAAGATGGACGTGGGAACCATAGTTTGACTTAACGGCAGGAAGTCATAGAAAAAGGAGTTATGGACCGGAAGTTGTCTAGGCTGTGGGGTCATGTGTGGTTTTACGCGATATCTCGGGGTGCGGGGAAGGGACAATGCCGCTGGAGGTTAGAAGTGGGGGCGAAAGGAGCTGGAGTCTGCCAGGCTGTGGATAGACGATAAGATGTGTATCATTCTTCCAGAGGTATGTAGTTGAGGTCTAGAGCTTTACCGTTTCTCGAGCTGGGTTGGAATTGGAGAATTAGTGGGGTGCGTCATAGTTTGATAAAGAAGGAAGAAAAACGACCGGGCAGTCGGGGAGGGTTGTGGCAGAGACGCATAGCGTAGTGACGCGAGGGGTGGGTAAACGGAAGCGTTGTGGGGAGGTGGGCATAGAGGGATGGTACACACCGTCAGTGGAAGCTATTCAGAAGATCGGGTCGGGGGTCGTCTGTAGAAAGGAGAGACAGACGAAGTGATAACCGACAAAACGCAAAGAAATTGGATAGAAGAGAAAGGAAAGAAAAATCTTCTTAAAAACATGAAAAAAATCGAAAGACTCAGCAGGACGCGATTGGGGGCGAGAGGAGTCAAAAAAAATCAACGGAATGGATCTCTGAGGGATGGACTATTCTTAAAGGGATACAACTTCGGGTCACAGGTGAGAGAAAGAATTTCTGGTGAATCGGTGCAATGTCCGGGTAACGTAGTGTTGAAGGAGAGCTATGTCAGTGAGCGAGGGATATGGGCACTATCAATTATCCCGAAGGGAATGACTTTGGTGGGGGGAGACTAAAAAACGGGGGGGACCAAGCAAAGGTCTGAACTGGGAAAGAAAAATTTCTCGAAAAAGCACTGACATAGTTGAGGGATGGGTGAGAGCTCACGGCTTCAAAGAAAGGCGGGAATCGGGGCCTTGTACCTAGGGAATAGGGGGAATGACTATTGGTTTCTAAAGATTTTGACTGGGGGGGGTAACGCCGGCGCCGACGGTTAATACATAGGGGGGCAAGCAGCATTTTGTGATTCAGACTAGGTCCATTCCCAAAAGCGGGTTCACTCTAAATACCGTCCATATTGAAAGACTCTAAAAAAGACCTACTAACGCCTCTAGATTCCCAGGTTAACGACCAGGGAAATGCACACCGGGAGAATTGTTGGCGGTGGGCCTGAGGAGGCGGTGGCGAAACGGGAAATCTCCTCCACTAAGCAGATCAGGAGAAGGTGAACAACGAGCCCTGTGAAAATAGGGTTGAAGAATATGTCGCACAAGACCTCAAGGTACTCATGCCGACTTTAACTTGGGCCTACTAAAGATGGGGGTAGCGGGAGGCGGTCTCTCATCTCGAGAGGGAGATGAAAAACAGAAAAAAAGAAGCATATCCTCGTTAAGCGAATCAGGAGGGGGAAGTAAGGAGGGCATCAACATAGCTCGCGGTTGGGGTGGGGGTTGTCTGAGGATGTGAAGAATGCTCAGACGGGAGGTTGTGATAGAACTCACGACTTGTCGGGCCAGGAGCGGAATCTGTGCTTATGGAGGAGCGAGGCAAGGCAAAAAACCGGAACAGGAAGAGGTTTGTTCTGCAGCTAACTATGGGCCAGTAGCGAGTAATATCCAGTGGTACTCATGACAGAGTTTCTGGTGAAGGAAAACGGGGGGTGCATACTTGACAACTTTGTTGTGCGCAACGTCCACAAATCAGGGTTAAAAACGACATCAAAACCAGAGCCATCACAGCTAACTTAGGGGCCAATATACCACACAATTGAGAAACATAGTTCTCTTATAAACCGCCTGTAGATCAACCCTGCGACTTAGTTTGTCCCGAGCACAGGCAACCCCTCAGCCTAGTTCACACCAGGGGGACAGATAAATCAAGTGGGATCGGCCACGGGAGAGAGGAACTTGGTGCGGTGGGGTGACACTATGGGCGAAAGGGGCTAAAAAAGCAGATCATACAATCTCAGGAGGAAGACGCCGTGGTCCAGTGAAGGGGGGTAAACAAAATCCCTTAATACCGAGCTCACGTGGGGGAATGAGGACTCATCCGGCACCAGCCAAGATGAGAAGTTCTAGAAACTTCATGGGAAGGGGACAACTAAGTGGTACGAAACCACAAACGGTAAGGATGCTTAAATATAGGGTTTGTGGTGAAATAACCGGATAAAAGGTAGGGTTCAGTCTGCACAACGAAGGAATAATTACTCCTTGAAGTTTGAAAGGTGAGGGGTACTGTTCTCTTCCTGGTGAAAGAAATGGTTGCTGGAAGTGGTTCTAACGGATGGAAGATGTACACAGTAGAAGGCGATTATCTAATGCTCGGTGGATAATGAGCAAGTCGCCTCTATCGCCGGAGGAAGAGTTGGAAGGGTCTGGAGGCCGGAGTCACGAATAAATCCCGGGCTAAGAAAAGACCAGAATTTAGGAAAAAGAAAAAAAGAAAGAAAAAAAAAAAGAAGAGGAGAAATAAGGTCCAGCACAAGTACAAACGGTCATAAACTGAATGTTTGGAATGGTCTTTCTTATGACCACCGCTGAGGGGGGGGATCTTGATTCTTCACTATATAGGGAAAATTCTGGGGGCCATATTGTTTCTTTATGAGTTTCAATTGAGTGGAGTGGGTCAATAAGCTTGGTGGTCTCTTAGTCCGGAAGAAGTGAGGTATGAACATCCTTGTATTCCAAAGCCACTAGGAGGGAGTCTGTGAAAGTGGAGAATCTAAAGGATGACCTCGCCCAAAAAATTAAGAGCCTGTGACGGTTGGCGCAACTGCCCGAGTACGACACTCAGGCAAGGAAAAAATCGGGCCAAAGGAAAGGTTTGCCAAATCACAAATATGAGAAGAGGGCAAGGAAATAACAGAGAAACAAAGATCCCAAACCAAGTCTGAGATGAGGAAAGGAACCTCTTTACTTACAAGAGGCAAGGTATGCAACTCGGAGATTTTCGTAGGTTTGGGGGGGAGAGGAAAAAGGGCTATCTCTCCTCGGAGCAAAGGCCACGTGAGCACCCCCGTAGTAAGGATATCTTCACTCGGCTGGACAACGGGAGGGAGCGGATGATTTGAAAGGGCCAAACAGTAGTCATCAGCCGTTCGACCTGTAATCGCCATCCACACCAACTGCCTTTAAGCTCTTACTGAGACTTCTAGCGATCACCTCATATCGGAATCAAATCCCGAAAGGAGTACGGAATTTCACAGGCTTCTTCAGGAGGGTTTGCAACCTTTTATACTATTTGAGCAGTGGCGGTTATGACGAGAGACGTCAGGAGGTAGGGTTCCAGGTTGGTGACATGGAATGGGCCCGTTGGTTCTCGTCCCAAGAAGTGCTTGATCGAAGAAAGTAATGGCTTACACATTTCTCTAAAGGGAGGGAAAGAAATTGCGGAAACGATGATGGAGGTGGAAACGCTGAATCAAAGAATTATTGGAGTTTCGTTCTACTCCCCTGGAGGATACTCCCCTTTTTAAAGGGGTCCTTTCTTCTGGCAACCGACAGTTTCACAGAATCAAAAAAAGCCCTGGTACGGGAGCTTCAAGGCAGGAAGAAGAATGTCCATGGGGACAGGTACACATGTGGCTGACGATCGGACCAAACAAAAGAAAAGCCTTCACGGAGGGGGGAGGATGATCATGAATCTAAGGTCCTTATAGCGAGATCCAGGCCAGAGGTGGCAGAACCAGTCAAAGAGGCGCGATGGCTCGTGCTTTTACCTGAAGATTGATCTTAGGGGGCGAAGGAGAAGATGGGGGGGCCTCAGGGAGAAAAGAATGCAAGGACTTGTAGGAAAAAAAATCTGCGGGAAGCAGAATATCGTAATAAGGATATTCTTTTCATGTAGAAGAAGTCACACTTGGTTCGATCAAGGGGATGAGAGGTCGACAGTATGAGTCGAGCCTGGGGGTCACTCAAAGATTCGTAAGAGACGACGGAGGACAGTCAGAAGCTCCGAAGGTGGTCTTGGGGCTCATGAAAGATTGGGGGGAAAAAATCTCATCAAACCGTAGTTAAAATTTGTTTGGTTAATTGGCTAAAAACAAGAGCAACGCCGTCAATGCCTCTACACTTCAAGAAACCGCATAGGAGTACCTGGGGGGCAGTAAACTGAAAATAAGAAAAAATGAGAGTACGTGGGTGGTGTTGACACTTTCCTGAAGGTGGAAGGGCCCCCTAAGTGGCGAACGAAAGAACCACTCGTCCGATCGGAGGAATAATAGCCGAAATAATTCTGAGAGTTAAAGGAACCATCAAGGGGGGGGCAAACGAGGGCAGAGCTACAACCGAATGGAGAGTAAATAGTGACAAGGGGTGCTTAATTCCTACCAGACGGCGAAGGAGATGAGAAAATTAAGGAGGGTGTACCGGAAAATTTTGGGTATTGGGGTCTTGAGGCCCCACGAA
>Ga0179593_1327671_pt1 | contig 19781 bp, 18 predicted proteins | sample CZODoug2_1_08_16_FD_185931 | JGI IMG/M metagenome (GOLD analysis project Ga0179593, IMG submission 185931) | Vadose zone soil fungal communities from Angelo Coast Range Reserve, California, USA - CZODoug2_1_08_16fungal (PacBio error correction) | ecosystem: Environmental > Terrestrial > Soil >...
TGATAGCCGAAGATCTGCAAAAAAAGATGTCTCGCAAAGGAACTAGTAACCGTCTTCTCGTCCTGCCGAAAGAGAGAAAGCGTCACCGTCGTCAGTAACGGTATAAGAAAATCAACTCAGGGAGGCGTATATACGGTACGAGGGGAGAAGCGACTGAAAGAGCTATAGAAAAGAAGACTGTGTACGTCCTTTAGTTCGCTGTACTGGAAATACGTCTAAGAAGAGTAAACGATTACAACCCAACAAAAACCGAGGAGATCGGGGATCAAGTCATTCTGGGAAACAAAATTCATGGAATCAGTGGACTCTAGTCTATCCTCTCCTCTAATCTCGAAGGAGGGAGAGGGAAGCATCTAAGCGAGAAAAAAAATGGGTTAAAAAACAATCTCAACTAGCTTCCAAAAAGGGGGAGCAGTACAGGAGGGGTTCTCCCAATTCTCGGATTGAAAGAAGAGAGCACTCTAAGGAAGAGTCCAAACATATAACTGGACATACCTCAAGGGAAGAGGGGAAAAGACTAAGGCCTAGGAGGGAAACCGATTCAAAAATGGGATTCAGAGGAGTCAGCGGTCGGGAGGAGATCTCATGGGGAAGAGAAGGCTGAGCGGGCAACTCAAACAAAAACCTAGGGAGGAATCGGAAGGAAAGGTGGATTCCTAAGGAAAACTTGTAGGAAGGAGAAAGAGGGGTCAGCTGTTCAAGGTCAAGTGTGCGGACTAGAAACCTACTGCAAAGGTTTTGGGGGGGAGAAAGACTGGACCGAGCCCCAATAGACACACGTCTTCCCACTCCAATAGCTCCTAAGAAAAGACTTGAACCATTCGGCATGAAAAAAGAAGAAGGGAGAAAAAAAGGAAAGCCGATTCCTTACATGATAGTAAGCTGGGACAAGAAGGGCTTTGCCGTATCCGAGGAACCTTAAGAAACATCAATAGAAGATATTATTTCCAGGAAAAGAAAAAGGGAAAAAAACAGGGGAAAAGAGGAGGGAGAGTGAGGGTGGGGGGGGGGGGAGGAATACCGCGAAGAGGAAAAAAAAAAAAGATTTACCCACTTTATTATCGTTAAACGGCGCAACTTTGGGGGGGGAGGGCGACCCGATAACTTCGGGAAAAATTGGATGGGATCAGGATCTTTAAACAAAAAAAGGAAAAAAAGAGGAGGAGGAAAGAAAGAAGAGTGAGCGTCCATGCAACACAGACCGCCATTTCTCAGATAGAAAGATTTCGGCATTGCGAAAAAAGTGTTCGGAAGGGAGAAGCTCAGAAGTTCCGCCTGAAAGAGAGAACGAGAGAGGGAGTAGCAGAACAACAGCACGATTAATGTCAAGCAGGGAAGGTGTGAAGAGAAGAGGAGGTGTGACCAGACGAAGGAATCAAAACTAAACGGCAGGCAACCGAAGCTTTTCAAAAAAGAGAAAGCAGAAAGCCACCTTTCCAGCCCCTCGCAGAAAAAAAATAAGGGGGGGAACGGGCGTATTAGGAAGTACGGCAAGGAAGAAGGGGCAGAGGGGGAGAGAACCTGGAAAGCCACCAATCTTCGTCTAGGGGGAAGGAGGGGGGGTATTCTCCCCAAAAGAGACGAAGTGGGCGAGAAACCTAAAGCAAATGAAAAAGACCCGTGAGGAAAAAGGAGAATCGCTGAGACGCAAAAGGGAATAGCAAAGAGGCCGAAGGAGACAAGAATATAACAATAATCGTAGAAGAAACCGAGAGGAATAAAATGAGTAACAAAGGGAGGTAAGAGGATGCCAAGGGAGGGGGCGAGTTGGAAGAGAAAACGGAAGGGGTTACTTGGAAAAGGAGGAAAATGATGAAATAAGGGAGCCGGAACTTTCGTAAAAAACAAATTGCTGGCGGAATCTTCCAGGCGCGTAGACGAAGCCTTAAAAAACCAAAAAAAAACCAACTGGAAGGAAAAGGGTGTCGTAAAAGGCATATCTTCCTATCTTCTACTCACCGGCTCTCGAGAGGCTGAGGCTCGGACGAGGAAAGAAAAGAGGAACCCGGGGGCAGTGGGGGGTGGTTCTGTGTTGGGGAAACCGCATGGCATAAAAATCAAACGCAAAAGGAACTCGGGGGGTGTGACGGGGGAGGGGCTTGGGCTTGAACTGGTAAGGATGGGAGACTGTTCTATAAAATTAGCAGAATGAAAGAGGGAAAGAAATGAGATGAGCAGGAAGAAGGGGGAGGGGAGCTCCAAAAAGGAGATCCTAAATTTCTTCCTGTACATAGGAGGCGACCTGGTAACTGACAGACGGCAAATAGGGCAAAAAAAAACTTCGTAGCATTCTACGGGGGGGAAAGGGGATCTTGGGGGAGAGGGGGGACAATTTCTTGAGAGTGGGTCGGGGGAAAATGTGGTAAAAAAAAAGAGGGGGGGGGGATAGAGACCCGCTTCCGAGAAAAGATACGTCTCCTCGCACGGTGGTAATGGAGGAAGGGGGGGGGGAAGAGCAAAAACGGCAGGACAGGGGGGGAGAATAGAGAGACATCAGCCATTAGTTGAACAAAGGAGGTTCACCTCCTTCGACCAGGGGAGGGGAGAGGGGACGAGGGAAGCCTGCACGCATAGAAAACGTTAGTGGTCGGGGAATAACGAGGGGGAGACCTAGGACTTGAGAAGCGGGAAAGACGGGAACCGTTTCATGCAATATGGAAAAGAGCGAAGAAGGACAAAGTGAGGCCGAGTAAGGGGCATGCTAGACAAGAAGATATCTCTTCTCGGGGGAAAAGAAGAGGGATAGATGCCTTTAAAAGAAAAGGCAAGAGCCCTCAATCAGAGTACCAGGAGGCAAAGGAGAAAGGATCGGCGAAAGAAAGAAGAGGTTGGAAAGGCCGTCGGGGGAGAAAGATAGGGGTGTTTTTATTCATAAAAGGGGGGGGGAGAGACGAAAAAGGAAGGCGCCGGTGGTGAAAAGAAAGTGAATAAAACAGGGGGAAGGCGGTGGGGAGATCAAAGGGCAGGAAACGGGGGAAAAAAACTCATTCCCAAGGGGCGGCCTGAGGGAGAGGGGTAGGGTCTTCGTATACCACGGTTAGACGGAAAAAAGAAGAAAGGGCCTCTGGAATTTTCACCGGAGAGGACGTACTACACAGCCAGCACCACCTCAGGAGCTTAAAGACGTAATAGCGACTGGAATCATAACTTGGGAGGGTGGAGATTCTAATAAGAGGTGACGACTCTGGTATTTGTTGGCTTCTTTTCAGTGATCAAAAGTGAGACAGGTGAGTAGAAAAAATGGAAAAACCTGGTCGTTGGGGGGGGGATTCAATCTCTCCTCTCGAGAAACGAGCCTGGGCACACTTTCAAAGGGGTAGAGGCGCGAGATCTTGTAGGAGAAAGGAGAGAGGAAAGGCGGTCTGTAAGGAAAACTCGGGGGGAGGAGGGGAAAGTAATAGGAGGAGCGGTCTCATCTCTCGGTTCGGGAAAGGGGACCGGACATCTCGGTGGAAGAGAAAGTCCGGGGGGAGATCCAACATCAGTAAAAAATGGTTGAAGGCGGGTCAGGAGAGTAGTGGGTCTCTTAAGTTAAAAAGGAATCACATAGCCTTTCTCAGGGAGAGGGTCAAGGGGGGGGAACAAGGAAATGACTCCAACGCATCGTGCTCGAACCGTAACGGAGGGAAGCGAACCAGGGGAAAACTCAAAATAGCACGAAGCCCAGCGGATATAATACCACCGAAAGAGAGAGAGAAAAAAAACATATGAGTAAAGATATTTCCAGGGGGTCTTAGATACATGGGTGGAGGCGGGAGCGGGAGGAGAAGAGGGGGAAGGCAATGAATCCAAAGAAGACTTTCTTGGGAAAAAAAAGAAAGGAATAGATTCATTCGGGGCTAGGGAAAAAATGCTAGGTTCCTTAGAAGCTCGCATCTAGACATCGCCTGGCAACGGGGGGAAGAAAGAACATAAAAGAGAGGAGAAGGAAAAAAATTGGGGAGAAACACACCACGGAAAAAGAAAACCGACGACTTCTTTGTAAAGGAAAAACTCAAAGGAAGCGCTGAAAATATGGCCGCAAGGCACTCATCAGTAAACTAAGAAGGAATATTACGAGGGAAAGTTCACAGAACACCAAGGATCACGGAGAAAGGAAACGTTTACACGGAGAACTTGGAGGCTTTGCAAAGGAAGGGAGAAAGATCCAAAAAAAAGAACAAGAGGACCCTTTCTATGAAAGGAGAAGGCAGAAGATTCACCTAAGGAACCAAAGAAGGGGACTTAATCTACAGACACCCAAAGGACTATTCAAGGGGAGCCTCAAAGTCCTATTCAAAAGCGGGAATTTGGAAAATTGGAGAAGGAGGAAGGCAGAGCGTGACAAGACATCGAGAGGGGAAATTAATTCTTTCCCGAAGAAGAGAAGGAGCAATAAGGCAAAGCCACAGGTGGAGGAGGGATCTTCCGTAAGGTCAAGAAACGGCAAAGGAGGAGAACAGTGAGACCAAAAAAGCGGCCAATAAAGGAGGTCAGAGACCTTACTGCTCAAACCACAAGAGCCTACTGCTCAGACGGCAATCCCACACCAGTCTATCGGGTGGATCGGAACGTAGCAGTGAAAAGGTGGGAGGGAGGGACTGAAGGGAAAAAAGAAGGCAAAAGTGGACTAGAGCGCTGGGAAGGGACGTTCCGCCTATAGAGGAGCGTCCCTCGTGAAGGTCACCTTCCTCGTCTAAAAGGGGACAGAGGGGAAGGGGGCGCGGAACGCGGAAAGAAACTTTAAGGGAACCTATTCTACAGAAAAGGGAGGGAAGACTGGTCAATCGTTAGACAAAACGCGAAAAGACTTAAAATGAGGTGCCGCGGAAAAAGCGGAACAGAAGAAGGGGTCGAAAAAATTGGTTGTGAACTAGGGCGATGAGAAGGGGGGGGGCGCTTTTCAAGGCCTGGGTGGCAGTTAGCAGAAAGACACAGTGAAGGAGAAGAGGAGGAGTCAGGAGAAATCCGGAAAAAAGAGAAAGAAAAAGACAGCTAGAGGGCAATGAATTGCAACGACCTCGACGGTCTAGGGGTCCGATCCTGCAGAAGCGCAACTATATAAAGAAGAAGGGGGAAAGAATCCTTGGAGATGAAACCTTTGGAAAAAAAATATCTTTACGTCGGAAGACCCTCCAAGATCGTTCGGAGATCAGTGGGTGAGGTAGAGGGGCAGTGAAAGGGTCGGGTTATTCAAAAAGGAAGGGTGAAAAGTCTAAAAGAAAAAAGCACACCCGAGGAGAGAGGGTCGTGAAAAGGGACATTTGGGGTCCCGACACCCATATTTCAATGTGCTAGAGTTACGTAGCGAATAAGGTGAGAGAGAGAGAGAGTACGTCTTTGAGCCTAGAGGGAGCTGAAGGCTGTCATCTACTAAATCAGGAAAAAGAAGGTCACCGGAGGAAAAAGCCCGGAAAATCTTCTGAAAAACAAGTTAGGGGATGGGGGTCCCAGCTTGGAAATATTCGCATGGAATTCCTTGCGAAAAAAAAAAAAAAAAAAAAAAAAAAGAAAGAAAGAAAAAAAAAAAAAAAAAAAAAAAAAAAAAAAAAAAAAAAAAAAAAGAAAAAAAAAAGGAGCGGGGGGAAAGCTCTCAAACAAAAAATCGTATCCCTATTACGGGAACCATGGGTAATGAATAGTCAGGAAAGCTATCTAAAATATTGATTTACGAAAATTCTATAAAAAAAGAGCACAGAGAGGTAGAGGGCCAGAAGGCAGGCCCTACGGAAGGCAAGGGGGACATATTTTTCGGACGCTAAGGGAAGCGGGTTGCTCTAGAAAAAAAGGGCGGAAAAGAGGGGGGGAGAAAGCAGTGCTAACAAAAAATGAAAAGGTAGGAGGGGGAAAGTAAAACAAGCAAAGAAGAAGAAAGGTACGGCACCATTAAAAAAAAAATGAGCGGTCCTTTAGAAAGAGGGCAATCTCTCAAAAGGCTGGAAATATTCGGGAAGTACGTCAGGAAGGGACGAAGGAAGCTGAACCTAAGCTCAAAAGACCGGAATAGGAAAGGGGGGGGGGGGGTGGGGGGGGGGGGGGGGGGGGGGTGGGGGAACGGAGGGGACGTGCGGCAGGTAAAACGAATCTGCTAAAGTCTGCTGTGACCCGAGGAAGTGAGACTACACTAGGGTCGCCCTTCCTTAGGAAAGAGAGAAAGGAGATGTGCTAAAGGTGTCAATCTCAAGAAGAGAGGTAAGATAGTATTGAAATCTTCCTTCAGCAGCCTCCGCCAAGATGGGCGAAGGTCTGCAGGTCTAAAAAGGGTGGCGACCGAACCATCCATACAATGCCGCCCGACGCCGAAGCGGAGGAAAGCACAGAAACTAAGCGGGGGGAAAAAATTACATGTCCAGAGATCGCTATCAGTATATTGAGCAGGGGAGAAAGGGCTTAGCATAACGGCCACCGCACTTCGGGGGAAAGCGCGCAAGAGAATGGGAAGGAAAGAAGAAAGGAAAGCAAGGCGGGAGAGAATTTGGAAAAAAACGTTGAAGTTAAGCTTTCTGGGAGGGACGGGCCCGAGAAGGTCAGCGAGTTTTAATTAAAAAAGGGGATCGGGAAAAAAAAAAGCGCTCGGAGGACCTTCGGGAGACCAACTCCGCACTAAAGGGACCATTGCGCGACAACAGAGGCTCGTCATAAAGAAAGGAAGGACCGTAGGGACCCAGCTCCTCGGAGATATCATTAACTAAAAATGCCGACATAGAAGAAGAGGAAATCATAAGGGGTCTCCAAGGACTGAAAATCGATGGAAAGGGGGGGGAGGTTGTTCTAAAGAAGAAAGACATTTGAAGGGGAGCCCGCGTCCAGTTAGTGGGGGGGAAAATCTAATGCGAGGGAGGGAAGGATAGGTACAAAACAGGAAAAGCCCTGCTGCCAAAAAAAACGTTAAAATGCCAAAGAAGTTATATGGGGGCGTCAGAGGGAGGCCGATGAGTCGGGCGAACCAAGAGAGCTCGAGAGACGAGAAATTCGTGTTAGAAAAACTCGAACGGAGGAGAAGCCATAACGCATGTGATGTGCCACCGGGAAGCAACGGAGAAAAACCAACTGATCGAAGGTTGGAAGGTTCTGGGTTCTTATTCGGGAAAAATTTCAGGGGGGAGATCCAGTAAGCAGTCATGAAAAAAGCGAAAAAGAGAGATCACTAGCTGAACAGTCCACAGGGAGCGTCTCATTTGGCCTTTAAGGACCTGCGAAAAAACGCTGATCGATCCTTAAGGGGGGGAGGTCAGCGAGGCGGCGCAGTGAGCTCAGGATAATGTAGAGGGGAAAAGGGCTGGGGCGAGATCGATCGAGTAGGAGAAAGGAGCGTTCCCTCAGAGGGGGAAAGAGGAGGAAACGGGTGGGCTCGATGTAGAAAAATTACAAATGAGAAAAGGGGAAGCAAGGACTAACCAGGAGTCGACCAAGACTCCGGGTCTCCCGTGGGGGGCTTGTGAATAGGGGGGAGAACGGTCTCACTCAAAGCCCAGGAGGTCGCTGGCTAAAATCACCAAAAAGGAGAGATAGGGAAGGCCCATAAAGAAAATGGGGGCCGTCCAAGAGGAAATCACGACCTCTTCCCATGGCGCAGAGGGCCGGGATTCAGGCCAAGGACAAGGAAGAGGATGGGCAAAAATTACAAAAAAAGCGGGAGACGGAAGGAAGGGAGCACAAAATGGGAAAGAGAAAAAAGGAAAAAACGTGAACCTCGTCAACGAGAAGGATCCCTCGTATAGCATAGGTGGGAGGAAGGGAAGAATGCATGGGTTTACAAAGGGGGGCAAAAAAAGAAAGGAAGGAGTTGGAGGAATGGTTGCTGCGAAACCGGTGCCGGGTTTTGTGACTTTATCTACCGAGAGACACGACGGTAAAAGCGGCCAGGAGGATAGAAGGGCATGACACGGTAGCAAAAGTGGGTCAAAACGATATCCTTTCGTGGGGCCCCGAAGACCTTAGAAGGAAGGGAACCAGGGGAAGCATCAACGTCAGAGAAAGGAGGGAAACCGGGCATAAAACAGTCAAATGAGGGGATGGATTATCGAGTAACTCGCGGGGGGGGGGCAGAGGTTTTCATGGGACGTCTGAAAGGGAAGGCGCACAGGATCAGGACTGTTGTGCGTGAGGAAAAGAGAGAAGAGCGACTTAACAGACAACTTGAGGGAACAAGACGGGGGAAAGGAATTGATATTTTCTGAAAAAAAGTGGGATTAACGGTGAAGGTCCTTCCAACTGAAAGAATCGGAAAAGAGGCGTCTGGGGATCGCGCGAGGGGAGGGAAGGGAACTTCAATCGGTCCTTTGAAAAGAAAATAAGTGACTCTCTGCAAAACTGCGGGAAGACAGAGTTTTGAGGCCTATTCAGAGAGGGGAGAGGGGCGAAGAGGAGGCCTAAAGAAAATGGCTCCGGAGAAAGAATCAGAATCTAACCACTGGCAAAGAACGAAATCAAAAGATCGTTGAAAAAAAAAAGAGGGCAAGAATACAAGAGAAAAAAAGACAATCCCTCTTCAGGGGAAAAAAAAACAGGACAGCTAAACAACAACACATTATGGGTAAAAAGGATATAAACTGGGAGTCGGTAAGGGAGGAGAACTTGCTCAGGGGGGAAAGAGGCGTGAGCTAACAGCATTTCACCCCTCCGAAAAGCATGGAGAGCCGCTTAGGGAAAGAATCGGAGAGGGTTCTTAGAAAAAACGGGAGGGGGCAAGAGAGGAGCTACGGAAAAAGTCAGAAACCGGCTCTCTATACGAAAGGGACGGTTTAAGCCCAAACTTAAAGAACAGGGGCGAAAAAGATTCCTTGATACCATAAAAGAAGAAGCTCACAAGAGAAGACGCCGTAAAAAAAAAATAGGGTTTTCTAAGACCTTCCAGGACCTAGGCAAAGGGGACAAACCAGAATGGGGGGGACGAATAACGTAACCTGTCGAACCGTGCAGAGGGGAAGAGAGAGAAAGTGAAGAATAAGGAAAAATAGAAATCTTAGAAAAAGAAAAAAGGGGAACCGAGTCCCAACCCCCTCCCACCAAAGACGAAAACAAAAGAAGGTACTAAGCTAGTGAAACATCACCCTCCAGGACTAAGAAAATCAGAGCTGGAAAGACGCCTATGGAGGGGATGCCGGGGTAAAGTGGGTGATCCTTCCGAGGCGGGTGCAAAGAGGCGTTAGGGCGTAACGGACATCCCACCTCGGAAAGTGACCCAGGAGAAAAAGGCCGCCACCGGGGGGGGGGAAAGTTATCGCGACAGTGAAGGTAAGAAATTCGCAAACGGCACATGAGCTCCTGGAGAAAAAGGCGCCAAGCAGTCACTCAGGTCAACCGTGCGAAAAAAAGAGAAGAATATCTAAAGAAGGGCCAAAAAAATGCTAGCAGGGGGACTATCTTCGGCGACGTAAAAAGCGGTGGAATTTTCAGGGAAGAAGGAAGGACAGGGAGTACAGCCGGAAGAGAAAATAGAATGAAGAGCAGGACGAGAAAAGCGCAGGTCCTTGAAGATCTGGAAAGTTCAGGAAAAAGAAGCGCAGGCCCTTACGTGAAGAGATAGACCTAAGGCCTGTAAAGGGACTGACGTCAACGGCTCCTAAATAGACAGACTAAAGATGGGAGTAAGGGCTTCAACAGAAAAAAAAGAAGGTAAGATTCGTGACGGGACGTCGGAAAGGGAAGGAACAGCCTCAAGTAAAGGAAAGCGGTCTTTGGTCAAGAAAAACAAGTATGGGGAGGCTGGAGCCGTTGGGGAGAGACGCATCAAAAAAAGACGCATCTTCTCTCGAGGCACTCAAGAAGATTCCAGAAAGGAGAGAGCGCATCAATGAATCTACAGGACTATCCGACGCATAGAAGGGGAGAAAAAATAATACGTCAAAAAGATAGCCTCCGAGAGAAAGTGCGCGACTCTTTGCCCTTCGAGAATGAGAAAACGGAATCACGTGACTCAAAAGGAGAAGGGGAGCAACTGGATCGCCGGGATTAGCTACGGAAAAGAACGGGGGGAAAACGGCGAGACCCAGAAAGCAAAAAAAGAAGAAGAATTGCAGTCTAACTGAATGCGTGCCAGAAAAAAAGATTCTCTTCGAATCTATAGGCAGACTCGCCTTGAGTAGACAGTGCAGGGAAGGAGGAGAGAGAGACTACGCAGCGGGAAGAAAAAATAGAACTACTTAGGAGAAAAGTCTAATCAGGAGGGTGGTCGGCGCTTTAGGAAGGGGGATCCGAAAGACGGCGGCAAGACTCCGCATCACGACCGAGCAGTAAGCACAGGGAGAGGCTGACAGTCTGCCAACGAATAGTTTATCCAGGGACCAAAAGGGGAATGATCTGTATAGAAAGGTAGAAGAAAACATGATGTCGTTCGGAGGCGGCGGAAAAAAAAAGGCGCGTCTCTTCTCGGACTTAATCAGACATGGCAAGACAGTGAGGAAGAGGCTTCCTATAAGGGGCTAAATGGAAATGAGGTCTCGTTGGGGAGAGAAACTACGCAATTTCTGCGAGGGGGGGACGATGCTTTTCCCCCAAGAAGGGAAAAGGCTAGAACAAGAACACGAGACGTATCGAAGCTAAAACATCGAAGAAGCAGAGAGAGAATAGCACTTCCCTCGAGTAGCTCTAAAGAGGTAGTCCTGCAGGATCCGCAATGGTTCTCAGGAAGAGACATCCCAAAAAAAAAAAAAAAAAAAAAAAAAAAAAAAAAAAAAAAAAAAAAAAAAAAAAGAAAAAAAAAAAAAAAAAAAAAAAAAAAAAGAAAACAAAAAAAAAAAAAAAAAAAAAAAAAATAAAAAAAAAAAAAAAAAAAAAAAAAAAAGGACCTCTCGTATAGTTTACCTTCATGGGAGAGGAGGCGGGCATTGTAAAGGAGATCTGACTATGCAAAAACCAGAGGATCTCGTTCTAAACTATTGGGGGCTTCGCAAGAAATCCTTCACAGAGACGAGGGAGAGAAAGGCAAATCTAGAATCACAAAAAAAGGGGGTAGGAGGAAGATAAAATGCATCAAACCTAAATAAGAAGGGTATAATAATGGCGAAGAGTCGAGTCGAACAAGTGAGCCTATCGAGAAAGGAAAGAAGCCTCAAGATCGCTCAAGAGACGGTATAAAGAAACGAAGAATTAACATTTCCTTAGGGAACGGGTCAAGTCAGACCGAGAGGGATGCAAAGGAAAGGGAGGAGCCAAGCAAGTCTTTTCAAAAGAAAATGGAAAAAAACCGTGCCACAAAGAAGATCGGTAATTCGAAATGGGAAAACGTGGAGTATGCGGGAGGGAGGATGGGAACGGAAGATTTTCATTTTAACCAAAAGAACAAGCGGAGACCTTGCCTCTTTTTCAAGACACCACTCGCACGAAGGACAAGGGCTGCAAAGACATAGGAGCAAGCAGTCATAAACGGTTAAGGAAGTCTGTGATCCAGGAGAACCATCTAACTCAGGAAGAAAGAAAAAGGGGTGGGAGGGGACCAAAGAGAAGGGACAGAATCAGGGGAGATAAAAACGGCGGCTGGGACTGCTATTAAGGAAAGGTGAGGTCCTAAGAGAAAAAGATTTGATCTTAAGGGCCCTCTAAGGGGAGAAGGGAGGGATATCGTAGTGAGACGATAGATCACCCAGTCTCGACTGGACCCAGAATAGGGGGACCGGAGAGTCGAAGCACCGTGCGGGGGGAGAAGGGTCGTCGGGGCCAATAGCTCACGTCTGCTAGAAAAAGAGAGGGAAGTCGAGGGGCCAAGAAGCGGAGACCTAGATCAAATCTGGGTGGGGGGGCATCCGCATGCATGTCAAAGAAAAACTGGGGATATTTTTGTCCGGACTTGGGGGGGAGCTGAAATGGACGTACTTCGGGCTAAAAGCGAGAAGAAAACTCAGATGAAGGCGATCAGAGACGGGGGCTATACGCCGATCTATCGTGGGGAGATACACTGGAACTCGGATAATGTCTTCAGGACAAGGAAACTCAAAAGGGAGTTTCCATCCGAGGAACAGGGACTCGAGCGTAGGAAGGAGATTAGGCAAGAAGGAGCTTCGAGGGGAAAGTGCGGTCTAGATAGAAGGAAAAGGGGGATATATCACCTGAGGACGAGAAAAAAAAGGGACGGGTCGAACGGCACACTGTTTACATTTATGAGGATCAGACCACAGGATGCAAGGAAAGAAGCCAGAAAGACATCGAGACAGTCTTGTCGCCAAGAAACTAAGCGAAAACCTTAGTAGTTGAAGAGGTCGGGCGCAAAAGAGGCACACTGAACAAAAGGAGTGAGGAGGTAGTGGGACCAAACCAGCGTCAAAAAAAAGGGAAAGGTGGAATTCTCTGACACTTCTTTCAAGGAAGGAGATGGAACTCTCTAGCTCACAGAAAGGGGGAGAACCTTGGAAGGTTAAAAAACGATAATAGACCGGAAGCTAGGGAGGGGAAGGACGCAGACCATCTCCAGGGAGAGGAATGGCCTTTGGACCACCATGACACCACGTACTAAAAAACCGAGGAACGGAGAACGAAGATCCTACTCGAGAGGAAAAATGGTGGGCTTGAGAAAAGAATATTCTGGTTTGGGAGCATACTTGAAAATAAAAAAAATATTTTGGCTGAAGGTTAAAGGGGGAAATCAGCCGGGGCTTTGATCATGAAGCCGAGCAACAGACAGGGGAGGCCGGGAAAACGTCTAGGACCGAAGAAACTTGGAAAGGGGAAAATAAACATCTTTCTTTGCAAAGGTGAGGCGCAGTCTTCCCAAAAAAAAAGGGACAAGGAGGAAGAGGAATAGGGGAAGGAACTCCCATTCCTGTCTGTGAAGGAAGGAGAGTCACTCGGGAGGGGGTTGGGTGGTAGATGGGCGGCGCACGGTTCGGGGACAGAGAGGAAGAGGGGAAGGGGGAAGATGGCAATCACGCCTCGGGAGCCCGAAAAAAGGAGGCCCACTTGTCCTTAAATCAGGGGTGGCGTAAATAAGGGGAAGGAAGGAGGAGGCCGAAAAAAGCAGGGTCTTCAGCCCGGATTCAGTCTATCTGGAGCATCGAACGAAAAGACCGGCATACTAAGGAGAGGGGTGACGAAGGATGTTAAAAAACAGAAGGGGACGTCTAGAAAGGGGGTTGAATGAAGACCGGCGGGAAAACTGGGGGTCAGGAGGACGAGCTTGAGGAAAAAAGGAGAATCCTTTGCTCTCGAGCCAAAAAACTCAATTCCAGATAACCGAAGCATCGTTCAAAAGGACCCGTAAGGAAGGCGGGGTAACTGCTGCAGCAAAGGGGAGGGGGAGCCTAGCAATCCGGGACTCAGGAACTGACTATATATCTAGAAAAAAAAAGTATTAGACAGCGAAAGGTCCGGTTGACTGATAAGAAGGCAGGGGAAACTTAGAGAAGGAGGGAGCGGAACAGGGACCCTCCTAATCTTGGTCAACACGAGTTGAAAAACAGGGCTCTTTTATTGAGAAGGAGGCAAAAAACGCATTCGTCGGGTTAAAGAAAACAGTACAGCGGAAAGTCACTTAAGCAAAAAAAGCTGGAAAAAATTGGGATCTCTGAAAACGGCCGAGAAAAAACTAATTGAGTAACTTCTAAACGAGCTCAGGATAACCTACCGGGTCAAAAACGAGGGGAAGGGAACAAAGGGTCCGAAAGGGAAAAAGGAAAAGTACCTCAAACCAGATAATCTCTCGACGTGCCGGGCGCCCGGGGAGGGCGAAGCGTGCCCGCCCGGACCAGGGGAACAAGGAAAAATCATTGTCGACGGATCGGGGGGAAAAGAACGCAAATGCCCCGACGACACAAAATCGCGGACAATGAGAGGAGGATCAAAGAAGTAATTGAGTCAGGATGACTATGAAAAAAGCTGCCGGGATTAGAGGCAAATGGTGGTATGTAAGGCCCATGACACGAAATCTAAAGGGCGGCGTGCCGAGCTTGCTCGTCATCTAAGGAAAGGCAGCAGGCCGCAAACTGAATGCTCTTGGAGAAAGGGACAGAAGGGAGCTGGCACGCTTCGCCGGCTCAAAAAGGAAGAAACAGTGAAAGTCGGAGAAAAGTCTGCAACATTCCCGATCTTCTCCTAAGGCAACCAGGAGTCTGTTCGCGGTTCTTCGTGGGAAGGTGAAGATAAAGGGCGCGGGACTAGAATGGGGGGGGTGCTCACGTAAATACCGAGGCGAAAAAAAAAAACCCTATAAAGAGAGGATCCGGTTCCTTCCTGAAAGCCAAACGGCGCGCAGGTTAATCAAGGGGAGGAGAGGACCTCGAGAGAAAAACTGCCCGGGGAATCGGAACGAGAAACGGGGAAAGATCGCCCAAACTGCTGGAGGAGGGACTCAAGAAAAAGAACAATCAGGGCGTTCTGCGACGGGACGCCGCGAGCCAAAGTCCTCCGGTCGCGGGAGGGAAGAACGACATGATAAAAATGTTTCGGACCTGGGCCTTCGTTGGGAGATTCCAAAAAAAACGAGGGGGGGGGAAGAAAACGGGAAGGACTGCAGATAGCAGGGCAAATACCAGGGCGGGGATCTATCCAGAACACTATAGCGCATCAAAGGGACATCAGGTGAAAGCTCCTGGAGACGGCCAGCTCGCCCGGAGACGCAAAAACGATTACGGAGGACGCAGGTGAGCCGGACGTGTGAAAGACGAAATGAGAGAGAGAAAGGGGTGATCTCCACTCCGGGATCGAGGGGAAATCTTCGCCTAAGAAGGAGCAGAACGGGATCGGTGCAAAACCTGACAAGTACGAAAAAAAACGGCAAAAAAATGGGGGGAAGAAGGGAGAGGGGGAGAAGCCCTCACAAGAATTTGGAAAGCTCTGCGGGGGAGGACAGCCAACAAGAGGAAATGACGATTCAGACGAGAGGGAGAAAAAAGCTGAAGCCGAGAGAAAGCGGATAGCGGCCATCAGACGAAAGAGAAAAGACGCAGTTTTTGGGGTTGCTAAGAGAGGTCTGAAAAAAGTAGGCGGGGCCCTAATAAAACTCGGAAAACGATAACTCCGAAACAGCCCAGCTCGGCTCCCAGCTCGACCAACGGAAGGGGGAAAAACTATTAAAACATTTACGTCATCGCAAAACAAAGAGAGAGAGAGCGGTCGAAGAAAAATAGCAAAGTCATAGTGAGGGTATCGGGCCGAGCAAAGCCTATTCAATGACCGGGGAGGGCCGGTAGTCTAGCTTAACGAGTGAGACTAGAAAAAACTAAAAAGGTTTTCGAGGGGGGGCGATGCCGGTGCCCTCCCCAATAAGGCAAGAAGGGCCCTAACAGAAAACAAACAGAAACCTTTCCCCCCGAAAGAAAATCAGGACAAGAAAAAGCCGGGAGCTGCCCGTGAGAACGTTCCGGAAATGATTAGAAAACCGACGTGCTGGAAGACGAATCGCTAGGGAACATAAGGAAACTATCGATATGGACCAAGAAATGGACATGAATTAGGTGCGGGACGTGCAGGAGACGAGGAAGGATCGTGAAGGGAGATCTAAAAACGAAACTATTTGAAGTCTGCGAATCCTCTCCGAGAATGAGTGTGCTTCAGGAAGCTTTCAAGACTCTCGACACGAAAAGAGAGAGAAGGGGAAAGCTCAACCTGCGCACATAATATCAAAAAAAGAGAGAAAAATAAGGAGTCGAAGAGATAGTGTTCGGAAGCTCAAAAAAGGGAGAACGAAGACGATCGAAAATTACCAAGCCTGAGAAAGACGACTGAGCAGGGTCAAGTCTCCGAGAGGATAGGGAGTTAAAGTAGGGCCGGTCGAATGATTCAAATCACGGCAGCCAGAAATTCGGAAACAAAAAAGGGAAGCAAAAGAGCAGGGGAGAGGAATGAGCAGGTACCGGAAAAAGAGCAGAGGTGAGGGGGGTTCAGAATTTGGGCGATGGGGGAGAGAAGCTAAACCACTCTCTCGAAAGGGAAGGGGAGGGGGTCAGGGGCGCACCACCAGAACCAGAGAAGAATCATCGGAAAAAAAGGAAGTCGGTAGGGAAGCCCAGGCTCCTCAGGAATGCCGAGGACTCAAAAAGGGTGGCGATGCCTCTGCCGCACTGCATCGTAGAGAAGGGAAACTAGCAGTGATTTGAAGTAAACATGGGGGGTGCAGGATCGTGAAAAAAAAGAGGTAGGCGGGACACAGCGGAAAATCATAGGGGAACTGAAGATTCGTAGGGTAGCCTATACAGAGAAAGGCTGGCAAAACACGCGTCCGGAATCAGAAGTGTCCATCAAAAAGGAAACCGTTGAAGATCGGCTAGCGCGCCGGGGGCTCAGTAAATTGCTCAGACTAAGACGAGAGCAGAAATCTTGGGAGGAAGGCCCTCATGCACTTGTCCTCAGGGGCGATTGGTGCCGGAAGGGGGTAGGGAGAGTGTTAAAAAAGGCGGGGCGAGTTCCTGAAGATCAAAACCACAACCCAAAGATCGTCCTAGAGTCAAAAACGGAAAAATCGAAAGAGGGGACGCTGAAAAGGTACGAGACAACACCGGTCCCAAGTAGAGTCTTGGAACCAGAACTGTCGCCGGCTAGGCTGCATACTGGACCAGGAGGAAACCATTGCTTAAAAGAAGAGAAAATTGGGGTATAAATCCCTGGCTGAGGGGGGGCGAAAGAAAGCGCGCAGAACAAAGGTTGGGAATCAAACCGAGGTGCTTAACGCTCACCGGAGAGAAGGAAAAAGACGCGGCTAGCTCGTGTGAGACACAGAGAAAAAAGTAGGCTGGTGAGCAGAAAATGCACTCAGAATCCATTATGGACTGGTTCTGGAAGGCACTGACGGCCAGCGTCGCGCTTGGTCGGAGCCCGAGGAGAAAAGGAAAAGACAATACGTAAAATTTGTCTCGCCGAGGACGGTGAACGGAACGAGAAGAAGAGGTCTCTAGAATCGCCAGAGCCTGAGTACCTCCATGAAAAGGAAGAGACCCGAAAAAACATCCAAAAACAGAACGCTAAGAAAGAGACGATAACGCACTCGGTGGGGCAGGGACTTCGACTAATATGGAGAGGGGGGGGAGAGAAGTTGCTCGAAGGCTTTGAAACTTGGGTTGATCAAAGAATAAAGCCGGTGAAGTTATGGAAAGGAATGCCGAGCGATAAACACATTGATTCCGGAGGAAGCCGATGACTTGTATCAGGAAAGAATCAAAAAAGGGTCTTGGCAAATAATATGCAAGACCAGACACACCGGCCCGAACAGCGGAAGGAAATGAGACGCAAGAAATTGAAGTCGTTTGCTTGCGATAGAAACCTCAGATGTGTGAGTCAGGGGTGTTGCATGTATCTACGTTCAGGCAAGCAAGCAAAAGGGAGATGGTTGAAAAGGGCAGCTCGCCGCTTGCTCGGGAAAAGAATGCTCGTGTAGTGAATGAGAAGGGGAATAAATAGGTATCGAGGACTTCCTTTCCGAAGAAACATAGGAGGGGAGTCCAACAGGATCGGCAAGCGCAGCGGCTGGCGAAGGGCAAGGAACTAAGCAGTTTTCATAGGAAGGAGGGGGAAAGAGAACAAAAATGTCCTCTGCTATTAGCTGGGGGGAGATACCCTGCTTGAGGCGCGGCAAAAAGTCGTCGAAAAGCAAGGCGAGGCGCCGTAGAACCCCAGATTAATCCAGTGCAAACCAACATGCTTTGGGAACTTCTGAACAGAAAACACAAAAGACAAACAATCCCCGAGAACTCCTGGAAAGAAGGACCACCGACAGCAAAAACACGTTGAAAAAGAGAAGAGATCGGTCCGGGGTCTAAACTAGAGTGCAGGGGCGGCACGGAGAACTCATTTCTACTCCTAAACTGCTAAACACTATGCGGAGGATTCAGCGGGCAGGCGACTCGGAAAAGGGAGAAGATGTCGAATCTCTAGCGACCGGGGAAAGAAGTCCCTCAGACGCTAGAAGAAAACAGGGACTTTGGATCGGTCCAACCCTGACCGGAAAGTCGGTCTGGCAAAACGGAGAAAGGCGCAGGAAAAATCCTCCAAGGCCAGAACGCCGTTGAGATTACCGCCTCGAAAAGAGAAGAGAGGTTCAGCCGAATAGCTATTTGAGAGAAAAAAAGGGGTCGCCCTGCAGTGCAGAGCGCGACGAGCGTAATCGGCACATCTACATCTTCCGGAGATGGCGCATGAAGGGCGCAAAACGCTAGCCAAGCAAAAAAACCAAACGACGGGCGCGGGGGAGAGATCCCGCCGGACTGTTATTCCGGGCTGCCCTCCCGACAGCGGGGCCGAAAGGGGTGTCATTACTTCTACCGGCATCTGTAATGGGGGAAAAAGGTCTATCGCGGGGAAGACCTTTATAGGCATAGGGCAGGCCTTCAAAGGACGCCACTGGTTTTCATTCTTTCTGCGAGACAATAACACAGAGGGGGGCCGTCTTACTTCAACTAAACGGCGCCACTCGTCCTAAGAGCAAAAGTCTGAAACTCGAAATAGAGGCTCACGACTGGAGATCCTATAGAGTCGGGAACTGCAAAAGGTGCATTAGTCAGGGGGGGGGGGTGGTGGGTGGGGGGGGGGGGGGGGGTCTGCAAAGTCGGTGCTCCATAGGATAGACACAGGGAGGGCGGCTGGTAGCCTCCTCAATAAAGAGGGGGGAAGGTCGAGAAACTCGAAAAGTCCTCAAGTCCTCAGAGGGCAAGGGGGGGACGCGGATGGGGAGCGAAAACTTCCGGAATGACCTAAGCGGCCTCAAAACGTGGCGCAACGCTCACTCTGAGGAAGGAGGGACCATCCTCTGGAGGTCAGACGGAGACGAAAAAAAAATCAGAGGAGTTCAGTGGTAGAAAGACTGGCTGAAGGGATTAGCGATCTAAAGGGCATTCAACGGTGGAGAGGACACGAAAGACACCTTAGACTCTTCGGAGAAACAAAAAAATCGGACCTCTCCGGGAGAAAACTCCCCTATTGAGAACAAGAAAACATGGGCGCCAGCGACCAGAAGTACGAGCAGGCGCTCTCCGGAACGCTAAAAAGAAAAACTAGAAGGACCTTGGAAAACCGCATGACAAATATACAAGCTAAAAACAACGAAAGAGGAGGGGCCCCGATCTGGGGGGGGGGGAATCTCATAGCGTTAAGAAGAGATCTCTTTCTCAAGACCACTTAAAGCCAAGAAAAGGCACCAACCCTAAAATTTCAGGGACAATGCGGTGGAAATAAAAAATTGCCGGAAGCGCGGTCTTCGAGGCAGAATAGAAGGTCATAGCTTCCGAAAAATGGCGCTAGCTTATCTGCAAAGCGACGAATCTCACTACTTCTTCGGATGCTCAGTAAGGGGCAGGAAAAAAATCCGGCGGGGATCAAGAGCGCCCTCTTAAGCATCGTATTAAAAACTCTCCTAAATAAACAGAATGAAAGAGGGAGGAAGCTGCGAAAACTGAAATCTTCTATGTAGTAAAAGAGTTAAGCGCAGGGAGGGATATCTACTCCTATTTAGCCCGGCGGAAAGAGAGGCACCGTCGTCCTAGTGTGAGCGGGATAAGGGATTGTCATAAAGGTGGATTCAGGATTAACTCATGGGACTGGAAAAAACTTGCGTCTGGGGCAGAAGGCCCCTACGGCAGACTCGCTGGGATGCAGGTGGACGAAAAACCCCAAAAAAAGGTGACATGACCGCAGCACGATCTACATCAAGGACTTAAACCAGAAAGCATGAACCTCCGAGAGCGGCCGCCACATTGCTGGAAAAACGACTTGGGGGCCTGAGAACGCATGTTTCTCTTCGGAGACTACCAGAGAGATACGTCCCGAACGAATGATCAGTTTGCTGGACAGGGACGGCATAAGAAAAGATGTGGTGAGGGGACTTTGAGACCGGTCTGTGTTGCCGGCAGAATCAGAGAAAGAGAAAAACTGGCTGAGGTTGC
>Ga0179593_1563519_pt1 | contig 19779 bp, 16 predicted proteins | sample CZODoug2_1_08_16_FD_185931 | JGI IMG/M metagenome (GOLD analysis project Ga0179593, IMG submission 185931) | Vadose zone soil fungal communities from Angelo Coast Range Reserve, California, USA - CZODoug2_1_08_16fungal (PacBio error correction) | ecosystem: Environmental > Terrestrial > Soil >...
TGACCCCCGGAATAGAAGGGGTGAGGAAGCGGGACCCTCGAGGACGAGGGTCGATTGTTGCCGGCCGTAAGGGTGGAGGCATGATATGTTGAGGGATGCCGCGCGGAAAGAGCTGAGCGGCACACAAAGGGGAGGAACTGCGAACGGGGAACTTTCAGTTTGGCCCGCTTGCGGGGGTGGGGGCGTAGCAAGACTACAAGGGTATTCCAACTTGAGGGCGAGGGCTTCGGCTTCAAAAAAACGACATGGCTGATTTGGAAAGCTCGCTCTGTAAAATTACGCGGAATGCCTCGACCCACCTGCCTTCCTGAGGATGACCCATGCGGGGGGCGCGCGTTCTTATCCAAAATTGCAATGAGTTAGGGAGAAAAGAGACCCTCGGCGAACGTTAGGAGGGCTTTAGTGGTGAAATGTAGGCGAGTGAATGCCAATTATGGAAAAAAACAGTCTCGTTGGCCACGGGAGGTTTCGTATGAGGGAGTCGCAAAAGGCAGATCAAGGGATCGTGGAGATAGCCGACAGAGGGGTTTTACAGGGCCAGGGAAGTCTCAACTGGTCTGAGCACACTGTCGAAGGGACTGCGCCCTGATGGGACGCACAAAATCTAAAGATAGCTATTGCAAAAGCTTAAAATTCGACAGATGGGTTAATGCCTTTAAGAGAAGGTCTCCGGGTACGCCCCAAGGGGGGAAAATCGCGCTTTCAGTGCCGTCTTAAGAGGTTAGCTGTATTTTGGAGCGTCTACGTAGGGTTATCTCCACTCTCAGAAACCAATAGCCGGCGCCCCAGCCACGCACACCAAAAGAAAAAATGTGAGTGAGTCTCTTGAAAGCGACACCGGAGACATAAAGCGTTGCCAGGGGTTACTTGGGGCTTCGGTTGCCGGGGTTTATTGTTGGGCGTTCTCCCTATAAACAAATTCACGATAGTGGGGGGGGGAAAGTCAAGGACCCCGCGCCGCACGCGAATATTGGGGGGCTCTTGGAGTATAAAAAAGGAGGCGGGGGGTTGGCACCCATAAGGGAAGGCTGGGGGGTGTAGAAAAGAACGCGAAGCCGAAGGAGGGGACGATGAAATGTCCAAACACGAGGCGAGTATACGAACGGCTAGGGGGGGCCGAATGCGATATTGAAAAAAGGACGGGGACCGATTTCTTGTAAGAAATTAAATCTCATATTTAGAGTGCAGGGTGGGGGGTTGGGGGATGTTAAAAGGGGAGGGGTAATCAATGTCCCCCCCCCCCCACCACCAACCCTCAGTAAAAAGAAAGGATGACTCATCTAACAGAACAGATAGCAGGAGGGGGATGGGTTGGAAAGTTAAGGGAGGAAAACGTAGGAGGAGCTACCCAAAAAGTTCTCCCCGGGGAGGGGATAAAGGCCATTTTAAAAACGGGATACCTATAGAAAGTAACGGCTGGATGTATTGTAAGCTTGGGGGTGCTAGGGGGGTAAAAAAATACAGGATTGTTAATTTGAATAGGGGTCGCATATACAAGACCAGGGCAGTCGGGCGATTAGTATCTTTGTGTTGAGGGTATGGGGAAAAGGGGGTCACGGGTTAAGAAGAGCGCCTCAGCATGACCCGCATCCGTACGTATAAGAAGAGGTCGTCTAGACTTTCCGGCAAAAAAAAAGGGGATGTGCGCTGAAATCGTCCCTCAAAAGGGATGACTATCCGACAGAGTCATACTTCCGTCCTAGAGATATCGGGAAACAAAGAAGGAGATATGACGAAAAATTATAATAGGGGGAGTCTTGAGCGAACCGTGTTTGACAGGTTGTGAAAAGGGTTCCTTGCTGTGACGAGACCACAGGCAACCTGGAAAAAAGAAGAGGATTGAGTAAGCAGACTCAACAACAAACAACGGGTAGGAAAAGAAAGGCACCGTGGCGCTGTCAAAAAGAGTATTTTCTCTCGAAAAAAAAAAAAAATAGTGTGACTTTGCTAAGGAGGCCATGCAAAGACGAGTCCCAACAAATCTCAAAAGTTGGTCTGTAGTCAAGCTCACAAAATATCTATCCTCGGGAAGAACGAAAGACGTGGAGGTAAGAAAATATTCGAACAGGACGGAAAGATGCGCGGAGGTTGGGTGGAGAAGGGAGTTTGCTGAGGGACGCTGCGGAACACAATAGGGGGGGGTGCCGGGACGAGTCGTACAACCTCTTATTTTATAGTGGCCAAGTGAATGCGATTTCTAACCGTGTCATCCAGTCGAACAAAAATGACAGGATAAAATCGCGTATGGACTGCCTCTTGTCTTTTGTATCAGGACAGAGAAGACAATTGTTCGTGTTCTCTCCTTTGGAGCACACTCGCGGGAAACCCAAAGGAAACGCTTTACCTCCCGAAAAACTCAGGTACTTTCTAATGGGGCGCAGGGACAGCGACTCAAATAGAGCACTCCTTTTGGTTCGCTCATCCGGACATACCTAACAACACCAAATCCTGCTATCTGTTATCGACGGACTGCTATCCGCAAGGAGGTGGACCGCGCGGGAACACATCTAAATAAATGCGAAACTTGGTGAAGTCACAAAGGAGTAGTCCATCGCCTTCGGCTTCGAGTGACCCTCGGCGGAAGAAATCTGTAACATTTCATAATCGTCAAGTTACTTCGGCCTGAAAAAGTGCTTCATTAGGGCTTCGGCCCACCTTACAGCTTCAGACACCACTTGCGATCAGCGAATCTCTTGATGAAGCATGGCGGACAAGGGAGAAAGAATCGAAACTCCCCACCTCCAAGAACTAAGGGGAAAAAATCACCTCGCGGAAAATAGTCGCCGGCCGAGGCGATCAATTCTTTTCCACTGCTTCTCACCGGCTATTGTAAAAAAAAATGGGAAAAATCCGAACTAACCAAGCTCGTAATCCAATGAAACGATTCTTCCGAGCCAAGCAGGGCGAAAGACTCAATCGACAGAAAACAATCCCACTTGAAAAAGGTAGAATCAGTGGTTCAAGGGAAAAAAAGACCCCGCGAGAGGAGGGGCTCTCACCACATAGGTGTTCTATATGGGAAAAAAATTCAACGGGTGAAACCATCTTCTGGGCGGTAAGGATTCCCGTAAACAGAGTTCTCTCCTCCAAAAAGGAGAAAGAAGGCTGAAAGCAAGGGCAAACTCGATCCGCAGGCATTTTGGATCGACTTCATCGAAAAAGGATCGCATGCAGAAATGCACCGCAAAAACAGACGGGTGAAATCCACGTAGGACCAGGGTTCAGGAAGAGAGACACCGGACCCAAAAATTTTTTCTCCCTACGACAATGTAAGAATGGTCAACGCGGCATTCTCAGCGAAAACTGAATTTTCTTTGAACTGGGTTCTTCAAATCTGCTTCCTCCCCGGAAAAAAAGGTTTATACCAGAAAACGCGGCATCCTCAAATCGCGGGACTCACAGGGAAGCCGCAAAACAACTCCAAAGTGTAACATCGCCAAAACGGGGGGGCCAAAAAAGTTAGACAAGAAACTCTCTGCTAAGCAGCCTCAACGGTGATCCAAAAAAAAAGTCCCAAAAGGCAACGTTAACCTCGCAAAGATGTATCCGGGCAAGCTACTTCAGCCAAAGAAAGAGCTCTTCAGAAGCCTAGGGGTGGCTAATATCCTCTCGACTAAGTATACAACGACGGTAAGCCTAAGAAATCCCATTCCTTAAGGGGGAAGACCGATTTAGTACTGAGCAGAACGTCCTGCGGTTTGAAAGGGTGCGTTTGGGGGTTCTTCCCGATCTCAATCTTTGGTGGGGCTCAAAGCTCTTGGTGGCGAGTCCTAAACAACCACGGTATGAGGAAAAGATACACCCCAAGGATTGTCCAAAGCCCCTACAAATAGGCGGGCCTCACACACGACTCAGGCCCCTTCGGAGGGTCAGTATAAAGAGGCTGAAACCATAGGTGTTATTTTATTAGGGCAAATACGTCGTTTTAATGGCTAGGATAGGTACGGAAAAGTCCTCCTTTATGCCGTCTTTTAGTTAGTATCGCGGGCGAAGCTTCCCCATCTGCGGTCTGGGGGGAAAAACATCTTATGGGAGGGGGATCTATTGAGCCTATGTTTAGGTTAGGGGGGCCCATGATAATTTATTAAGAAAAACGTTCCTTCCGAAAGGGCCCGATTTGCCTACGACAATTGAGTTTGTTTTGGCCAGTTAGAACGTATTGGAGATTAAACACTATTGAAGGTGAGACTCGAGCGCGAAAAATTGGGGGAATACTGAGCCCAAATTACAGGAAAGGACTGAAGAAAGGGTCGTAATTCCGGAATGACCCAGGCCTTTGGAAGGGGGAGTTTATTCTTGAGGGTGGAATTTTCGAAAAAGAGGGCAGGGGACCATGATCTTTCGTGGGCCACGGGTTTCTTTAAAAGGGACGGTGACCCTTGGGAAAGCTTGAAATGGAGGGTCGTCGCGAAAGCGATGCTGGCTTGCAATTTGTCAATAACGACGTCCTGCTTATATCAAGGCCGGATCCGGAATTGGAAACGGAAGACGGAGCCTGATGGGAAGAGAGCATTTGAATTCGAGGCGGGGCCCTTGCTTAAAAAGATTCACGTCGCAAAAAAAAGGGTGTGGAAAAAGACTATGCGGGAAATACGCCCTGCAGGACAGAGAATAGCTTCCTAGTGAAAGGTGGTCGGGGGATTAAAAGAATGTAACTAGCCGGGAGGAAAAATGAATTGCAGGATGGGCCGGGACGGAGATTAACGCTAAGGTCTTTTACAGGGAGTCGGGATCTCCCGGGGGAGGGCTCCGAATGGACCTTTCCGGCCAACGACGTAGCACGACCGATTGGAAAGCGATTCTCCATCTGTGACCACTTTATCCGTTGCCGAAGGCTCTAAGCGAACGCCCAGGTAACGGGCGAAGATGAAGAACCAAACTCGGGAACGATTATAATAGCCGAGGAAAGAAGACGAATGCTATATTCATGAGGAATAACAACCTTTCGAAAAGACCTAGTGAGAAAAGGGGGAAATAATCGGATGTCAGTACCAGTAAGAGGCGACACGAAATATACAGATAAGGACGGAATTGGTGTGTTGTCGGGGAGGTGCACACGGATTATAGTGACCCCGGCGGGTATTCTGCTGAAAAAAGTTTTCCGACCTCCGGGACAAAAATAGGCTTTATTTATGTGGTAAAGGTTATGAAGACAGATCCAAGGTAAAAAAAAAACCATGAAGGACAAAAAAAGGGGGGAAGAGCTTTCGGGTCCTCAAACAGGGCAGTCCACATTACTAGGTCTTTATTTTTTTAGAAGGGGCGACTATTTTTGGGGAAGGGACTACGGGTTTGAAAAAAGCCCTCTCCTTCACAAAACGAAGGAAAAGGAACCAAAAGGGAATGCCGACATAAAGACATTTCCGGCACTCCAGGAGGATGATGGTGGGCGAGTGTTACGCGAAACAGCCAGGATGACCGAGAAACAACCGACGATAAAGGAAAAAGGGATATAGGCGGGAAAGACGAAAAGAGGAGAGGAAAGCGCGCAACTTGAGGATAGATAGGTAAGGGGAGCTTGACCGACACGCCAGGCTGAGGTTTGGGGGGGCTAAGCAGGGTTAAAGGAAGGGGGCCTAAACAGTCAAAACGGTTAGTTTAGAGAAAAAGAAATAGGGGGGACGCCGACCACGGGAAGGGATCTCAACAACAAAAAAGAAGGAGGAGACTGGATCTTACCTCAACAAAGAAAATTTTCTCTCGCCCATTTACAGGGGCGTGTGCGGAAGGTCTTCACAAACTGCTATTCCAACAACCCTAGGAGTTGTCCGTAGGGGGGAAAGAACAGACCAGAAAAACTGCTCTGAAAAAATATATTCTGAAAAAAGGTGAAGGCTAACAATTACAGACCAACGGATTCTGACTCGTCGGGGGCGGAGGGTCGAAGGGGTGCCATCAGAAAAAAACAGCATACGCAGTTTGAAGGAAATGTACGGGAGGACCTCTTCCCGGTGGGGGGGATTAAAGAAAACGGATTGGTTTAAGAGGGGCGACCCGTGTCCCCGCCAACCCCCAAAGAACCAGAAAATAACAGTAAGACCGCTACTAATCTCGTTCCGGAAATGAGTCTTGGGAGCCAAAAATTAACCAGAGACTTGAGTGTCCAAGAAAGTGGGATAGGCCAGGAGCCCATCCCCGACGCTTTAAAAATAAGGGGATTCTCCCGGAGGGGCGGGCATACTTCAGCAGACTCAATCTGAAAAAGAATCGACAGGGTGTGTCTGAATGGAACATCCCTTAACTCAAAAATCCGAGTACGAAGAAGAGAGGTCTCTGCAGATGAAAAAAAAAATACTGGGTTACGATGGGGGACGATTCTTTAAAAAACAGGAATCTAACTATGGAAAATGGGTGCAACAAAATGGATTTAAAGAGGGAAGACGCCATTCGGAGGAGGAATGTCCAATTTCTTATCCACAGAAAAATTCACGATGGGGAAGTGAAACATCGCGCACGAAACTTAGGGCGTCGACGTCTTAGGAAAGAGGAAGGCACCCAGGGAAAGGCAGTGGAACGAGGGGAGGAGCGCCATAAATCTAGGATTTAAGTCCTCATTTCGGAGGATACATCTAAAAAAAACGGCCACCCCCCGGATCCCTCACAGGCTCTCAAAATAGAAACGGATTTCAGCCCTCTTTGGGGAACGGAGGTGGTAATCTCAAAACCTGCGATAAGAGAAGTTTCACTCGTGGGAAACCGCAGTTTCACTGGATTTCTAGACAATTATCACGAATTAAAAAAAAGAAGTCATCAATAACCCTGCAAGCCGATAACGCTCCCAAGCCTGGTAACTAAAATCCTCTTAAAACTCAAAAAGGAAACCCTGGGGAACGGTCGAATAGGCCAAAGAAAAGGGCCAACGAACAAAAGGGAATTCAAATGCTCACGATAAGGGAGCCGTTAGGGTTTACATGGAACCCACTCAACTGGTAGAAGAAAAACCGTATCAAAAAAAAAACACACCTCAGGAAATATCTGGACAAAGAAAAAACACAAGCGAGGGAAGGCATTGGGCGAAAAAAAAGAAAAAGACGCCTGATAATTGGAAATGGTAAACACCGGGAAAAACGGGTTGAAAGACCGCGCAAATCAGTAACCCGGAACCAAGGGGGACTAAAAGGGACTCCCGACCTCACTCCCTTTGTTTGAGAACTCCACGAGGAACCCTCCTGGTCACTAGGGGCGGCCCAAGGCCCATTGAATGGCCTTGGTCCTCAGCTTTTGTCACTGTGCTCTCATGGAATACTCTCTTCGCGGCCAATTTTAGAGCGAGCGGGGGATCAAAAAGCGAAATAAAAACATCAGTGTTGTCAGCAATCACAGCTCAAAGCCAAACAACAAAAGTTTTGGCGAAGAACGGAACCCGTAAAGGTCACGTTCGCCAAGGAAATCTCATGGCCTCAGCCTCAAAAACATCCAGACAATGTACATAGCAAGATGTCAACGGGACGCTCGCCCTCGGAAGAAAAAAGCAGCGCTTCAGCCTAACAGGGGCAGAGAGCTTCAAAAGTCGGACCTTCTGCCAGAAACCTCTGTCGACTACGGAAGACACGACGAGTCCAAGACCCCTCCCATTGCAGAAAAGGTGCACCCTTTAGTGGAAGCACAGAAGGAAAAGGCGGTTGGCAGTGGGTTTCTTTTCGCATCTCCCAAAAAGGCCCCAGGTGCCACGGCAAATACCAACCTCTCTTGGTGCGATCTCTCAAAAAAGGTTGAGGGAAAGGAGATGAAAAAAAATAGCGGTCGAGCCAACCTACCAAAGACAAGGGAAAAGGCTTGAGAGAGAGAAAACCCACCAACAGTCACCCTTAAGGGAAGGGAACTTATCAGGACGAAAGGTGAGGAAACCATTAACTTCATTACAGGGGAGTATTCCGCGGGACGGTTTTTACATTACGGGGCTAGAGGACTAGGAAGAATCAGGAGAAGCGAAGATGGAAAGGTTATTCTGAAAGTAAGGGGCGTCGGATTCCCATCGTCAGGGAAATTGGGGGGCCCAGAAAAAAGGAATGGGGATATTTTAAGGGGGGGGGAAGAGGAGACGTGTTTTAGCTGAGCCATTAGAGTGACTGCTAACTTGTAAGTAAGGGGACTGCTTTTCCGTGAGCTGTTGGAGAAGAACCAAGGATTTCCAGCAGGGGAGTGAGCCGCAGGGGGGACACGATTTATGGGTCGTGAGCGAGGGGAAAAAAATCCGGAAAAATTTTAAAAGGAGCGTCCTGAAGAAGACCCCCTGATTGTAACTGACGTAACCTGGACTTTGAGAATGCCGAAAAAAGTCCACATCTGGCAAAGGCGTGAGGGGATTTGAGAAAGGAACTACCCGCAAAGCACGGTTGAAAAAAGTTAGACCCCTTTCTTGAAGCGTCTTGGACATTCCTGGTATGAAGTCCATTGGGGTGGTGGCTTGATGGGATCTCTACAAGTTCCTGATATACGGGGGCCGTGTGGGGGCATATACCTACTAGGGGGTGGTCTTCTAAAAAAAGAGGTTGCTCGTATCCGAATTCCAAAATTGGAAAAGGGAGGAGTTCCCTATGTTTATGAGCAATTTGTGATCTACAGGTTCTTTCAGGGGAGAAGGGGGGGTGATTCGGAGTACCGAAAAACACCAAAGTTTGTGTGGTAAATGGGAGATACTATTCTTTTAAAAACATGTTAGAAAGAAAAGGCTATCTATAAAGTTCATCTGCTTAGTACGAGAAGATTACTGGGGTATAATTATCCTCCCTTACTTAGATAGGTACATACACTAGTAAAATTAGGATCTAGGGGTAAGAGAGAAAAGGGAGCGGATTTGAGAAGATATCTCCGGGGGGTATGGACTGGGAAATTTAGTATATTGAATGTCCAATGCAGGTACGTATCCTCCAAGGGTGGCGATTCGTGAAATCGTTGGGAAACAACTTGACAAGGGGCGGGGAAAGAAAAGGTGGAGAAAGGCTCGAAGCGAACGCTAATTAGGAAAATTAAAGGACATAACGAGGTATAATAACTACCAAGTAACGAAGGCCCGGGTTCGCCTGAAGAATCCTTTCTTTACTCCATATTGGAGCATCTTTAGGGACCTGGGGACCTGTATTAAGTCAGCAATGAATCAGTAAACCACGGGGGAGCTTCTTCTCCAAGGAACCAGCTCTCGGTCGAGGGTTTTTGCGTTCCGGATTTTCCAAAATGATTCTGTCGGGGGGAACAGCCCGGAGGGAACCAGGGAAAGTGATCTGCTTCAAGACATGGCAAAGTTAAACGGGAGAACAATATAGTAAGGGGTGAGGCCTTATTTAGGGGGAGGAGGGGATGTTCAGGGGAAGGGTATCATCTAAAAGGGGGGGAAGAATCTAACCTTTTGGGTCTCTGTGTCGTCAGAGAAAAAAGGGAATCAACAGCAGGGGGGGAGTTATTTTTTGGGGATGAATCGGGGTGCGAGGGGTGAAAAGGGAACGGGGGAGTCACTCCTCATTAAATCCGGAACGTAGAAAAACGTTGTATCGCTACATTTCGGAAGCAAAGGGGGCGCTGGGGGGCCCTAGAGGCGGCGCTCACGACCGCAGATTCAAGAGGACTGTCAGGGAGTCTTCAAATCTCGACTACGCTACGAAGGAGTGGGGATGGGGGAGGAGCTTTACTACGAAGGGTGGAAGTGTGGTTAAAAAGGGTTCTTACGGGACTCCGGGGGGGGAAAAAGCAAACCTGGGGAGTATAAGGGTGGGGGGGGGAGGCCTTACCACGGTTAACGATATCTCAAAAACGGATTAGGGGGGAGACTGTTACACCTTGTTCTGGAAAAATCTGGGGATTCAAGGCAGTTTTCCTGGGGGGGGGAAAAGTCCCAGGCCAAGGAACCCGGAAGTCAAACTCAAAATTGTTGCGGAGTCAAAGCAAAAAAACTATCTATCCCCGCAAAAAAAAAATGGGCGCGAGCGACGCAATATAGTAGGGAGGGGAAAGACTGAAATATCACGAGAAAGCGGCGGTGTTGTCCGTGAGCCTTTGACTGGAAAGAGACAGCAAAAGTGAGTGCCGGGAAGTAGCGGCGGAACGACCTCCGGTTGGGTTTATTACGTGGTCCGATTGGGGAGGGGGCTAACCCTTATTGACAAACTAAAGAGAAAAAGAGAAAGACAAGAGTAACTGTGAAGTGGAGGTAGTGTGTATCTGCGAAAATCATCCAATTAAAAAAAGGGGTAAGAGTCCTCTAGGAGGCCCACTCAGGAAAAGAAAACTCCGCTTTAAACCAGAAAGCCAGCCTCATGTACGAGAGGGTCTCCCTGATTTGCTGAAAAAACACGCAAGCAGAAAGAAAAAAACCCCGGGGGAAGGAGCCAACCTCCGGCAATCCCTGAGCAACACCAATCGAATCGATCTTTTATCGGTGGCGGGCGAAAAAAAAACATCCTTTACTGGTGAAGGGGATTACAGATTAGGGGGATAAATAGAAGCACGAAAGGGATTTTAAGGGACTGAATATCGCAAAATTTCTTACTTGTCCATCAAGGCGAAAGGTTGGGCAGAGAGGATCCCGTTACTTCAATCGACGGAGAATCCATCGGAATTCGGCCAGACCTCTTCGCTAGGGGGTGGAAAAAGTTCTAAGGGGACCAGCACTCTCTTCTGAAAGTACCGCAGGGGGAATGCTCCGGAAAATTCGAAACCAAAAAAAACCGGCTCAAAAGACGAAAACCTCAAGGGAGCCCCGGAAAAAAAATCGGGAGGGACTCAAAAAAGGAGACCCGCGGAAAGGGAAGATGGTCCACTCGTAGAAATGACACACCGGTTTTTGAAAAGGGCAAAAGTATAACCGAAGTAAAGCGTAAGCCTCGCCTTCAAAGCCTTTCTCAGCGAAGGAAGGGCTTAACTTCCAGGGGGAAAAGCTTCTCTAGAAACAATCCAAAAGGGGTGCAGGCAGAATCATTGGTTCATAAAACCGAACCTCGAAGTGCTCTCTAAAGAGCAGTTTCGATCCTTGACAAGGGGAAGGGCAAAATAAGGTACGAGCACGTGGGGACTGCCTCCTAAACACAAAGAAGGAGAGTCTGTATCAAAAAAAGCCAGAAGACCTTGGAGACTACATATCGAAAAAGGAATTGGGCCAGCGAAAGAGGGGGCAGGGAAATGGTTCCCCCCGGGGGCGAGAAAGGAAAAACGGGGAAAGTCAACGGGGAAGTCGAAAATTCTAGTCTCCAGGTCAACCTCCAGCCAAGGGAGAACGAAAAAGTTTAACCCTCCGCAGGAATGTGAGACCAATCGTTGGGAAAAAGGGCTTCTTAAAGATCAGGCGACGCGAGGAAAGAGAAAATTTTTAAGAGCGAGGTCAGACGAAAGTTTAGAGCCGCCGAGAATGTCCGCAAAAAAAAACGCCAAAGTGTCGCCAGGATAGGCGTTTCCACACCGGTACGGTATCATCCACTCTAAGGGAGTCCCGCAGAAACCCTAGAGCCGTATAAATGATCGAAGACTAGAACTTCTTCAAAGTCAGTCACGCAAGAGGGGAAAAATCCGGCCGACGTTCAGCAGAAGGAGAGAGAGGCATCCAGGAGATCTTCCTCCTAGTCTCGAGAAAAAACGACGTAGTAAAAACCTCCCATGAACAGAAGTTCATGGGCTAGGAACCTTTAAATGAAAAGGAGCGAAGCCTAATTTCCATGAAAGGGAAAAAGTGCTGTGGGGTATGACCAGCGAAAAAAAAAAGAAGAGGACATTTGGGGGGGGGAAGGTCCGCCCGTCCAATGGGTGCTACTCTCTCAAAAAGAAGGTAGGAGGAGGGGTAAGAAAAAAAAGGGTCCGGGAGAGAAAGGAACCTCTACGAATACAATATGAGAAAAGGGAGAAAAAATAAAACTCACACAAAAAACAAAAGGGAAGAACGATTCTCTCATTACAAGTGTGCGTCGGGTAACGAAGAATTTTAGGGGGGGGGGGAAGCTTAATACTTCTGGCTTACTTATTTAATATTATTAGGATAATACCTTTATAGCGGGGAATTTTAGAAGTCGGGAGTATGTAACCCTCGGTTCGATGGGAAAATTTTTCAACCAAGGGAAAGGTAATTTCATTGAGGGGGATCCTAGTGGAGGGGGGGGAAATGAGATGAGGAAAGAAAACGTTTCTTCCGACGGATGGTCCCTGGGCTCATTCCTACGAAAGTGGGGGTTGAAATTTTCGCAAATTAGGAAGCGGACAACAATATGGGAGGATCTATGAAGAGCGAGGTCTAAAAACTGGGAGAAAAATTGCGGGACGAAACAATTCCGGCACGGTTTATGATACCAGAGTGTCCAGGGAGGGAAAGGATCCAAAATGGGGAGGAGGGTGAAAGTTTCGAAAACCCGGCGACGGGACTGAGAAAGATGGGGGGGATCGGGGAAAAGGCCCGACAATTATTGGCGATTGGTAAAAGGGGGGTTCGATGCTTTCTTCGGGCTCAAAGTAGAACGGAAAAGTCTGGAAGTTTTTCCCAAGAGACTAGATGGGTCTTCTGGAAGTCAAAAAACAAAAAAAAAAACACAAAAGGGTTGCGAGGGGGACTCTTAATTAAAAAAATAAGTGGTAAACGTAAGTCTCTAAGAACTGAAAAATGTTCGGAAATGTGTCTCTTCTAGTAGTTGCAAGGGAAACGCTAACATCGAACCACAAGTGGTGGAATTCAGGGAGGATACTAGGAGAAAAGCTAAAGTATGTTTCCTCCATTTCTCGATGGCGAAAAGGGGCATGAAGGTATTATAAGGGGTTGTCTTTGCTTAATGTATCTCCGAGGGAAATAGAAAAAGTTGGAGAAAGGAGTTTTTAAATGAAGATAAGAAGGAAAGGTACTTACACAAGAGTTTTCCAAGAAGGTGGGAGGGGTACATGGCTGCTTTCTGGAGGGGTTTTATTGGGTCGCACGGCCTTTAATGTGTCAATTTCCAAAATTCTTACTTGAAGGATATGTATTGGAGAGGAAGAAATTCAGGTGGGGAACCCCACTGGAATCTAATAATGACTGCTAATCGATTAGAGGAGGCGTAAAATAAAAATTAAGCGACGAGATTTCCCCACTCGTGGGAGAATAACGCAAAGGAAAAAAGGAAGAGGAGATTCATACAGGGAAACAGTTCTTTAATACAGTGAAAAGTTATATTCCTGGGGAATCTGGGGGCATGAAATGGGAAAATATCAGCGAAAGAAACAGAAAAAAAAAGTAGGAGGGGGTTGTGCAGGGGGAGGGGTCCCGGAACTACCAAAAAAAAAGGAGGTAGAAGGCAGTTTTGTGTTCTGGGGCTGGAGGTCTTCCTTACTAAAACTACGTTATAACCTGGAAGAAACATGAGGCCGGGGGGAATTGGAGGGGTGGGGGGATCTGGAACAAATGAGAGACACAGGAAAACGAAATTTGTAGGGGTTGAGGGGGGTCGCAGACAACACGACCATTGCAGAAGCGAGTATTATAGTGGGGGGGGGGGTTGAAGATGTGGAGATAGTTTGGCTGCTGACTACGGGGGGGGAAGCACTCTATTCACCTACGAAAGAAAAAGGTATAAACCCACAGGGGGGCGTCAGGAGAAATTGGAAAAGCAAACTGCGTAATATTTGTACCTGTCCAGAGTCGCCTCGGGGGATGACCGCTAAAAAAAGGACGAAGGGAGACGTCACAGAAAAAAAGAGCCGACTATATGCGGTCCTACGCAGGGAAGGAGAAGTTGTCTGTAAGGAAATAAGACAACGGGATGGGTTGTGGGGATCGCAGGGGGGAGGGGGTTGGACTCCTTATGCACCACATGCAAAGAAGGGGGGGGGGGGGGGGGAGGGAAAAAAATACATAGTTTTTGAGGAAGCCGAACAGGGGATCTCAGAAAAAAAGGTATGCGGAAGGGGGAGGGACACCGTGGTAAAAGAGGAAGCAAGCTATTATTTTCAGAAAGGAAGGTTACAGTGTTGGGGGTTGACGGGAAAAACAGGGCCAAGAACCCTCGCGAAAACAACCCGAGGGGGGGAAAAAGTCTTCAGCAAAAGGAAAATCTAATCCTAACGGAAGGGGAAGGGGAACGCATATCTTCGTAAGAAGGGGGAGCTCAGACGACGGACGGAGTCTTTGAAAAGGGGTTGGTCCTTTAAAGATGGACAGAGGGAAACATCCATCCGAAAGGGGTGACCGTAAAGTGGGAGGAAGAACTCTTCCCGTGGGGGTTAAAATAAGGTGGGGGGGGGTTAAATTCGATTGGGGCGAACCAGAAAGGACTAACAAGGGAAAGAACCTCAAAGGGAATCGAACTAACGCGTAAACTGTGAGCTAGGGGGTAGTGGGGGAATCAGAGGATCAAAGGAAAGTTGTCGTTCCTTGACTTGTCTCAAAGGGGGGGGGGATGCTCCAATAAAAGCCCTCCGCCTGGAAAAACCTCCCTAAAATCATAATGGGGGGAAGGGGCCTATAGGTTCTGAATGGCGACTTGCAGAAAAGGAAAAACTCAAAAATCTTCCGGGAATCACTCAATTTGGGGGAGGAATACCATCCTCCGGGACCATCAAAGAACACCCACGACGAGATATCTGGTGGGGAAGGAGATCCTAAAAAAAGAAGGGGTTACTGATATGATAGAGAAAAAATGGAAACCGGCCTCTAAAGGAAACTGGTAGTGATTCACGAAAAGGGGGGATTGTGGAATATCGGGGAGGGCTTCTTAAGGGGTCCTCTTCGTTCTAAAAATCACGAGTGGGGGGGTTCAGGAGAACGTACTCTGTCAGCGGGAGATCCATGAGGGAAACGCCTCTTCACGGAGTCAAAGGGGTGTCACCGACTGTGCGGAGAGGGCCAGAACTCTCGGCGCTAATTTAAAAGAAAGGACAGACATCTCCGGAAAGGACAGGCGAAAAAAAAGCCGACGACTCATGGGGAAAAAAACCCCTCGGCACAGCAGTTAATATCCGTAAACGGGGAAAGAGAAGAATTCATTTTTAAGGGGCTTCTCAAAAAAGAATCCTTATCCGAAAAGAAAAAAAAAAGCCGCTCGTAAAAAGAGCCTTCAGGGGGGGATCCGAGAAAAGCAGGGCTTAAACTAAAAGAGAAACATCTTCGAAGCCCAATAAAGGGGGGAGAGGTTTCTAATCATGTGTGTTCAAGGGACCCTAACGAGAGATATTGCTCAGAGACCATACAAAGGAGTTCGCGACTTGACAGGGTCAAGGGACGAAGGTCCCGAAAAAAGGGGGGTGGATATAAGACCGACGACACAAGCTTCGGAAGGGGCAAAGAACAAAATCGATCGCATTCAATTGTAGCGAAACAGGAAACCATGAATGGGCAAGAAAGATATTTGGAAAATGGGGTCACCTCGAAAAGAAAAACGGGGGGAAAAAAAAAGTCACAAGGAAAAGGGTCGAAAATGAAGAAAAAACCCTCACTCCAATTTAAGAAAAAAGAAAAATGGGAAGGGTAAGCTCGGAAAAACTTCCTGATTGGGGATCCCCTCATATTCTCGAAATTCACTAGGATTCCTCTTCGGAAACCACAGAGATCTGAGAGAGCCTACTGGGGGGCGGTAAGAAAACCATTCGGGCGAAAACACGAAAATTTGTCGCTGGAAAGAAACCGTTTCCACGGAAAGAGGAAACGTGAGGGGAAAGCAATCGAAGTCCCAGCACTAATCCTAGAAGAAACTAGTCAAATAACATCAGGCTTCAAACATTCTCAGAATCAGACCTCCGATGTGGAAAAAACTACTGAAAAGAACCTTTCAAAGAGAGGGGAGACATTTAGAGAGGACGACACAGGAAGTTATGTACAACTGAGAATCCACTAGACCAGTAAGTGTAGCCGCAAGGGCACAGAGCGAAGCAGGCCGGTGGAGGTTTTCTGAAGTCGACGCAGAAGGGGAGGGGCAAAGAGAGCCCGGCCCGCTCTTGGGGATACGAAAAAAAAGAGGAGGAGGAGAGGAAACAAAGACCCGGCCAAAAAAAAAAGGCGGTAGAGGGGAAAGGAAAAGAAAAACCGCACCCTTAAACACGGGAGGCCCTTCGGCTTAGTCGAAAGAAAGGGAGACAGGAACTTTAAATGGGAGGGAGAGGAAGGGGGGGGGAAATTACTGGGACTACTAGGAGACCAGGGGAAAGAAAAGAGGTTGCATTTTAGGCTGAATCTTAGGGGGGGAGGATTTCCCTCTAGGAAAGGGGGGCTAGGGGGGGAGGGGGGAAGGAGGGGAAATTGGCATTAGATTGAGGGGGAGGGGGAGTCAAAGGGAACGGCTAACGGAAGAAAGTACGGCGTGGGACAAGGGGGGGCTGGCGATGCTAGCGGAGTTTGATTGGTTGTGCGAGTGTAGGCCTGTGATGAGCCAGGAAAAGAAGGAGGAGGAAGAAGGGGCTCTGTAAGGGGAAAAAGTATGCGAGCGACTGAGGAAATCCACCTTTTCAGAAAAAAAATTCCTGGCCGTGGAAAGAAAAATGACCAGTAGAAAAACGTGTTCGTTCGGGGGGGGGCGGGAGGGGGGGTTGTAAAGAAAAGGGCGAACTTTACAGAGGGGGATGGGAAAACGTTTTGGTCGAAGTGACCATTTCAGAAGGGGACAGGCGCTGGCAGGGGATGAATGGAAGAGGAAAAGCCTCAGGAGAGGGGGGGCTTGGCTGCTTTTGTCCAAGAAAAAAGAAGGGTGGTTTCGGCGGAGGAGAAAGAAAGGGGGGGCTCTTGAAAAGGAGGGAACCGAAAGACAGGGAGAAAGGGTCACTAGAGATTTAATATCGAGGGTCGGGGGGGCAGGGGATTCTACCTCGAAGGGGGGGGGGGGGCCGGGAGAGGAGGAGGACCGGATGAACACGCAAAAGCTTTGCTATCTGATATAGAAGGTCAGTCTGAGTCGAAAAACTGGTCGTTGTCCTGGAAGAAGGGAAAGTGACAAGGAAAGGAAAGCACGATTTTGGAGATTGGCGGGTCGAAAAACGGGATTAACGAGGAAGGGGGAAGAGGGGGGATTGGGGGACGGTAAAGAGAAAGGGGGTGAATTTGGGGGGAGGGGGGAGAATCTAGGGAAAAGGTCCTTCCGGACGGACGGATCCGCCGAGAGTGGGGAAAGGGGGGAGGACCAGTGAAAAAAAGGGAAGCAGGAAGAGGGAGGGAAGGGAGATTATAAGACTTCGACAAAAAAAGCCTAAGTACCTGCTACGATTAAAAAAATCTTAACGAGGAAGACTCAGGAAAGTAGAGAGTCAAGGCCGGAATAATAACAGATAAAAGGGGGCGCATAGGGAAGATCGGTAAGAAAAGAAAAGGAAAAAAGGAGCTGATGGATACAGAGGGGGAAAAAGACAGATATCAATTCTCGAAGGGGGGCAGTGGGGAAAGAAGGAGGGATTCGAACACCAGAGAAGGAAAGATGGGGGGGAGAAGTTCCCGCAAGAAGAGGAGGAAAGTAACATTATTCTGGTAGGGGGGGGGGCAGAAGGGGAAGTCGCTAGTGAAAGGGGGTTATACCGAAAGAAAACTGTGAAAGAAAGGGTACCAGATACAAAGACAGGGAAAGGAAGGAAAGCTATTATTATCGTTCGGGTAAAGTGAGGTGGGATATGGTTCGCTAGGGGGGGTACTGCTGGAAGGAAGCTCAGTCAAAATACAATAAGAAACGTAGAACAAGAGAAAAAAAGTTCGGCGGGATCCGAAAAAATGCTGTTGAGGAGGAAAAGAAGGCCCTCATCAAAAAGAAAGAACGAAAAAATTCAGAAGGGGGGAAAAAAAGAAGGGGGGAGCTTCCACCGAAAAGGGGAGGAAGAGAAAATGCGTCCTCTTTTTAAACACCCCTCAATGGAGGTAGAAAGAGGGGGAGCTTGAAAGCCGGGTGGACAGAGAGGGGTTCTTGGACTGGACTCCTTATCAGAAGGGGGCAAAAAGGTAACTAGGGCGAAAAAAAGAGTGTGGGGAAAAGCCTAAAAGAATCTCAAAAAAAAAAAAAACGGAGGAGGGGGGAAGGATAACTGTTCACCTGTGTGTCGAGAGAAAAAAAAAAAGAGATTATTTTGGAAAACGAAAAAAGGGTGTGGGAATGTGGCTGCTAAAAAAAGGAAAGACACTGCGGAAAAAGAAAAACGAAGGAGGGGTTCAGGGGGGGTAGCTCAAACGGGAGAGCCTCCTGCGCGGAGAGGGAAAAGGGGATAGTACGTTTATGTGAGAGAGCAAATTCTACCATTACTTCAGTAGAAGGGTGGTGAGAGTCATCCTTTTAAGAGGGGACAGCAGAAGAAAAGGGTTTGAGGGGAAAGAAGCGAGTCGAAAACCAGATCCCGTTGGTTTAATACGTGAGGATTGGGGGATTTTATGCAAAGGGGGCCGATAGTCGTCAAGACCCAAAAGAGGAAAAAAGAGACAAAAAGCTACTAATAGGGGAGAAGGGGGGGCTGCCCTTTTGAGGGGAGCTGCGACTAATCGCAAATTACCAAGGGGGGAAGGAATTGAAGGGGGATTTTGAACCACTAGCGAGAAACCTCCTGTTAAAGAAAGCAAGAGGTTAATTCCAGATATAGGGGAAAAAAGGGGCGGACTGCATACTCATCAGAACAAAGAAGAAGGGGGGATCACTCAACCCGGGGGAAAAGAAGCCGGGAAAAGAAAAGCAACACACAGAGGGATCCTCCTGCTATCTGTTCTAGGGAGAGGAGTCGCCATCGGGAGGGCATTGATTACCTAGAGGGAAGGAAAAAGCAGCTAACGAAAAGGGGAGTAAAAAGGGGGAATCTTCCGGAGGAGAAGAAAGAGGGAGTCGCTTTCCTACTTGGAAAGGAGTTGATGGAAAGAGTGCTAGTTGGAAGGGAAAAGCCCGTTACTTCGTTCGGGGAAGGGGTAGAAGAGCCTACCGCCTCTTCAGGCTTCAATGGGGGTGCCACCGCTGGCGAAGGGGGAAAAGACCTCTACGAGAGGTAGGAACCGACATCGAAAGGGGGGAGTAAGCTAACAAAAACAGAAATACTACAATGGGGGGGTGGCCCCCCCCCCCCCCCAATGAGCTGTGCAACAGAAATGGCTACGTCGCCTTCCCCAAGTAAATCTCAGGTGGGAAAGGAAAATGCTTCAAAGGGTTCCTGGGCAAGGGGGAGACTTAATCCGAAGTACAAAAGCAGATCAGAAGCCCGCAAAGATTCTCCTCTAGGGCCCTAAGGGAATCCTTCTACAGAGAAAGAACTAAACTAAAGCCCACTTGGGGAAGAAGAGTAATCATGTGACAATTTCGGGGGGCAGCAGCTATATTCAAATGAACCGGGCTCCGTTCTCTCCTTGAATGAAAAGGAAGGGTCTGGGAAAAAAAAGCACCTCTTGGGAGAAGAAATCAACACCGAGATGATGTCTGGTAAAGAGAAGACAGAGTATCTAAATGGGACTCGAAAAAGATGAATGGGGAAGATTAATAATTTGTCATAAAATTTTTCAGCCGGATCAGAAAAAAGAAAGCCCGCTCAGGAAAAAGGGTCGCCTCTTTAAAATTGCAGACACTCACAAAAGACAGAGGGGGGGGTGTAAGAAGAAGGGGAACCGCGGGTCTCGGCCAGGAACGGCCGGGGGGCCGCAAGGTGACGTGAGAGAGCTTCCGACGCCAAGTCATATCGCGGCTCGCGAGAGAATCAGTGGGGAAGCGGAAAAGGAAAAGGAGAAAGGTTCGCCAAACAAAGGGCGTCGGCATGAGGGGGGGGGACCACAAAAAGAGGGTTCGCCGTCAATCAAAGATGGGGCTGAAACGAAAAAAGGTCACCGACAATCAAAATCGACTGCGGCAAAGGAGAAAGAAAACTATTCTAAAGCCCTCGAAGGGAAGCCTCCTGGAGGGAGAA
>Ga0179593_1659353_pt1 | contig 19779 bp, 21 predicted proteins | sample CZODoug2_1_08_16_FD_185931 | JGI IMG/M metagenome (GOLD analysis project Ga0179593, IMG submission 185931) | Vadose zone soil fungal communities from Angelo Coast Range Reserve, California, USA - CZODoug2_1_08_16fungal (PacBio error correction) | ecosystem: Environmental > Terrestrial > Soil >...
CCCAACCACCAAACCCCGGAAGGGAGGGGTTGTCATTGACACCGAAAGGAATGGATTTGTTTGAACACCAGAATCTTAGTCGCCGGACAGCAGGAAAGGCGGTCGAGCATCGCACCTCTTAAGTGGGGGGAGCTTATCGTCACGAAAGTGGGGAAAGAACCCCTATGAGCGGAAGAGAAGGACGGTGAAGACCGAGATGGAAGGTGGACACCCCGTGATCTCTTGTGCAAGACAGACATGGGCTTCCGGTAAGGGGCGGAACAAAAGAGATGATTCAAGATGTTCTGCGAAAAAAAACAACAACCCGCCGGTCTCGTGGCGGTCACTGGTGGGCGGTAGAGCTGCAAAAACTCTCTTTGAAGTTCGGGATTTTTAAGTTGCGGAATAAAAAAAAAAACCAACAAAGAAATAAACACAAGCAAAAAAAAGAGATGCTGGTTGTAGGTAAAAAAAATAGATGGAAGCGGTGGCTGGGGCAACAAGGGGAAAAAAGACACGGCATCTCACGGAAAGGGTAGGGGGGTCGGGGAAAGAGTCAGAATCAGGGGAAAAATGGGGCATACGCAAGTGCCAATGAGGCTTAGCATTGCTGAAAAGATAGGGCCGCCTGGAAAAGAAAGGTAAACCAGCGTCAGTGAGCAAGTATAGAAATGAAGAAACCTATAGATATGAGTCAATGAGGGACCTGCCCTAGGTCTGCCGATACTCGCCCCTAATCTGCGGGGAGGAAGGGAGAGAGACACGGAAGAAAGCGGGTGAAGCCGAATCAGGGGAAAAAATTAGGGGAAGATTGTCGAAAACACAACATCAACACTGACATGGTGGGTGGTGTCTGGCGAGGCTCGTATCACGCAATGGCTAGATCTTTGGAAGTAAAAAGATCAAAATAAAACGAAGTGGGGGGGATAAGAAAGCAAGGAGAAGGAAACTTCGTACTATAAAAGAAAAAAACCCGTGTGACGCACCGACCTTTGTTGGCGAGCAGCCCGTGTAGGGGGGGGGGGGCAGGTGGTTAGATCCAGGGAGAAGTAGAAGGGCGCTTCGAACTGACGGGATAGGCATAAATGATGATCTACGGGATCGGCCACGAAAGGACTGACTGCGAGGGTCGATGCAAGAAGTGGGGGCCCGGTGAGAGCAGCAAGCAATGAGCAAGCGATAAGAGACCTCGACAAAAAAAAGCAGACGCACGAGCCAGAGCTGGAGGGAAACCGAGAACTGACGAAAGCGCTGAAGAAGTGTGGAGGGAAAATAAATACTGAGGTCTAGTGCCAGGTACTGAGCCATGGTAGAAATTTATGTTGGGAAGAAAGGGGGAAGAGAATCGTGGTAATGGAAGCAGCAGTAGAGAAAGGAACAGTCTGAAAAAAGGAGGGGGGACAAATCGAAAACTAAAAATATTCTCTCGACAAAATGGTGAAGGGGTCGAACTGAGGACCATACATTCCTTTAAATTGGAGAAAAGAAGGGTCGCGTACTTCCAGAACATTGAGAAAGGGAGCGGGGATCGGGGGGGAGCATAAAGAGGGGGGGTGAACAAAGATGCACATCGCGGAAGATTTATTGAAGGACGCTGAGGGGTGAATCAAGGAAAATGCTAAAGGAAAAAACGAAGAGCCGCGACCTTGTGACGAGACAGGGACAGCGGCGCTACGGGGACCAAGCCGATCGAGATGAAAACGAGCCTTGGGCCGTGTAGAAAAATGTTGCGGTAAAGGGGTTAATTTCGTGGTGGGGGGGGAACTGGATAGGGGGGCACAAAGTGGAACAAAGGGTAGGCAAAAAAACGGAGCAGCTGTGTGCGTGGGGATAAGGAAACCGCCGGAGATCAGGGCCCTCCTAACTCCGGAAAGAGGGCAAGACGGGGAAATCACGTAGCGCCACCTACTGAAGGGGGAAAAACACTAGCAGAGAGGAGAACCAAGAGTGGCGGGTTGTGGCGACGAGGCGGAGACGGAATAAAGATACAAGAGAACAAAAGACAAAACAACCTCGACTCCGGCTAGGGAGGAAGGGGAATTGCGAGCGGAAGGACAAGGTGGGAAAACCGGGGGGGTTCAAGACGTGATTCGCCTGGTCACTAAGCGACGTAAGTATGACACAATGCGAAAAATGTCATCCGGGGGAGGGGTACATAAAAAGTCTTATGACACCTAGAAATCCGACGAATGGGAGTTGCAGGAGGGAAGGCAAACGGGACAAACAGCGGAGGGGGAGGATCGGAGATCATCAGTGCGGGAGGTGAGCCGTAGACATAAAGAAAGAGAAGGAAACTTAAACGGGTCAGAAAGAAAGGGGAGAACGCCCAGGCAAAAGAAAAAGCCAGAACTTTGGATCCGCCCGGGACCCACGGTGCGTCCTGAAGACAGGAGGACGATCACTAAGAGAGAAAGAGAAAGAAGTGGAAACCCGAAAAAAAAAAGGGAAGGAATGTGAGGGACGTACGTCAGCATTTCAGAAAAGTCAACGGAATAATGAAGTTCCCGGGGAGCGCATCAGAAGGTTGGATGGAAGGGGGTCAAGAACCAACAAAAAAGTGGCGGTTAGCCAGGGACTGAAATCATGGAAGAAAAAAGTGGTTTAAAAGAACAAGTATCGGGCTATTAGGGGGGAGGAGAGGGCAAAAAAGAGGGGGAAAAAAGGGGGCTAGACGCAAAAAGAAAGAAATACCATGACCTCACTCTCAGACATGATCCCAGAAGGGGCCATATCCGTAGATTGAAATCGAGAATAAGGTATCGGCCAAGAGCAGAGGGCAGCCAGTGGGGGGAAAGGGAACTACAGCCTGCATGTATAGACCAAGAGTTTCATGTCGCGGGGAAAAAACTCTCCTAATCCGATGAAAAGGAGAGGTGGCTGTGTGGAGAAAAGAAGTGCAGAGGGGAGAAAGCCAAAAATTAAAACGAACGTAACTGCTTAAATAACAGACAAAAAAAAGGCATTAGGGGAGGGGTTTGGGGGGGGGCAATGGGGCGGAGCGCGGGTAGAAAGGGGGGTGAACTAAAATTTGACAAACAGTCGACGAGGGATCGGAAAGGGAACAACAAATAGGGAAAAAAAGGATCAATGCCTGTCCGCGGGAAAAAAATCTGCCAGCGGCATGGAACGTTTCCCTTCCGGCCCAGAACGAGATGACGGCGGGAGAGGAGAAAAAAAGACGGGAGGTGGAATCAGGCCGTACAGAAGGAAGAATGAGGTATGTCGACGCTAGTACACAAGAGAAAAGACGACTCTCACAAAAAGAACACAAAAACCGGTCTGAGGGAGTGAGGAGAGAGGACAAGGGAAAAAATCTCTAAAAAAGGGGTGAAAGAGAGAGATCTCTAGGCAGGGAAAATTGTTCAGCGCAAACAAAAAAGTCGTCAGGTGGGGGAAAAAGAGAGGGCGACGGGTTGCCTTAAAGAAAGGAAATCCACTCAGGCTCTCGAAGGCCGGGACGGTGTCCCTCAATTACAACGAGGAAAAAACGAGCTAGGGATATGAAGAGACAAAGTACAAATTTATTTACCGATTGAAAGTTCGGGTCTCCTCAAAAAGGCAGATGAAAGGGGGTTGGCTAAAAACGAAGGAACGGCATTCAGCGTGTGGGAGCAAGGGAAAAAGGGAGTACAGGGTTCTAGAGAGCATTGGGGGGGCGTCCACAAACAGGGGAGGCCTCGGCCCAGGTGGGGGGAGTGGGCACAACGAACAATAGTGTGCATTATTCCGCCGGAGGAAAAGGAAAATTTCCAAAACACATGGGCCAAACCTGGAAAGGAAAAGGTTCGAATTGGGGAAGTGTCAAAAAGTTTGCCCGCCATGGAAAATTCGGGGGTAAGCTTGAAGAAAGGGGGAACCAAATGGCGGGACAGCTCCAATATGGCGGTGGGCTGAGGGGAGGAACAGGGACAGATGTATATCAAAAGAGGAGCTAACCATAGGCTTCTAACTATCACCGCAAAAGTCTTATCTGAAAAGAAAGTGGCGAAAATTGGGTTGGTAGGACAGCTGAGGGAATCAAAAAAGGCATAAAAAGAAGGAAAAAAATGTCTGATGAAAGTGACGTCCCGGAGAAACCGGACAAGGTCAGTTGGTGGAACATCCCCTGAAAGAACGCGCAAAGGAAGATGAAATTAAAGCGGCGCGTGCCTCCTTGGGTCATGGCACGAACGTCTGAGGGCTTGAAGAAGGCAATGGCGCCGGGGGGCAAACTAAGGAATAAATAAGGAGAAAGACATGCAGAACTCAACTAAAAAAAATGATTAGGGTGGAAACGAAGCAGGGGGGGGGGAGCACTGGATGAATCGGAGATGTTCGCAATCGAGGTCGAAAACCGGATTCCTATGAAGCGGCGCAACGTGATCCCCCTCTGCAAAGAGTACGAGCGAACTCAACTAATCAAAGAGTGATAACTGAAGGGGGCTCCCAGGTGAAACGAAGCCGGACGAAAAAAATAGGTAAGGCTTTGTACGGGAGATGAGACCGGGGACTAGTAAAAACCGGAAAGAAACAGAAAAAAGAGAAGTTAACTGGTCGAGGGAAAGTAACTTGAAAAAAAAAGGGGGTCCAGGTGAAAGGGCGGGAAAGGAATCAAATGCCGGTAGGAGAATTTTTTGGGAAGCGGGTTTGTTTTCCTCTTGGGGCATTGCTGGACCGGGAGAGAAAAAAAGGGAGGAAAATTCATGAAAGAAAAAGGGAAATGGTACGGCTTAGGGGGGACTGTGAGGGAAAAATGCAGTAGGTGCTGCTACCGGGAAAAAGTTCTAAAAGAGGGACAGCTGGAAGGGAAGTCATATCTCGGCTGAGGGGGTTGTGAAGGGAAGAAAACCTACGCCACAGCGGACTTAACGTCGGGTTTGTTTCAGAGGGTCAAGCCTTAAAAAAAACGATAACAGGAAAGGAGACTTAGTGCTAAGGTCCAAAACGGCTAGGTTTAGTCAGCTTGTCAAGAAAATCGGAAGCTGCAGTCCTCAGCGGAAACTGGCAACTGGAAAGAACGAGATGTAGTGCGCGAATGGCAACCAGAATCTAGACATTTGCCAGGAAGTGAGGGCGGGGGGTCCAAAGAAGTTGCTGGGGGACGAAACCATATAACGCATCAAAGAGAGGCCGAATCAGATGCGTGGGAAAGCAAGGTTCGAGAATTAGGAAAGAAAGTTTAAACGAAGGGACCGGAGAGCAATTCGGATACCCCTGTTTGAGCGAGGAGGCGAGGAAAGAGGCGCCTAAAGGAAAGGATGAGAGTTTCCCTAACAGCGGGTCTAATAAGCAATTGAAAGGGGCGACATTCACTGAATCTCCCGATTCAGGCATAAAGCAGCGCAGCCTCGAAGAAGGGTCAAGTAAGGAAAGGGCTGGAGGAAACAAGCAGCCGGAGAGGAGGAAAAAGAGGGGGAACGAAGGAGAGGGAAGGAGGGTAGTTGATGTCGAACGCCTAACAATTCGGGAGGAGATTAGATGCCAGCCGTAGAATCAAAGAAAAGGTAAGAACTCAGACGTGATTATTCACGTTACAGACAAGCAACGAGAACTTGGTCAACTTGCAGAAACTACAAAAGGGAAGGAAAAAGACGGGCGAAGGCGGACTGTTCATAGACAGCGAGGATGGGGGAAAAAAAGGAAAAGGGAGGGGTTAACTAGTCGAGGCTAGGAAAAGGAACGTCTCTCCAAGATGCGGGCTGGATTTCGATCGAAAAGAGCCAAAAAAATCGTAGCTCGGGTGGGGAAAAAAAGAAGGAAACCGTTTGGGATCCGGACAGGCCGGGAGGGAAGTTATTGGGGGTGGGAAAAGTGGTTTTGGGAGGATCGCATCAAATGAAATGCCGTCAGAAAAAGGAAAGGAAGTAAGTACAGGAGTCGGGCTGAAAAAAACCCAAATAAAGGGAAGAGGGCCTATCGGGAGGGAAAGAAGACGACTCATTGAATCGGAAACAACATCAGAGGGGCATTAAAAGGAGAAAGCGGAACCGCTGGAGGAAGAGTCTGGGGAGGGGAAGAATAGAAAAAAACCGCGTCTTGCAAATTGCTGGTTGAGCACATCGAGAGAAAAAAAAGGAAGAAAATCGGGGCATAGTATGTAAAACCCAAGGGGGAAAGGGGGTTGGTATATGTACCGACCACAGACGCAGCAAAAGTTGGTAAAAAATTCATCGAAGCATGGGATGGTCATAAAAAGATGGGGATTGGAGATAACAGCGATAGGGGGTGAAGAATCCTCGTCAAGGGGGTTGTGAAGAAGTCCAGGCAGAGTCAGATGGGGGATTAGAAAAGGTCAAGAAAAGCGGGAGGCGAGAAAAAAAAAAAACAGCGACGGTCGAAAGGAAAAAGGAGAGAGACGCGCGGAAAAGAAGAGCACTGGTGTGAAACAAAGGATATTTTCAAACAAACAGCAGAAAGGGAGGAGAAAGAAAAGCAAACTACGCATTTGGGGAAAAGGTGAAAAAGGAAAATAAGTCCGAAAAAGACAAGGCTCCAGCAAGTCGGGACAAATCTCGAGCTGTGCGCGAACTAACCGTTACTCATTCTCAAGGCTCAGAAGGGGAGGAAAAAGTGGCCATGGATCATGCGCGGAAAGGGGAAAGAATAGGGAGATATAGAAAAAAGAATGTATGAGAGGGGAAAGCTTTCACGTGGCTAGCGAAATACGTCAAGAATTGTTGGACAGTCTCCATAGAAGGGGAAGGAAGCGAATTCACCGAACTCGCTCGAGCAACAAATCAAGACGCTTGAGGCACGAAAGAGGGCCGGACAGGCTTAATTTTACGGGAAAGTGAAGATATCATCCAAAGGGGGGAGGGGACCAAAAAGGTTTGGAAACCGAGGGGGAAATCTCGTTGAAAGCGCAGAGCGGGAGAAGCCAGCAGCTAGCAAAAGGAAAGGAATAAAAAGTGGCTAAAAAGAAGAAACAGGTGAATGGGAGGAGGGGGGGAACAGGATTGCGTGTACACTATCTTAAGAAGAAAAAGTTGACGCACTTTCGGGTTGAGAAGGCGAAAAAAAGAGGGGGGAGGACCACAGAGACATAAAAAGGAAGGGGCTGATAAATGGATCTTAAGTGGGTGAAAAAAAAAACAACGGAAACTTGGAGGAAGTGAAAAAGGAGTTGAAAGAGGATAGCGAGCTATTATTGAATTCCAGGAAAACCAAGTAGGGAGTCATGACCTCTCTGGACCCTTGGGGAATTGTGGTAAGGGGAGGATCATCACCCTACGGAACCAGACAGAAGTGGTAAGAGCTTGGTGGGGGCAACCGAAAGAACGAGGGGTAGATGAAAGCGGAAAGAGAACGGCCCAAATTCAAGGAAGGCAGTAAAATATCAACCGACTATGGGAAGGACCCAACAGAAACCTATAACATCTCTCACACCAGAGGGGGGAAGGAAAAGGAACGGAGAGGCTAGGACAAATCAAATCAAATATAAAAAATAGAAATCATTGACTAAGACAGTCATTTCATGTAACGTGGGAAAGGGCTTAGCAAAAGTCCGTGCGAGAAACAATGTGTGACAAAGAAAAGGAAGGGGATGGGAGGAAGGAAGAAATATACGTGAGAAGGAGAGCGGTATCAATCCGTAGGAGAGCCATAACCAGCATACGGAAAGGCTCGGGTTAGGCAGGCTTGGCAGCCAACTTTTTGGGGGGAAAAGCGAGGGAGGCCAGGGAAACAAAAGTCACGGAAAGGGGGGGGGGGGAGGAAGAGGGCTGAAGGGGAAAGGAAAGGGACTTGGGCGAATCAAATCGTAAGATGGTGGCGCTATAAGGAGATTACAGCTTGATCCAGGGAGAACGACGACTACCCCCTTCAAAAAGGGGGTGAAGCGGCCGGGCAGGAACGCAAAAAAATATATTCTCAAAAATTATCCCTGCATTCCAAGAGGAAAAAATTTCGGTAGGGTGACGTACTCCCAGGATGGAAAAAAAGGAAAAGCAAAAAAAGTCAAAGGGAAGAAGACGAGATTTCACCTTGACGCGAAGAAGTGAAGGGGGAGTGTCCAAATCACCCAGGGGACCGGTATCCCTCGGGGAAATCAAAAGTGGGAAAAGGACGGCGTCAAGTTTGGATTCAACGGGCACTTACCAAAAAAATCTACTCCCCTCAACACGAGAAAATCGGAAATAGGAAGCGGGAGAGGCGAAAACTGTTTAGGGGGGGGAGGCAGGCTTTGAAATCGGAAAATTACCTGGACGATCAGATACAAGAAAGAATGGTTGGCCAAGCAGTGGGGTCAAATTTTCCGTAAGAGGGAGGAGGAAGGGACCTTTTCAGAACGCGCAAACGCGAAGGGAGGACAGACAAGTGAGAGAGAGGGAAAGGGGACATGTTGCTAAGGGGAGGGGGTGGGGGTGCCAGAGGTTGGCAGCTGTTTGCGAAAAAAGGAACGAACAACGTGAAAAGGGTGGATTGGAAAGAAGAACGTACTGGCAAGAGCAGAAGGGGGTTTTTAGTCCAATCGACTAGGGAGGTTTAAACTCGGCCAAAACACCGACGAAAAAGAGGAAGGGTCAGAAAAAACAAAAAACAAGGGGGAAATATTCAGGTAGAAAACCAGAATATTAAATAGGACTTTTTCAATTTTGTCTCAGCTCAGCTCAGGGACGGGAAGAGTTCTAAGAATAGGGGCAGTTAAACTGAAAAAGAAAAAGGAAAAGGGGATACGAGCTGATGCAGGGAAAGAGGCTTCGAGAAAAGGGGAAAAAATAGAAGGGATCACGACGAACTGGACGAGAGATTCTCCGTTGCGGGGGAAAGGAGGAAAAAGTTCACTCGGAAAAATCAGAAAAAAAAAAGAAAAAGAAAGAGAGTCACCTAGCGGAATTGGTGCAAGAGAAAAGAAGGGCCCGAGACAGACGATCAAGGAAAGGTTATGGATATATGAGAATGGGAGGAAGGGGGGTTGCACTTTATCGAAGAGAAGAAGAAAAAGGCTGAACCTGAACTTACGTTGTGCAAGGACAAAAAATCCGAGGGAAAGACTAACGTCCACATCGGAACGGAGAAGAGGGAGAAAGGGGAGACCGGGACCGGGGGAATTGAAGCGGTGGAAAAATATTTCTGTGTCAAAAAAGGAGAAAGGCAGAGGCAACAAGTGGTAGATGGAGTCGAAAGATTTATAAAAACACGGTGCCAGAAGGGAAAACGTAAAAAGCGGAACGTCACAAAAAAAAACTGCCGGACCGGACCAGGACGAGCTTAATGTTCGTGGAAAAAAAAACGTGGTCTCGAGGGGAAAACAAATGGAATAAGGGGGTATTGCGCAAAAAAAAAAAACACAAGAATGACCAACCTTCCCACTGGAGACAAGAGTGAGATCGCAGAAGAACCGGGAGTGGGGCAAAAGGAAGAGTTGCAAACAGAAAATGCCTAGGCGAGGAAAGGGGACAACTTGAGGGGCAAAAGAAGAATTCGAGCGTATGTCTGAGGGGGGGGGGGGGATGAAGTCATTAAAGTCAAATCTCTAGAGGAAAAGATAGCGGCGCGAGTCCACGAAGATAGTCAATGGTCAAGGGTGGAGGTAAAAAAAAAAGGAGTTGGGGGTTTCCTGGCGATCGCAAGGAAGATGGCCCTATAGGTCCCATCCACGGCTGGACGTGGTAAGCGGCTCAGGGGGAAGTGTGTGGCGTGGGTGATTGGGACAAAGAAATCAGAAAAAGGGGGGAGGGCGCATAAAGGTCTGCTATTGAAGGAAGAGTGAGGAGCTTTGTGGACAGGTGGGTCTTGGGGAAGTACGTCACGGGAGGAAAATTTGCGGGGGGGGAACCGGAAGGCAATGCCGGGACCGAAAGAATGAATAGAGGAAGAAACTCGGCATGCCAAAGGGAGACGTTCACAAATGTTTACGGGGCTTGGGTGGTAAGAAAAGTTCAAAGTGAACGGGTATTAGCGTATGGAGATCAAAAACAAGAGTACGGGCTGACCCGGAAATCCATGGGAAAACACGTCGAAAAGGGAAAGAAGAAAAAGAGCCCGAAAGCGTAACCGCAGATGGCCAAGTAAAAGGACACCGGAAATAACGCGGTGAGGAAGGCACTGGTCTCTTCTGTGACGGGTATTAAAAAAAAGCGGACTCCGGACGGTAGGAAGAAAGGTGGAAAAAAAAAAAGGTTTAAAGAGCAGTGGGGGGAAGAGAGAAGGGAACACGTCACCCTTCCATGAAGAAAAACAAGCGGGTTTTTTCCCACACCTGGTGGGGGGGGGGGTCCAGTTTGAGGGGGGAGGGAGCGGGGATTCGTCCGAGAGCATCTGTCGCCATAGTCAGAAATGGGGGAAAAAGCGGCACGGTGGCTGGGGGATCAAAAATTAAAAAAGAGAAAGGAAGAAGACGGGCTCCCGTCTTTCGACCTGGGGCACCGGGGAGACACCTGAATCACGGTGGAGGGGTTCAGATCAATAAAACAGAGAGTCCCAACGGGGGGGGAATTGCAACGCATTTAGATTACCTCTCAAAACCCCACCCCTCCCGGAGAATATAAGGGAGGGGCTTCAACCAAAGAGGTGTCTTGAGGAAGGGACACATCCCTAGGGCTGAGTCAAGGAAAGGGGCCATCAATCAAAAGGGTCAAAAGTGCACTATAATGGGGGCGCGCCGACAGCGGACCTTAAAAGGAAAACTTCCTTGGGTCAATATGGGGGAAAAACTAGGCAGGGGTTCGGAGGGGCGAAAGGACGCAACCCAGAAAACATCCGGGGAAAGAAACTAACCTTGAGATGAAAAGAGGGGGAGACGTTAGGGGTCAAAGCAAGGTCGTCAACGCCCTTCACCGGGGAGTAATAAACACTTCGGTCTCCAATGATGAGTCTCGTCGCGACTAGGTCTTTCCTCGTTCGCTCCGACACATATTCCAAAAAGGGGTGCGAAAAAACGACGGGAGAAGGGAAACCTTGCCGATTCCCGCTCAAGAGCACGTGGCAAAAAGGTCAGGTCAGAGCTGTTAAGATTAGGAGGAGAGTGCGGGGAAGATCACCAGCGACGCTTCGCGGAAAAAGGGGGGGGATAGAAGCTTGTAAGAGGGGGGGGCGCGGGCCCTGCCATGCGAAACCGGGCCGAAAAATATTATCGATTAGAGAGAGGGGCCAGTCGGAAAAAAAATCCGTCAAGCATCGGTAGAATAATAGAAGGGTGTTGTGAAAGGAGATTAAATACGTCGTAAACGCCGAGTGAAGCCGGGGAAGAGATAAAGGAGAGGCAGCGCGAGATTGGATAAAATAAGGTGCTGGATTCCTGGGTCGGAACTCTGAGACAAAATAAATTCACATTAAAGGGAAATCCGAGGGAGGAGATCTCCAGATAACAACAAGGGGCTGGACGGTGTTGGGAAGACTGGTTTGGAACAGTGATAGAACTTACAACAGAAGGGACGGGACCTTGGCTCAAGACGAAGAGATTGGAAGGATTATCGAATTCCCGAGGAGAAAAAAGGAGCAAAGCAAACATCATCGGGGTACAGGCATAATTCGGCTAACCTGTGGATGAATTAAGCTAGTGAAATTCGGCTGGTAAAAAATACAGGGGGAACTTGTTCGGGACAGAAAAAATCTTTCTTGAACTATAAGGGTGGGTAAAAACCGCAGGGGGGACGTGGGGAGGGAATGGGAGGAACAAAAAAGGTCGGCAATGGGTTATTTGTTTTACCGGATCTCAAAAAAAACCACGAGGAGGGAAGAAAAAAATAGGCGGGTGGGAAAAAAGAATTGGAAGAGCGGGTTTGCAAGGAGAGTACCGCCCACTAACGCCTTACCTTCGGGGTGCAATATTCTCGTGGGGAAAAAGGATGGGTAAAGCTAAAAGCCATGGGGGGCCGTCTGGGTGAGATAGGGCACCTGGGAGAGAATAAAGCGGTTATCCGAAACGCGACAGGGCAACTGGAAAAAGAATAATGGGGGAGAAGGCCGTCACCATCAGGGGATGCAGAGAAGAAGCAAATAATAGCTGGCTCGAAAAGAAAAGGGAAGATTCGAAGGTGGGGAAAAAGAAAGAAAAGAATGGAAAAAAAGCAGCGGATTGGGGTGTGGATAGGGGAGAGATCAAGCCACTCGGACTTGGATGAAAAAGTCAGGTCGACGCAGAGCGTGAAAGAACCGCAAAGGGGAGAGAGCCAAAGAGAAGAAAGACTAGCCGGGAAACACACCGGTACTATTGCAAAGGCATAAGCGCTTGTGAAACATGAAGGGAAAGGGGCAATTCATAACGTGAAAGACTGAGAGATGAGGCGGAAATGACAGGCTGAGGAGGCTACGCTGGCACTTCTGGAGAAGTCGAGAACGAATAGGCCCGTGCGAAAGAAAGGACAACAAAATTGGCCGCGATACTAAGAAAAAACGCTGGGCGAGGGGAAGGGAAGGAAAGCCTAGAAATCTTACTGTGAGCTTAAGGGGGGGGAACGGAGCAGAGGAATCCTTGATACAGGGACTGAGAGAGGTGTGGGTAGCCGAAGGGGGAAACGAAAAGAGTTGAAAGGAGTCGAGGAATACAGAGGGGCTCATACGAACATTAGTGTACTAGGTGACATGGGCGAAAAAAACTCAACAGGGTATGGGTCATGTCCAAATTGGGGGCTTTTAAGCTGGAGTGGAGTGCCCCGGAAAAAGAGCATGGGTAAACCGTGATGTGATGCCGGGGGGGGGCTCTTCTCATGGAAGAAGAGGGGTATGGGGGGGGAAAACCGTATGTAAAATCAATGAAGGGGAAGTGAAGGACGATGAGTTATGAGCGCCTAAACGGCTTTTCCCTTGTAAGGAAAAATTTCTTGGCTGGGGAGATCTACAATAATTATGTATACGAAAAAAAACCGTCGGGGGCCTGTATCCCTCACATGGTAGAAGGAAAGGGTTACATCGGTTGTGGTAAAGGGGAGGGTGTTGAACCACTGCAGCAACAACGAGTAGAAGGGGGGCGGAATAGTGGGAAGTCGAACAAGCCTATGAGAAGTTAAGGGGGAGCGAAGATAGAAGGCCAAAAAGCAGTCGAACGGGGAGACCCAAGATAGGGCAGTTAGCCACCACAATAATGAAAGAACATGCAAAAGGACGAAAATCTTCAAATGCGATGAATGAAAACAAGGGGGGGAGAAATGGAATAAAGGGAACCACAAGCAAGCACAGATAAAAAAAAAGAAAAAAAAAGAGTGAACTCAATACAGGGGTCTTAGGAGGGGACTGAGTCCCAAAAGGGAGGACCATGTGTGGTGAAAAAGGGGGGGTGAGACCGGTCACGAGAGGGAGTCCAGGGAAATCATAGGAAGGAAAAAGAAGTACCAATCTGAGAAGGGCCGAGGCACGGGACTTGGACCTGGCAAAAAAAGGATTAGCGCGGAAGGTATCAAGAGGGAGGGGAACGTTCAGCCGTACGAGGGGGCCAGAGGGAAGGATTCAGGGGAGGGCGTCGAAGAGTGGGGGACGCGATTTCAGGACAGTGGCATCAAAAAAGATCCAAGGGTTGGTAGAAAAGCCCAAACAACGGGGGTCGCAAAAGCGGACCGTCAAAAAGTTGCCTAACAGAGGATAACGTGGAACTTCATTGACAAGAAGCTGCCAACTTTTCATTAATGGATGACGTACTCCCCAAGAAATGGAGAACATCTCGAAACAATAAGGCATTCGGAAGAGGCACGGTCATTGGAAAAAGTGTGTAATGGGGAATCAACAAGGCTTGTCCAGTGAAGCTAAAAGCCACGTGGGAATCTGGGTCACGTAAGGAGATTCAAAGGGGGGGGGAGGGCTAAACTACCAAAAAAAAAAGAACGCGCAAGAAAGGGAGACCATGACTCGATCCTTGACGTTAAGAGGGGAAAAGCCTGTCATATAGGGGGCGATAGAAAAGATGATGGAGTGAGGTAATCGAAAAGAGGGGATTGAGCTGAAACGAAAGTTCCAACTTTAGGCCATACAGGACAAGAATTTTTTTTCCAATGCGAGGCAAAAAGAGAAGGAGAAGGAGAAGTGGGCGAGGGGAGAACGGGGGTACCAGGTTTGAAAGGGTCAAATGGTTTTGTGTGGCACGGGATCGTGTGAGAGGCAAGAAAAAGATAAAAACCGCACTGTTAAGTCCACGAAAGGAAAAAAGCGACTGGGGAGGAAAAAGGGGGTTTTGGACGCGGCCAAGGGGCCGCCGGTGACGTCAAAAATGGCCCCCAAACCTAAAAACGAGGGGATTTCAGCGACATAAACATGAAGCTGCCGGCGAAGGGAACCCGAAGACCAAGCGGAAAGGGGGAACAAAAGGGGGAAAATGGGATCAACCAGTGAAAAACTCCGTCGATGCAGGGTTTCAGATTGACAGTGGTGTGGGGGTAACGAACCTTCAGCCGGACAGGCAACTGAGGCGGGGCGAAGCTGAGAGCCACTCGGCATCTCAAGATATCAGGAGCAATAAAACTGGACTGAGGCGGGGCTGATCTTAAAAATGGAAAAATAGAACAAAGGGGGTAATTCAAAAAAAGTTTAGAAAGAAAAGAGAAAACCGTATCTTGATGGGGGGACAGCAGAAGAAGGAACAAAAAACTCGATCTGCCAGGTGTCATCACTGCGCACTTTCAGAAAAGGAGGGAACATCCAAAGCGGAAGGCCTTGAAAGTGGAAGGCACCAAAAGAAAATTCGAAAGGAGGAAGAAAAGTACCGCATCGGGGAAACTGGGGCCACACAAGGGGATTGAGTGCAATGGAGGGAAGACCTGCGGGCATATCACCGTCTGTTTGGCGTGAAAAAGAATGGGGACGAACATAAAATCGTCGTATGGTAAAGTAAGGTGGAAAAAACAGTGGACGGAGTCAACCAGGGCCCTGGAAGGCAAGAAGAGGCGGAATGTTGCCAAAAAAGTTGTGACATCGTGTAGGCCTCGGCAGATGGACAATAATTATGGGGAGAAACAGATGACAAAAGGGAAAAAGTCTCCGAAGAAAAATCTTCAAGGAGAACTTGGATCCGTAAACTCAGGTTGGGAGCGCAGGGAATTCAGGGTAACGAGATAAGTGAGGAAGTTGGAAACTGGAGGGTAAGCCAAAGGCCAAATGTTGGCTTCGTCCGGCTTGGAGATTTCAGCCTCTCATGGATGCAAAACCAGAAGAGGGGGGCTGAAAAACCGGTAAAAAGAGAGGGGAATGGGCAGCGGTTGGGAGAGGGGGTTTGGTAGTCAACCCGCTGGCGAGAATCAACAACTACACAAAAGGGGAAGGAACGTGCGTTTGAGTTCTGCTAACCGGAAAAAGGGGGGCCGGGGGGGTGGTACACTAAACTGCAGGGGAGAAGCAAATACTAGAAATGAGAGGAAAGACTGCGCGAAAGGGGGTAAAAGTGAAAAGACGTGTTGCGTGGGGCCGCCGGCCTGGGCGCTTCCACGCATAACTTAAATGTCGGAAATACTCCAGAGGAACAGAAACACTTGGGGGACTTGCTTGTAGAAAACCAGTCGGATGGGCGTCGGGCGCAGCGGACTTCGAAATCTCTCGAAAAACCCAAGTACCGAGTGAAAAGAACAAAAGCCCCTGGAAAAAGCCGGGTCAAGCTAAAAGGGCAAAAAAAGAATGATCCTAGAAGTACGCTGGAGGGGAAAAAGTGTGCCTACAAGCCGTAGCCCCCGGCCTTCGGAGACGAGGCTGGGTTACTAAGAGGATGGGAAGACAGGGGGAAGGGGCCTGGCACGTAATCACGGCCACAGGCAGCACCTGACAAACTCTTGAACCAAATTTGAAAAAGGTTGGGGGGACAATAAAAGTCCAGGAAGACGGGTAGGATTCCGGTTTTTTCTCTGGGGGGGGGTTGAGAGGGGGGGAGTTAGGTGGAGGGCTTCCCGAGGGGGCCTCTGTGACACACATCCGGACTAGTTTGAGCAGAGGTTTCGTCGGAGGGGGGGGGGCGGGGGATGCTAAAACGGGAGAAGCGAGGGGAGCCCGTCTTTCGAAACGAAGCTGGGATTAGGCCTCAGGCCTGATAAGAGGGGTGGGGCTGGGCAAAGGCCAACGACTACGCCGTCAAAAGAGTGGGTGGAAAGCAGTGGTCTCACTCTCACGTAAAAGACAACAGATGATAAAGGAAGCGGGAACGGGTTCTAGAAAAGGACGGATACATCTTGGAGCTTGAAACGAAAGCTCGGGCTATTAAAACACTCAAAGCAGAAAACTGTAAACCAAAAAGGGAGGAGGAGGCGCAAAAACTGTCACCAAAACGGCCCTAAATAACAAAAGGCCATTGCTGAGGGGTGCAAGCAGGTGTTACTGAAAAGAGTGTGGGCGGAGGCGCCCAGGCACAAAACGAGAAAATCCCGGCATCCCCGAATCGGATGCTTAACATGGGAAAGAAGTAAATCAGTGGTTCCTACTCATGAAAGTTTGAGTAGATAAACAGCGGGAAGACTGCAAGGGTATGCACCGACTTTTGGAAAGGAGGATGCGAATCAGTCAAAGAAAAAGGGGGGTTCTAAAATCCCTCAAGGGAAAGAGAAGTTCCTGTGCGATCTACGACGCTCCGGGCCACCAGCCAGGCACTCACCGGGACGACTGGAGTAAAAAAAAAGTGCGACTTGCAAGAAGAGCGGTCAGGAAAGTTTGAGGGATTTGGCACGAAGGGAAATTGTCGATCTAAGGCCGTGAAAAAACGGAATCAGGAGGGAAAGCCTGGACGACGAAACTCAAGTGATTATTTCAAGACGCGCATGCGAATCACGTCGAAAAGGCCCGGAAGGGAAAAAGGCGAATGAGGGGATTGAGGAAGGGCCGCGATTTGCTAAAGACTTGCACTGAGGAAGGACTGGGAACATCTAGAAAAATGGGAGAAGAATGACCAGGGCTGGTCGATAACCTCCCAGAAAAACTCGTTAGCTAGGGTGTGAAGAGTGCATATTTGGAAAAAGGAAAAGCACTCTCAGATTGTGCTTCTACCGGGAGGTAGTGGGAGCTGGGGGCAGAAAAAGAGACGGCCTTCGAAAACGATAGGTCGGTTACCGGACATTCAGGGTTCGACAAAAGGGGAGGCAAGCAAGGGGAACTAGAGCTAAATACAGGGTCGGAAAGATCACAATCGGTCATCCACGAGGGAGTGGGTAAAAAACCTCAGTTCCGGAGGGGGGAGGAGGGGGAGTAAGGATAGAGCCACGATCATTGGGCGGTTGTTGATAAACCATCATCGATCAAACAAAAAACGTTATGAAAAAAATAGTGGTTGTAGGGAAAAAAAAATGCAAAGAAGAAGAGCGTTGTTCTAGTAAAAGAAGCATGTAGTCAAGGGGTTGTGGAGATTCAAAAGCGAGATGGAGGGGATAAAATATGGGAGGGGAGTTTCCATCAAGGCTGGGAAAAAAAAAAAAAAAAAGGAAAATCACGATTCCAGCCAAGGGAAAGTCCGGTAACAAAAAAAAGAATGGGGGATGAGAAGGCCTTTCTCTCTGGGGAGGGAGAAAGGAGGAAAAATAATCAGAAAGAGAAAGGAAGAAGAGGGGGAAGAAAGTATACTGAAATAGGACGAAAAGTAAACAAAATTTGTGTGGAGGGGATCGAGACCACTACTATCGGGGGGATGATACAGTATTAGAAAGATCGTGCCTGACCACGAAAGGGGGCAAGGTTATCCCTCTAGACTTGCGATAAACCGGCGCATTCGATCGGGCCGTCCTTTGACGAGGGGGGCCATGAAGTTATCGTTGGCTCAGGAACTCGCTATGACGGAGGGAGGGGACGCCAAGTGGCGCTAAAGCGCACAGAATGGATCTAGAGGGTAGAAAAGGGGAACAGACGCAGTCAAATCACAAAGGAAGAGGAACAAGACGGAAGCCTCAATGTCAAGCACGGAGTGAATAAGATTAAAGAAAAGGGCCGAATGTGGCCCGTAGAAAAGGATAGGGGTAGTCCAATTGGCGGTATGTTTGAGAAAGCAGGGGTCATCTAATCTTGAAGGGAAAGAAGCGCGGAATACGATCGCTGGACAGGAAGGGGGCCGAAGTGGCATACCAAGAATGGAGGGGACCTGGGACGGGGGGAAGTACGTTTCTGACCTTGACTATCAAAAGAGGGGATTTTCGAAGAGTCTTCCGTGTTTATCGGGGCGAAAAGGCGCGCTATGGGAGTGAACCAAAATCACATCAAGAAAAGGGGGGACTTCTATTGAAGGACGCTTTCAATACATTGAGGAAGGTACGGAACAGTCAGGGACGCTGGGGACTGAAAGCCCTAGCTCAGGAGGACAGAGGAAGACAAGAGAAGGTAGGTGCGTAGAAAAGAGCGTGACTGCTGCAGGGTGGGTGGGGAAGGGGTATGAAAAAACTGAGGGAACAACCAAAGTGGTCTCTTGTCGGAGAAGGTGGTTCAGGAAAACCCAAAACCGAAGGAGGGGGGTATAAATCACTGAAAGGAGCCGGCAAACTATTAGAGGGAGAGCAAACTGAATTTGGGAAAGAAAAAAAAGCACCTGTCATCTCAACCAAAGTGGAAAAGGGGGGCAGAAAAGAACACGGAAAGCACAGAAAGCAATAAAAAACACGACGGGCTCCTACAAGGTCCTTCTCATTGAGGAGGGGGGATGAGGCATTTCTGGAAATGACCATGGGGGTTTAAAAATACGGGAGGTAAAGAAAAAAGAAAGGCTAAGGGTGATCAATCCACAAGGTAAATGGTACTGTCATCAGCTAAAAGAAGCAGCCGGGACGAAAACTCGTTTACAAGAGGGGAAGGCAAATTTGGGGTAAACGGGGAGGACGCGAAGGAGAGAGGGAGAACACGTGGAAGAGAGTGCCAAGGGCCAGTCCGTGAGCAAGGTACTTGGGGTTGAGCGTGGGCGAAATAGGGGCAAACAGCGAAAGCGAAATCCAAAACTGGTTGGGGGGGAGGTACAAGCAAAGCCAGGTGTGCGTCGAGCCTGAACGGAGAAAGATACCAAGTGTACGGGGGGGGGAAACGTCAGCAACAGGAGTAAAAGGACGTTGCAGAACGGTGAAAAGGAGGCTGAAACCGAAATAAAACGAAACGGCTGAAAAGCACTTCAGAAACGAGAATTACACAGAGCACTCCGTAAGTGATGAGGGTTGTAAACCCCGACTTTCAGGGAACGACAGACACGTCCACTTTTTGGGGGGGAAAAAAGAGTGGGGCAAGTGCGGGCTCCAATTGGGGGAAAAGGCAGCGCTACAACGCCCAAGAACCGCGACTGACGATCTCATCTGACAAAGAGGGGGGGTACAGCACGCATTTGAAAACGCATATCGAGAGGCTGATCGAAAGGGGGAAGAAGTCTAAGCCAAAACCGAGGAATGAAGCAAACCCGCCATTTCCTCAGCATAGGGGGGAGGGTGGACCAAAATTGTTAAAAAAAAAAGTGCTCGACAGACCGGAGAAACGGTATAATTGGGAAATAAGAAGGGGCCATGTTGTTTCATCTGGTGAGGGGTTTTTGTTGGGGAAAATTGACATGTCTAGTGGGAAAAAGAGGCAAGAAAAAAAAAAGGAACTTGTCTAAAAGTAAGAGGAGAAGGGCATGATTCCCATTCAGGGGGGTTGGTTCCACGCGGATGGAGTAAAATGGGACTTGGCCCCAGAGGGCCCAAACAACAAAAAAGCTTGCTTCCGAGACAAGTTTAACAGCAAAAAGACTCTAAAGGACGAAGGGAAAACGAATCTCCACGGAACAATTCTGCATAAATAAGATCTCACGTAGATGCGACAGGGAACCTTCTTTGTTCATAGGACAAAGCCTGACGAAAAAGGGAGAGGAGGAGGAGAAGCAGAATTCGATAAAGGCAACAGGCCGGGCAATTAGGGGACAAACCTGGAAGATCTGATCGGGTGAAAGCGGAAACAATTGGGGAAAAGAAGACAAAGAAA
>Ga0179593_1362938_pt1 | contig 19778 bp, 28 predicted proteins | sample CZODoug2_1_08_16_FD_185931 | JGI IMG/M metagenome (GOLD analysis project Ga0179593, IMG submission 185931) | Vadose zone soil fungal communities from Angelo Coast Range Reserve, California, USA - CZODoug2_1_08_16fungal (PacBio error correction) | ecosystem: Environmental > Terrestrial > Soil >...
ATGAAAAATGAAAAAATAAAAATCGGTTTGGGAACAGTTCTCGCATGAAAGAATATGACAGGGGGAAGGGAAGAAAAACAAGGAGAAAAGAAATGCATCTGACGAAGTCTGAACGGCTAGTGTGCTCAAAGAAAAAGCCAGGGGCATAAATGGCGGCAGTGGTCCGTAATATCGAAACTAACACTGCAGAAAAAAGGGGTCGGGACTCCTGCATTCGTGGTGAGTGAAGACAGAAGGAGACGAGTTCCATTGGGAACAGAAAACTTGAGCCTTTACCCTAAAAGTCCAAGGGAGGAAAAAAACAAAGGGGAAAAGAAAGACTCTGCCGTATGGAAAAACTGGATGGGGGTGGGGATCGTGAGTCCAGTAAGGAGGGAAGTTTATCAGAAGGTAAAATGGTCATCACAGTATGCCTTCAGGTCGAGACGAGTGGGGGAAAGGCAAAAAACGGGCCGGAATAGGTGGGAAGGGTAGAAGTAATTTCACCTCTGGACAAAACACAGAGAAGCCTTTAGGGACTAGCGGAGGCCGGGAGTAAAGGGAAAAAACGGCGAGGGCAAAGTTTGAAAGGGGTCACAAGAGGAAAAACTGAAGTGTTTTCACGTGCATGAACCCCCAGAAATGGAGCCTTCATCCAAAAATACAAAAGGTGAAAGAAAAAAAAACTGCAGGACACAAGCGCGGCCCCAATACGAAATAACTTCTTCCGCAAGCTTTCAGGAAAAGAGTTGCAAAAAGGGGAAGGAAAATGAGGCAGGCGGTACGAGCAGGTTGGTAGGGAGGGGACTCAAAAGGCAAGTACTTCGTCATAAGGGCCTCACAAAGCCTGTCGAAACACTAAGGATCGCAATGCCTATAAAGAAGTAGGGGAGCACCATGGGGGGAGACGTTGAAAAAGGTCAACATTAGCTCGAATCGAAGGGCCGGGGGGGGAAGTGGTAAAAGGATGACGAGGAGAGAGCGACAAGGCATTGGTATGTGCTAAAACATGAGAGCACCTAAACGGACGCAGAGGAAACTCGAAAAGGTCTGACCGGAATCTCGGCAATGGGGTGGGGAGACTAGGTTGTGTTGCCCGGCCGATCTTGATCAACCCGAGTGAGCTGATCTTGGAAAATCCAGAGCTTTGATCTTTCTTGGGGGGGGACTGTCTCTCACAGCACAACGGTAAAAAGAAAGTCGATAGAAGGTCCGGGGGGCTGAAGGACCGAAAACAAACATATACCTCCATAAAAAGACTAAATACCTCGAGTGAAAGGAGCGTTGAAGTTGAAAACTAAAGTCTTAGCAGCTATAAGAAGTCTCACTCTCTCTATGCGAGGAGACCATAAAATGGCCTCAAGATTGGGGGATGGAGGTACCCGGGACCGAGCGAAACAGGAGAAAATGATTGCTCTACGGGGAAAAAAACTAAGTTTCTTGCAGGTCAGGGGAATAGTATCTCAGAACTACTACAAGCCCCAACTGACTCGAAAAGAGTTTGTCAAACTTATCAGGCAATGGGGCTAAAAAAAAAAAAAAAAAAAGATACTAAGGCTGAGATCGTCGCCTCCAAAAAATTTGTTAGAGGCCACCAATGCAATACATTTGAAGAATAGTTGAAAAAGGGGTAAAAGGGCTCGAAGTAACGCGCCTGGGAGGACAACAACCAGTTATTGGGAAGTTTTGTTTTTATAAACCTTTATCAGTCCTAAAAAAAAAAAAAATGCAGATCCTCCGAGCAACAACACCTGGGGTTCCACCCTCGGGCACACATTCGACTAGCGAAAGACCTAGGGGGACCGCAGAACGGAGACTGGCGGGATCAGAAGGTTTGATGAAACTCACAGGAACAGGCTCTAATAGAAGATCCATTACCGCAACATTGGGGACCGGGGAGAAGGGAAAAAAAAACATACAGCAAAGAATAAAAAAATGTCCGAAACAGTGTTTTTTAAAGGTAGCAAGTCCGAAATAATCTCTAGGGAACTGAGAAAAAGAAAATACCGACCACTGCTCAAACGCCCGAACGGTCAATTATAGGCGAGAAAGAGCCGAAAGGGGGAAGGACTTGACACCCCGAATCCGGAAAGTGGGTGTTTCTGTATGAGTTGGGTTAGCGACGAAAAAAAAAAAGGCAGGAGAAAAAAGGGAAGATCGCCAATGAGAGAAGTCCAAGGCCCTTTTTGCCGGGGACGAGAAACACGACAATGAAAGGACAGAATCAGGATCAAAGCAGAAATCCGTCTAACCATAGACTGGATCGTTCTCTGAAAATTTAGGGGGAAGTTTAGAGAGGGACGACGAATCACTTTAAAAAAGGCAAAAAAGCTAAAACTAAGCAAGGTGACAAATGGAGAACCAGGGAGGAAGAAGGGGGAGGGGGGTGCGAATCCCTCGCTTGATGTGCACCTTCGCATAGAACAAAAGAAGGAAGAAGGCGCAAACGCCACTTTTGTGGTCGAAGAAAAAGGAATGCTAGAAGAGAGATAAAGAAAAAAGCAGAAGGTATCAAAAAATGGTGACTAATCGTGAATTATAAGAGGCAAAAACCAGACTCAGCCAGGGCATGGTGGAAGAGTGAATGTGAACATAACCCAATAGTTCGGAAGAAGGGGGTCTGCGGGGGACGCGGTGGGTGGGTATGTGGGGTGGGGTTGTCATGTGCGTTTGTGGGAGAGGGAGGGGGTTGGGCGGGTGGCATACTGACGAGAGAAGGGCCAAAGCGTTGCGTGTGGTTGCCGGTGAAGGGGTGAAGAAAAGAGGTGGCCCGGGGGGGGGGTAGACGCGCGTGGGGCAGGGGAGGAAGAAACGGGAGGCGGGGGGTCGCACGGGGTCGGTCGGAATGGGTGGCTGGGGGTGGGCGTCGCCTCGGTGGTAGAAGGAAAGGTGAGGATCTCGTCGTGCGGGGTCGTGTCTGTCTGGTGCTGTAATCACGCCGCGATAAAGGAGAAAGGGGAAGAGGAAAGAAAAAAAAAAACGGGGGAGGAGGGATATGAGATAGAAGGGAGGAAGTTAAGAGGAGACTGTACAAACTGCGCCGGGAAAGGTGGGGAAGGAGAAAAGAGGGAAGCAGCTCTAGCAAAAAAAACAGATACCGGGGGTGACAAAATCGGTGGGGCGCACCTTCGCGCGGGCACCTTTTTCGGGGACGTCAAAGACGTTTTTTGGCCTTGAGCGCTTTTCACACGAGAAACAGGGGGGAATGTACAGAACGTAGCTCTTCGTGGGAGTGATAACTCGAGAACAAATGGGGGGGGGGGGGGGGGAAATGAGGGTCACGGAAATTACCAGAAGACCGCTTCGCCCGGCTTGTGGGGATGTTATAAAAAAAAAAGGGTGAGGCTTAATCTTAGATCTGAGGCGAAAGTCGGAACGAGCCACAATGGAGGGGTTTGTCAAAGGGGGAGGAAGTTTTGGTGGCTAACTGTCCAATTCAAGTAAGCCTGGTATTGCTGAATACCTTCGTACAAAACAGGGAGAAAAACAAATTCCGGATGAAGCGGGAGGGCCGACCGAGAGGAAAAGAGAAGGGGGCGAGCGCTCTAAACGGGGTCGTTTAAATTGGCAGAGAAATGATGCAGGTTTTCCTCCGGAAAATGCGTTGGCTCGCTTCCCTCAAATCAAGAAATGGGAGTACGGAGATGAGGTAAGGGGGAGGGCAAAAAAAGAATCCCCAAAGAGATTAGGGTGATGAAAGCAATGAGTTATACGCGTATTCGAAAGAAGGACCCGTTCTGGGGAGGAGGGATGTTCAGGGAGCCAGGAAAGGGAAAGGGAGGGACCGCCCCTTAGATACTAGAAAAGGGCTGCTGGCTAGAAGGGGGGGAGGGGAATATTGTCTTGAGGCAAAGGCGAGTCATTGCGGGAAGGGGAGGGAGGACATGTCAACTGGAGGAGGGAGAAAAAAAAAAAAGAGTAACGAGAAGAAGGTGCGAACCGCAATTAGGTGTCAGGGAGGACCGGAGGACTATACTAAATGGGGGGGTTTATGCGGCGGGAGACCCTAGAGGACACAAGAAGTCCGGAAAATTGTGGGGGGCCTATTTAGGCAGTATCCAGTTATCAAACAGGTCCATGAGGGGCCCTTGGTTGCCACTAATAAATGGGGAGGCACACGAGGAAAAGAAGGGGGAAGGTAGCCGGAAAAAAACGTGGCACGATGCAGGCCATTAGCTGGAAGTAGGGGCTGCTCTAAACATCTTTAAGATCAGAACCTGGCTTGTCCGAAACGGGGAGGAACTCAACTATTCCTGTTGGTAAAAGGGAACTAACCAGGAGGGACGGAAAGGGGGGAAGGTTGAACTAAAGATCTATGAGACCTGAGACGACAGATGGGAGACACAGAGGCGGGAGAGAAAGGGGTTCGAAGGGGACGGTTATTCTTTGTTTGGTGGAGCTAAAGAAAACTGGTAGATACTTATTGGATACGGGGCAGCCAGTTTCAGGGACAAAACATGCCTCTCCACAGGACGAGTTCTAACGCTCTGGACTGCGAAGATGACGAGGCTTTACAGGCCGACCCATATTAAAACCACCAAGTGGGAAACATTTCGTTCATATCAACGAAGACTGAAAGAGGGGTCGTCCGCGGCTGGGAAATCTCCAACTCAACGGGCCTTGTTCGGGGAGCGCCGAGTACTGAACATGAGCTAGGAAAGGAAAAAAAGAGAGAGAGCTCAGTTGCCGGGTCAAAAGTCGCCGAAAAATTTGGAAGAGAAAAGAAAGGGGAGAGAAGATCGAGGGATTGCATCCCTGGCAGTGCTCGACGCTTTGTTTCGAACGGGAATGACTAAAAGAGGGGAACAGTCAAAAGATGTGAACTACAAAACTGAAAAAATGGGGGGGTAAGTCTCGCCGGAAGAGGGGCCGTGGGGAAAAGAGACTGGAATCTTGCGGAAGACAGATTTGCTGGGTGGAAGAGGATGGTTTAAGGAGACGGGGTTGATGCACAGGGGGGGGGTTGGATGGCGTGCCCGCGGACCCTTCAGGAGTGGTCGAAAAAAAGTTACAAGCTCTTTGACCCGGGAGGGGGGAAAGGCACAAAAAAAGTTAGAAGGGTCCGCTGAAAGCTGGTGGAAACTGTCACCGGGCATAGCAAGAAAGGGGGGGGGCTTGTCAGGATTTGGGAAGGAAATGAAACTTGCTAACACCGTAAAAATGCAAAGGCCGAATGGGGGAACTTAAGACACTCCGATAACACAATCCAGAGGGGTGAAAAGATCTTAAAATGAAAATGCAAAAAAAGCACGCACGAAGAACTGACTCTACCAATCAAATCCGAAGGGAGGGAAGGGAACCTGGGGCCAAAGTGAGGAAAAAAAAAAAAAAACAACTATGAAATATAAGGGGAAAAAGGGACTCGGAAGGAATGATTTCGCCACGGCTGGTGAAAACCACGAGAGGGATAAACCCAGGCTCACGGCAGGCTTAGCGGACGGAAGAATCCTTATCAGAAATACAAATGTGAAGTGACTTAACCCAATACGGGGCGTCCACTCGTCCCGAGAACAAAGTTCAAAGTCTGTTGCAGAACGAGGGTGACACAGGAGTCCGAAGAGGAGCTGAAAGGATTCCTAAAGGGGGCACATAACCAAGAGGAAACAGTCCCGCAGATCAGAAAAGGAGGGAAAAGAGAAGAGCAGTTAGAGGCGCCAGAGGGGGGGGTAGTTCGAAGGAGAAAAAGACTGAAAGGTCGCTTTCCGGATGTGGGGCAAAAGGAAAGTGAAAGCTGGGTCTATGAGCAAACTGAAGGCGAGGGGAAGAATGGGGGGAAACAAAGAATTTAATCGCGATGAGAAGGAAGCTCAGAGATCTAATCCTAAGAAAGTAAGTCCTTACTCCTGTCAGACGTGTTTAAAAAGAGGGGCAAAGATTCAAGAGACTAGCAGGCCAGTGGCAGAAGTCTGGGAGCAAGAAAAATTGAAGCGAGCTACGTATTTCAAGGGCGCCGAAACACCCGAAAGATGTTCAGGAGGGGGTGGGGCCGGGAACAGGTCCAGTTCCGGGGCGGCACTGGGAAGTGCAGTGCAGCAGGTAAGCAAAAGGTTGCGTGCAGGCGTTGTAACAGACCGGCAAAGAAGAGAAGTGGGAAGGGGGTGTCACGCAAGGGAATCCACCTTCGGCAAAAGCAGGACGACGGGAGTGGGGCCTGATTCGGTAGGGAAAACCGGGAACACCGAAGCTGGGGGGGCGAAGGAAAATCCATTGGGGTGTGGTACGGGAAAGAGTAGATTGTAAAGGTAGGAGCGAAAGAAGCCGAGAAGAGATCTCACATGCCCATCAAACCCCGACAACAAGGACCAAAAACATCTGCAGGATTGAGAAAAAGAGGGACAAGCGGAGACCGCCGGGAGACAGAACGTCGTGCAAAAAAAAAGACATGGACGTGTCGCAAGTGGTGGGGGTGCCCAAGGTCATCCTGCGCTTAAAAAAAAGACCCGTATCAAACGGCCTGAACGCTCTCGGAACCGGACGGAAAGGAAGAAAAAGCCAGAAAGCGCCTTAGTAAAAGGAACCATCAGCCGTCAAAGGCGAGCGTTTGGGAACCTGGCAATAAAAGATGGCTGCAGTCGAAACTGCTTTTCTACAAAAAGGGTCGTGGGCAGGGAAGCGGCAGAGAGCTCAAAGCATTTGCGTCAGGCGGTCCCCTGGGAAGAAAGCATGGGTAAGCCATCCGAACGCACCCAGCTCTGGGATATGACCGGAAAGGTAATTTGGTGGGCGAACGTTTGTGACAACGGAAGAATGGTAATCCGAGCCTAATAAAAAATATATGCTCGGAAAATCTAAGGTTTCGCGGTATTTAGCTGCCGGCCCACGGATTCCACCAAAAGGGGGGTCATATACCGGGCAGGTGATTGGGGCAAAAGGAGAGAAAAAAACAAAACAACAAAGAAGGTACCAGCAAATGACACCATGATCGTGTCACCAGAGAGTGTCTAAAGTCTGGAAAAGCTATTTCAGGGAGAGAGTTCCGCTGAACAAAAAGCTCGATGGAGGTGAGGTCAGTAAGGGGGACCGAAGCCGACCTCAGAGGCGCTCCGTTCGGAACACCAAAAGTCGGTCGAGGAGGGAAGGGTGTTAGCAGCCTAATACAACCTACTAGGCAGAACGAACGAAATGCTAACCGGGGAAAGGGCGGCGGCGAAGCCACAGAGGAGGACACCAATGCCATAAGTCCTGGCGAATGAATAAATTGACAGGCTGAAAAAAAAGGGGGGGAGGAACAACAACTTGGGCGTGTGGGAGGCGGGCAAGAGAAACCGAGAAAAAAAGGGAGACGCCAAGCCAACAAGTTCCACGGGGGGGGCGTCAAATTGAAGGCGACAACTTGGCAATAAGCAAAGAATGTAAGAGAAACTAAGTTTTGGGAGGAAAGAGACAAAGTGGATAGCCTCCGTGGACAAGACCAACCAAAGGACGAGATCCTTAAAAAGAGAAGCCGAACGCCAATGCCTGTAGAGAGCAAGGGAGCATTAAGAGACAGAAGGAAAAAAGAGGGGCATGCCAACGAGGACCAGAAAAAAGAAGAACCAGAACGGAATTAACTTCTCTAGAGAGAGGTACCAAATGAGAAAGGTTAGAAAAAGGAATCTCTGGCAGGTTTTGGAGGGGGTTCGAGAAAAAAAATAAAGCATAAACGAAGACCCCCGCAGGAAAAAGGGAAAAAGCCGGAAAAAACCCAGCCTCGAAATAAAATGCGAGATCGCGACGCGCCCAATAAGGAATCCGGGTATCGCAAAAGGGAGAAGTCCAAGCGCAACCGGCAAGAGATTGGACAGGACTGAAAATTGGGAAAATGCAGGGGAAGGAAAGGGGTTAGGGACAGCACAAACTCATGGCAAGATGGTCGCCAAAAAAGGATCGGAACAACCCAGACTTGGCGAGCAGAAGGCCGACTAGCGATAACGAATAACTAAGGGGAAGTGGCTATCAACGGGAATAGATTTCTGATATGCCGGCAGGTGGCAGGCGAGGGATGGAACTCAACCCCGCTCCGATCATGGGAGGAAAAATTGGCAAGTGGAATCCTTGAACGCCGAAAAGAACATGGAAATCAGGGGGAAACATTTGAACCCAAAACGTCATCCTCCCGTGATCGAAAAGGGACAATTATCTCGGTCCGCCTGATTTGACTGCCATGCGGACACAGAGTGGCTACGGCATTCCGAAAATGAGATGACTCAAGAGGCGAAAAATAATTCTCAAGAGGCGAAAAAACACACTCGAAATTCTAATTTGAAGAGATCTACCAAAAAAAGGAGGAGGAAAATAATAGGAAAATTATACAGACAGGGATCCGCGCATTGGAGAGCCGGCAAGACACTTGGAGAAACCTTACGTAGACCGAGGAAGAAGGGGGCTGAAGCACCCTATTTCTTACCTGAGTGAAAATACAGTTGGCTCCGAGACTGGCGAGGGGCGCCTTGTGAGTGCCAATGCGTAAAAGAAGGGGGTGGGCATGAACGCTCAGTGGCAGATGAGACTGTTTACGGGGAGAACGGACTTCGGGAGTGGACGAAATCGCCTGCAAAAGCCTATTATCTCGTAAGAAAATAGACAGGTATTTCAAAGGGAGGTTGGGGGCTATGAAAGAATTGGGGGGCTGATCTTATCGAGAGTGGCTCCTTCTGATAAGGAAGGGTACCCGCGTGATTTGGGTATCCTGGGAGGACGGTTTGGTGGTCAGACTTTCAAGGGGGGCATGCGAGTATTGGCAGGGCACGACCGGGGACGAGAGGGGGCGGCCCGAAGGGGGGAAGAGGGGAGTGCTGTAACCAACTGGGGCGGACGAATGTCTGCGAGTCTCTAAGAGGAAAAATTCAAGGTTTGGCGCGGAGCAGATAACTTAAATAGGGGGACTAGGCGAAATGTGGGGGCAGAACGAGGACAGGAAATCGCTTCAGAAGGGGGCTTGATTATTTTGCTTTAGGGGTAGAAGAAACAACTAAATCAACAACTGCCAAGCAGAGAGATATGGGGGGGAGATAAAGGCCAGGAATTCGACGAGAGGAGTCGCGAAGTGCGGAAAACTGTACGTGGAGGGGTTAGGGGCCGGGGGGGGTCGTCCTGCGCCAGGGCATTGCCCAGACGAAAAGTATGATGGAAGGAGGAGATGGGGAGAGAAAACAGGCTGGGAGCTGAGTGAGAAAAGGCGAGGAGGTCGTGTCTTATGATAAGAAAGGTGGAGTCCAACTGGGGAGGAGGGGAGAAAACAATGTCATCGAAACGTAATCTGGTCTGGGGAGGAAAACGAGAAGTAACAATGTAAGCCGCGGTTAAACTATACTGGATTAGGAGGATGTGTCGTAGGGACAAAAGAAGGGAAGGGGCACGTGGGGGGAAGTTATCCATGATCGGCCATTAAACGGTAGTCGCAAGGAAGTCTGGCAGGGGGGGGAATACTATTGGGGAGGAGGGCCGATTCGGACAAATGGGAATGGCCCTAAGGGAGGGAGGGTACTCTTATTGAGGGGTAGAGGAAATCAAATAACCATCTTTCCGAAGAAGAAAACCTTCGGTAAAGAAGGATATAGAAGAGGCCGAGGAAAACCTGATCAGATGAGGAAGGGGGGGTACTGCATAGAAGAGAAACAAAGAAAAGACAAGTTAGACACCAAAATGAACTATAACGAAACGAAGGCGGGGAGAGGGGGGGTTTGTTACAATGAAAAAGGAAGTAACGGAAGGTATATCTTACGGGAGGGTTGGAAGGGTTCGATTGCGAGAAGAAAGACCGGGAGCAAAGACGAGAGCAACAAGAGCCGGGAGAATCAACGCTGAAAAGGGACGTTCCAAGGCCAAACGAGTAACCACTCAAGTTGCAGGCTATAGGAGTACTCAGAGGAATGGGGAGGCATTAGGAAGAGGAGGGAAGGCCTTACGGGATGGGGGGCGGCTTCAACCCCGCAACTGACCAACTGGGTTATGAGGGTAATAGCATTCCACTGCAATAGCTCAGACAAACTGCGGCATTCGACAGAGGAACAGGATCGGAAGTGTAGGTCTAAAATGTGGGTGGGACTACGGAACGAGCAGCTACTCCGGCGAAGAATTTGCGAACAAGGTAGGTTACTCGAAGCTTTGGGGGATGCGAGGGGGGGATGCATCGCCAGGTGAATCCAAAAGGGGGGTGGGAACAGACGAATGGCACGAAGGGATCCTTATGGCCCTAATAAACGGGGTAAAGAAGCCCCTGGGGGAAGGGGCCCAGATGAAATTTGTTCCTGAGGGTGGTTCCACCGGGGGGGTGGGGAGCTATAACCGGAAACCCTCGTCTGAGGTGACATCAAAGGGACAAAAGATTGTTGTCCAAATTGGGGGAAGGAAAAACAACCCAAGGGACAGAAGAGGGCCCCAAGAGGTGTCCCGGTTTCAAGGCGGTCATAAAAGAGGGGGAGCAGCATTTTTTGAAAGAGGGGGGAAAAGGGACAGGCCGAAAAGAGATTCCGGGAAGGGGGGAGGGACAAGAAGGGAAAACATGCATAAGGCGACGGGTACTAAGATGACGGCAAGAGCGAGGGAAAAAAAGAAGGAGATGATCTGTAAAAAAGAGGCTCGGCAGGTTACTGAGGAATGAGGGAAGTCGAAGGACTGGGGACTTCACTTTGCTCAAAAGATTCTTAAACTCAGGGCCGGCGAGGAAAAGAGTTAGGGAAAAATCCGACAAGAGGGGGTGCCACTATGGAAATGGAGTAAAAAAAGCATTAGTCTTCTCGGGAGGGAAATAGGAAAAGTACGGGGGAGAAAAAGAAAAAACTAAGACTTTTGAGCCCAGTCTGACAGAAAATACCGTAAAAAAATTAGCCCCCCGCAATCCACATTTAACGGGGCTCGTGTTCGAAAGATCCGTCACTCAAAGTCAATTCGATCCGTTCGGGACTACCCGTAACAACACAATGCACGGTGACCTGAAGCAGTCGAACAACAACAAAAGGTACCTTACGAGGGAGAAGGATCTGCGGTGGGAGTAAATTTGCGAAAAACGGAAGGAATATAAACGGGAGCGTGAGAGATTTAAGAGACCGGGAGGAAAAAACTTGCGGGCGAAGTCTGACGGCATTGGCGTAACGTCTACCAGGCGATCCTGGCGGCAGATTAGAAAGATAAATCATCTCAAACATTCACAATGACTTAAGGGACTCCCTTCACTCGTTTTTAATGTCCCGAGTTGAATAGAGCTGCCAGGAGGTCACAAAAAAAAAAATTAGGAAAGGGCGCAAGGGATGAGGAGGTGTGCACGGGGGGGGAAATCACTCTAGGTACCTGGAAAGTGGTGGAGTCGTCAGGGGCCAGTATAGGGGGGGGAGGGGGCTCGTGGCAAGGAAACAATAAGAGTTGATTTGAGCTCGGTGGTACTAAACTTCTTCCGGAAGGATTTGAAGTTTGTTCGGAAAGGGCGGTGCAAAAAAGACAAAGGACGGGACGACCACAGCTCCACACAACGAGCAAGAGGGAGACCAGAGGTGGAGGGGGGGGGGAAGGCGGCTCATGGGTGGGTGGAGCTGGAAAAAGGGGGACCACCCCAGGGGGGGGGGGGGGGGGGGTAGAAGGGGGTGTTGCGCGGGGGGGGGGGGGGGGGGGGGGGTGGGGTGGAAGACCGAGGGGCGGGCGTGGCTGGGCAAAAAACACAGTACACCGTGACCTCCAAAGAAAGAACAAGCAATCTCAAAATCAGGAAGAATCGGTGATGAGCCACAAGGGGGGGAAATCGCTCCTTAGGGAAAAGGGGGACCTTCGTTTCCTCTATCAGGGGGGGACCGAGGGTCAAGGTTGGGGGTTGACCTGAACATCAGGAGTGCTTGCATAATGTCGAGCAGTGAAACGAAAAGAAATAAAGCGGAAAAGCGATTGATCGCAAATGCCTTAGCAGTGTAACTCGTTAAAAGAGGCAAAAAATTGTCGTGGACGGGGAAAAAATGGCAAATATCTGAAGCGCGGAAGAAATAGTAACTATGTTTAAGTGACTCTATTCGCAAGGCCGTTGAAGGTGACCGCTGGAGAAGCCTTGCCAGCCAGAAGAAAAAAGAAAAGCATCAAGGTAACAAGTAAACACTGTATTTAGCATGACTGGGGGGGTACTATGTGGGGAACTAGGGGGAATCCCTCGGGACGAGCGGAGAGCTACAAAAGATCTCTTGTGGAGGGAGGGCATAGTGTCAAAAAAGGGCAAAAACACGTCTTCAACCAGTGGGCTCGATATACAGCCTTCTGGGGAGCAAAAACAGGAGCCCAAGAAAGCGTAAGTAGTTAGACAGAGTCCTTGCGAGGTCTTTAGCTCTATAGGGGCAGCGGGAGGAGATGGAGCCATCAATTTCCGGAGTCGGTAGTTGTCCGGTGGGTCCAACCACAGTACGGGCGCCTGGGCATGATAACCGGGAGAAACTTTGGCGGGAACAGATGGGGAGCAGTCAGCTAGAAAGGAAAACATAACTCCGAACAAACAGGACGCAAGCGCTTTTGCGAAACGTGAACACTGATGCGCTATGTATTCAGGGAAAAAAACATCTTCCTTGGCACACAAAAGAATAGCCTGGGAATCACTCTGGGCCCGGTTCTCCTCGCGCAGGGGTCAAGTACACCCAGTCAGAAAACAACAAATTCTTCAGTAACATTTAGAGGTGGGTACAGGAATAAAGTTCCCCGCAGAATAATCCTCCTAAGCACCTAGGACAGAACGGGCTCTATCCCACACATGCGTTAGATACCGGTGACCGTATCAAAATTCAGGGGAGGCCACACAGATACTTCGAAGAAAAGGGCGAATGTTTTGATAGAAAAAACAGTGGGGGCGTCAAAAAGTGGGGAGATAAAGCAGCCTCAAATAAGCAAACGGACCATAATAAAAATGAAGCAACGAACCATACCCACGTCGCGACACGCCATCAGTCAATCGTCAGTGGAAAACGGGGGCTCATTCCCTGGAGCGGAAGGAAAGCTCCGGCAGAACCGAAACGGATTAGCGGAAAGGGGAGTCTACGTATGAAAGAAGGACTGCACAAAGAACAACCTCAAAAAAAAAACAGAAACACCAAAAAACGCCACCCCCAAAACCCACCGAAAAAAAAAAAAAAAAACAACAACAACAAAAAAAGAACGAGGGAAGGGCCACAGAAGATCGGACTGAATAGGGGATGTATTGTTGTGTGGCTAAACTAGAAAAGGGAAAAGTAATACAAGGACCAAATGTAGAATCATTTAGAGACAGAGGAAGCCAAACCCAAGGCCGGCGACTAGGACAAAAAAGAAACATGCCGTTGAAAGATAGAGAGAACCTGGAATGGAAAGAGTTCTATAGAGATGTCCAAGGGAAACAAAGTTCCGGCAAGATCTGACAAATGAACCTGATCCATTGATGGACGGGGGCACCAATGCCGAGAAGGGGAGTGACAAACTAACAGGGGGCGAGTTCACCGGGGCGACGGCCAAGCACAACAATTCACGAGACACGCCAATTGGCGAAGAGACAGAAGCCTAAAAACAACTCTGGGATGGGAAAAAATCAGGCCAAAAAAGCCGGCAGGGATAATACGAGAGAAAAACGGGGAGCCAGGAATTCTTAGAAAAAAAAATCATGGGGGCTCGGTATGGGTCATCATCCACCCGCCGCGAAAAAAAGTTTCGTATAACAAGGAACCAAGGGGAGGAGTTGCAGAGAAAACCCAAAGGAAAGTTTGACAACGGGCGTCCAAAAAGGAGAACTAGACATGATACGAATCTCGCACCAGATGTTGCTAGTCATGCTTCAGAGTGTCTACGTAAATCCAATTGCGTCGACAAGAGGGGAAAAGAAAAGGATCGCGGGAGTATAACAACTTCGAAAAAGGGCTAATTTTAGAAGAAAGACAAAAAAAAGGAGGGGGGAGGAGAATATAGAAAGGAAGGGAAGCATTGGACGCGAGCTTGGTAACAGCCGGCTGCGACCGACGGGTGCTGACCTTTAGACACTCAGAAAAAAGGCTGGGTCTAGCAACATATTGGCACAAGGAGAGGGAACGGTCTTGACACGAAGAAGTCTAACCAGGGACACTCGTCCACTCCTTTGGGTTCCGACTGCAGGGTGCACGTCCGAACATTGGACTGGTATCGAAACATCGGCGGCGTGGAGGAGGAACGAACAGCCCCAGGAAAAAAAAGGAGACTGAGTAAAAAAAAAAAACTCAGGCACCATCTTAATGGTGCTTATGGATACCTGACGCTTTCTGGGGGCGGGGAATTGAGAGAGGGCGCTCCTAACGAAAAAGCTTCGCGCAAAACAAGGCTGGTGAATGCTGTTTGGGAGGGAAAAAGCTACAGCGTTGGGGGGAAACGGGAGATTTTCATGAACCCTGGGTCTGGGGGGACTTGCATCCCCTTCGTACAACCATTTTGTGCAACGCTACGTGGTCCTTCAGGAAAAGCGAAGATTTACAGAATTGGGGGTATTTCTGAGAAAAAAAAGAAGGGGGCAGCTAGAGAGAAAACGGGATTCAAGTTCATTTGAAGGAGATCGGCCCTGTTGCCTTTTTCATAGTCGACGAAGGGGGGGAGGGGTCCCGAAGGTAACCAAAAGGCGATTCATTCAAGTCGGTCGCTTTAGGGGGGGGGAGCGAAGAAACCAAATGCCCGCGAGTTAGGTTGTTGCTATTTAAAAAGGGGAAGGAATGATTTAGAAAAAAGGTATTCTCAAAAGCTTAGCGCCGGTGACTTATTCAGGGGAGTTGCATCAATGGAGGGGGACGCGGTCTTCACTGGAACGTGCAAGGCAGCGTGTAAGGTGAGGAAACGAATTGAGAGACAAAGAGTGACAGCAAAAAATACAGGATGTGAAAATAGAAAAAAAAAAAAAAAAAAAAAAAAAAAAAAGAAAAAAAAAAAAAAAAAAAAACAAGAAAAAAAAAAAAAAAAAAAAAAAAAAAAAAAAAAAAAAAAAAATCAAAAGGAAAAAAAAACAAAACAAAAAAAAAAAAAAAAAAAAAAACCAAAAAAAAAAAAAGGAGAGGCCGCCAAAAAAAAAAAAAAAGAACCAGAACAGAACGACCCCCAACAAATGAAACAAAAAAAAACCCACCACAACAAACAGAAAACAAAAAACACAACACAACCACACTCAACACACAAAAACAACAAACAACAAACCAAACAGAACACCAAAGAATACGACTCCCAAACACCCCCACAAGGTACTATGGCAGTGACTTGGCTTCGGACATCTGCGGGGGGTTAGATCAAGATCAATTGAGGATACAAGTAGCAGCAGGACTGTGGGGCGCAGGAATAAAACAAGGGGGGAGAGAATCCAGCTTCATCCGGGGGGGGATGAGAGCCAAAATTCTGGGAGAGCAAGGGCGCCGCTGTGGCGATACGTTACTGGGCTAGGAGGGCGGATACAGTGGCTAGCGGGTGAGGAACAGAACAGGGGGACCAATCCAGGTGGGGTAACTCACATGGGTACAGGGGAAAGAGCTCTTTCCAGTGAAATCAAAAAAACTGGTATTACAGGAGGGTATGGGGGGGGGGATTGTGAAACAGGGGGGCGGCGTCCGGGCGCCAGCAACTGTGCTCGGATACCTGTCGCTTCAGCGGTCTGGAACTCGTAGTTGCTGGGTAGATGGCTCGCTGCCAGGGTACAACAAAAAAAAAAGTCGTGGAAGAAAGAGCATCATCGGAACGGGATAAAGCGACTCAAGAGAGCACAGGCCCTTTGTGTCAACAAATCAGATACTAATCAGCCCTGAGAGCTACAGACGGAGAACAAAGAAATGAAAAGCTTCGAATGCAGTTATAGTAGCGTATTCTGTGTGGGGTGTTTACTCGGAGGGAGCCAAACGGAGAAGAGGTAAAGTGGGTGAAAGTGGGCGAGAAAAGTGCGACCTCATAGAAGAGAAAGACGAACGACGCCAGCTCTTGGCCCAAAACCGACGCCAGGGGAACATATAAAAAGTAAGAACACCTTCCCACAAATTGCAGGGATTAATATCAAAAGAGGGGGAGGCGGGCGTCAGCGGAGCACAGGGCTTAAGGACTGGGTACGTCAGAAACGAAAAGGCCTTGTGGAGAGAAATCGAGAGCAAGTACATAGAGAATCAAAAGAGGAGTAGAGCAAATAGGTTTGCACATTTGTCCACCTCCTCCGGACAAGGTTCAGGAAAAAGGAACGAGTTCTCTAAAAAAAAAAAAAAGGCAGTGGGAGAGCCCTTATCTAGTTGCTAGGGACGCGTTGGAGGAAGATGACGAAGGAGGATGCAAAAAAGAAGGACCGGTATACCACCTTGACACGAAGGAGAGGGGGTCACTGCAAACGAAGGGGGGCTTCGTTGCACAGAAAACAGGGACGGAAAGCGGCGGCAGAACCGATGCTGGAGGTTGAAGAAGGGTGTAATGCCGAGGGGGATGCACCGTTGGGAAGGGCGGGGCCGCGTCACCCCTTCGGCGTCGGAACATCACAAAGGTCAAAACTTGGTTCCGACGTGTGTCGGCAAACCCCTGGAAAGGAGAACCGAGGCCCCGCTTGAGGTGTTAAGGGGGAAACCAAACTCAAGGGGGGTGGCTGAATTGGACAAGTGGAAAGACAACAAAGTTAAGAGCTATCTGAACAAAGTGAAGTAAGACAACTCAACAGAGGGAAAAAAGGAGCCCATACTTGGGGGAGGAAAAAGGCAAGAGCACTCACTACTTCCTTAACCGGAATAGCGTCTGCAAAGCAGGACAAGACAAAAAGTACGTGGAAGGCCACTTTGAACAAGTGGAGACGATCGATCAAGATTCTGAAACGACCTGGCCTGAAGATCGTTCTGCAAGGAAGAGGGTTTGACCAAAAGTTGAAGGAGTACGTCGGAAGGGGAGGACCAAATATGATGAGGGAAACATGACCAAAAGAGATTGGACGCCAAGGGACGCACGAGCGCAGTCAAGACTTCTGCCCCCGCAGAGAGACCCATCAAGTTCAGGACCGGGGTCCTCGGGGGGAATCACTATTCCGGCAGAGGGAATCAGAGAGGTCCTGCTAAAGCAGTGCGAAAGCAACACGAAGGTCGAGAAGCAGTAAAAACTAAAAAAGCACCAACACACAACGGAGGTATTAGAGAGATGAGGGAGACTGACATGGCGAGGTAGGTTGCGGGAGGAACGGACGAAGAGCTCCGAGGACTATTTGAACAAGGACGCCGTGAAATACTTGTCTGAATGCTGTTCGAAGTGGACTGAAACAATGTGGGGGGGGAGGCTCCTGGCGACAAAGCAGTATCGGGAAGACGCAGAGGGAAAGGAAAAAAGGCTGAATCACGCAGATGGAAAGACTGAATGAGCTAGTTTCTTCACTCGTGGTGAAAAAGGGGGGACCAGAAAAAAACACGAATCTAGGCCGGTTGAAATCGAAAGTTCTTCAAGGTCCAAAGGGGGAAAAAAGACACGAAAAACCGATGGAAAAGGATGTTAAGAAGGCTTAAGCCATGATTCATAATTGCAAGTCGGGAGAAATAGTCAAGATGCCGGCTATTTTGGCAGGGGTGTTGGAGCTGTACCTTCCGAAGAGTTGGCTCGTCAGTCATTTGAAAAAAAGGATGCCATTAAGGACAGACCCATGAGGGGAGAGATCTGAAAGCCGGTGAACAGGGAAAAGAGAAAAAAGCTAAAGAAGAAAGGGGGGTTGGGGTACTGAAACACCAGGTTGGTGGACGGGTTCTGAAAAACGAAGGGGTCACCAGGGCATAAGAAATTAACAGTGCAAAACAAAAACGACAGAAAAGCAGCGCAACAAAACGGCCTCCGGTTTCTTCAGAAGCAGGTGCGCTATAGGGCAAAGAAAGGGCCCCGTTCACAGATCATGCCCAGAGGGAGGGTAAACGTGGTTGTATTGGGAAAGACGCGGCGGGTCGAGCTACGAGGTCTCACACAGGGGCTGAACCTCTACAGGGGATGGCAAAGAAAATGGGGGAATATATCATAACAATGGAAGAGAAAACATCGGAGAACGGTTGAAAAAACTTGCATATTAGCGATTCTTTCTCGAGTGGGGGGATTGAAGCGAAACTAGGACAGGGGGGATACGGAGATGCGTCAAAAAGGACTTTGAAGGGTACGAGATCAGACAGGTGAAAGAAGATGAAAAAAAACGCTAAAAAGCTCAGTTGGATAGTAAAAACGAGCTGGAAAGATTGGGTGGGATCTTTGGGGGCACCAACACTATAGGAGAACCAGCTCTCTGAAAGGCGCGTTCCCGGAGTGGGGGAGATTCTATTACGGGGAAAGCGGGCGTCCTACGCACATAGACTAAGTAATAGGGAGCGGCCAGGCGACAATGCCGAGAACAGCAAAAATACAGGTCATCCATAACGATAACTTTTCGCAGGCGAGTTATGCTGTGGGCGAAGTACTGAGGAGCTAGCAGGGGGTCGATATCGTATCGCTGGAGAAAATCACAGGGGCAAGGAAAGGATTGAGCAAACGTCCGCGGGCGACCGCATAGGAGAGAGAAAAACAAGAAAAAAAGGTCTTGATTCACGGCTATGTAGCCAGGACCGAATAAAGAAAAACTAACGGAAGCACAACCGGCAAAGCTCCAGTTAATAAGGAGCTGCCAAGCGGCTCCGGAAAAAGTGTCAAAAAAAGGGGACCATAAATGAAGATTGGAGGAAAGGGGAACGGGCCATAGCGCGGTAAAGGTACCAGAGTTAGAACATGTTAAGGGTAAAATTGAGGCTAATACCTCCGGGCGACGAACCCTAAAATCACAGGGGTAGAAACAGCCTGAGAAGAAATGGAAAAAGGCTCCAAAGCACAAGGTGAGGGGGCCAAAAAGAAAAGATTGAAAGAATCATTTTGTGGACTCTAACAAAGGTGAGGGCGCACTCTCATAACTAGAAAAGAAAAAGACGGCACGCCTAGAACGAAGAAAGACAAAAGCCCGACCATAAAGGTGGACTCGCCAGAAGGGAAGAGGACGCGCAGGGGGTTAGGAAAGCTGGCACGGCACGGTCACTCAGGCTCCGGCACGACCATCCCTTCGTAAGCTTTCTAGAATATCAGGGTCTAATTCCGAAAAGGGTATAGGCAAAAAATAGATCGATGAAGGGGGTCAGGGGGGGGGATTTAGTTGGGGAGAACGAACGGAAGGAAAGGGCAAACTCAGAATGAAGCCGCATTGATGTTACCGTACGCCAAACTAAACATAAGACTCAAAGAGGACAAATGACAATAAGCCGAGAATCGAAAATGAAAGATAAAAACTTTTGCGCTCGTCGGATGGGAGTCGCTGCGACAAAAAAAGGATACCTTCAAGCGCGAGGGGGGAAAGGCACCCAATAGGAAAAAACACCGCCGAGTACTAAGAGGTTAAGTTGAGGAAAAACAAGGATCATGGAAAGGGGCAAATGTAGGGCCCAACAAAAAACAAACATCAACAAATGGGACGAAGAGCAAAGTCGAATCAAATGGGTGAAGAAAAAGAAACAAGGCAGGATGCAATAGAAAAATGACGGAATAACAGGATGACAGAGCAAAAAAATAAAGGGCCATGAGGGCGCCTAGGTTGTTTTTGAGTGATTAAGTCAAGACCTCCTCATCTAAAAAAACTTCTCTGTTAACTGTGCCAAAGGGTTCTTGGGGAAACGAGCGACGACAGCCCAAAAGGCTGTGTGGTACTCAGGCAAGAAAAGAACAAAATCCGCGGCTAAAAGTACGGGGGGGGGGGCAGACTCGAGGGAAGCCATCATGTTATGCTCAAATATAAGCCTCCAAGGGAAGAGTGGAAGAATTAGTCAAACATTAGAGGGGTCGTATCGAGAAGCGAGACGCTGGAGAAAGACTATTAGAATGGA
>Ga0179593_1527856_pt1 | contig 19778 bp, 22 predicted proteins | sample CZODoug2_1_08_16_FD_185931 | JGI IMG/M metagenome (GOLD analysis project Ga0179593, IMG submission 185931) | Vadose zone soil fungal communities from Angelo Coast Range Reserve, California, USA - CZODoug2_1_08_16fungal (PacBio error correction) | ecosystem: Environmental > Terrestrial > Soil >...
TGGCTACAGAGCTCTACGGAAATCCATTCAAACTCAGGTGCGAGAACACTCAGATCTTACACCCGAAAGAGCGTCGAAATCAACCAATTGGTATCCGACCAAGAGCCCGCATTTACAGAATAAAAAGAAGGGGGAAGAGCAGGGTAGGAGCTCAATCAAAAGGCCCTAATTAATGTACTTTTTTCCCGATGTCGTGGGTGAGGGAGAAGCGGTGTGGAGGGGTCTCATGAAAGGTTTTATTCACCGAGCCGTCGAAGAAGGGGGGGGGAAGGGTTTTCAGCGGCGTATTCCCAGACGTTGGAGGCAAATAAATTGAGGAAGGGAGGTACGGCAGATGCACACGGGGGGGGTTCGGGACGTGTAAAGCGAGCCGTAGAAATCGAAAGACAGAAGATAGGCGTGGGACCGCCGCCACTTATAGAAGCGGAGATGCCAGCAAGGGGACTTGTTTCCCGCCAAAAGAGACCAGGCCGCTGTCGACGGAGAAAAGGAAGCGTCCGAAAGGTAAGGGGGCCAAGCGTAGAGGGGGGGGGGGACGTGCGTCTGCTGAAAGAGGGGGGGCCCAACAGGAGGATGGCCTATCTGCCTCATCTTGGTTAGATCGCTGGCCAGGTGCGCGTGAATGTCAGGAGAAGGTTGTAAAACAGGAAAGAACTTCTCGTCAATCCTTTTTTTGAATAAGGAAGAAATTTGCGGGGGAGGGGAACCTTCCCGACCGAGACGCTCGAAGACAAGAAGAGTTCGGAGGGAGTCAACCAGCCGCCAACGCACAAAACGGGTCAAGTGGGGGGGGAGGTTGTGGGCCGCCTAAAGGGAAGAAAAGCTGCCGGGTCATCCTTTTCCATGGCGATTTGAGATTGGAGTCCCGATGGTAAGAAAAGAAACGCAAGGTCTGACGGTCCATCAAAAAAGGAAGGGGGGGTGGCGGTAAAAAGCAAGTATCCGCACGCTCCGCAAACTATCAAACCGCTTGCCGCCTTGAGAAAACTCAAGTCGGGTGATCGGGGGGGAGCCTCAAAGAAACAATAATTCCGCTCTCTCTCAAAAAACCAAGTTTGGGAGGGGTGGAATAAAAGGGAAAGGGGCCTTCGTTATCATACCAGGCGAAGTCTGAAGGTAAACGCGATAAGCGGAACGACCGGACCTCTAGGAGGATGTCCAATGGGGGGGACTGAATCAAGGAGAATCGTGTTGTTCCGGGGAGCGCGAACGACGTTGAACCTGATAGGACGTTATCGAACCAAAACATAAAAAAGCTGAAAGTATCTTTCATTGGAAGGAAAATGAGGGGAATGAATCGATACCTGATAAGATCACAACAACAAACGGAGGATCGCTTCATGGACAAAACCACGCGTCGACGGATATGACGGAACTCAGGTGGTTCTTATCGGCGAGGGGGAAGGAAGGCGCTCCTAAGGAAGAGAGGTCTCTCTCTCTGCTCGGGGAACGGGGTCCGGAAGTGGCCCTAATGCTAGGACCAGGCGGAAGAAAGGGAGGAGTTAACCGGAATAAGAAAGAAGCAACTCCGCTTTTGTCAGGGACAAAATCATTGGGATTCCCAAAATAACTAGGTTTGAGAGTAGGTCTGCTGGGAAAGCACCCTACTGGAGAGAAGAGGCGATTCTCAATGCGTCAATCAGGGGGGGGAGAAGCCAAGAGGGGGGGTGAGCTGGTGCTTGTGGGGACAGGGACAAGCGGGCATTACTCAAAAGACTGGGTGCACGTTAAAAAAAGGGAAATGGAAGGGCTTCTCATCTCAAAAGATCGAAACATAAAGAGCAGCAGCAAATCAGCTTTTCGGGCCGGCCAGCCGGGGGTGGGGAGGCTTTTGATCGAGCAATTTGGCAGCGGAAGCAGAGCGTTTCGGTCAAAAGAAGGATGGAAAAGCTACTAAAGCAACTTGTCGGGGAAAGAGGCGAAAGCTAAGGGATAAATTCGCCGCGAAAAAAAGGGAACGAAAAAGGACAGCAAGATCGAACTCTGTACTTCCATCATGGTACGGACCCTCTTCTGGAAATTCAAAAAAAGCACTACAAACTCTACACTTGGAATAAGACTTTGAGGGGGCCGTCCGCATCGTAGGGAATAATAATGGTTCTTCTAACCAAGAAAACAGGTGGGAGATCACCCCGCTGGGATAATCTTCAAGACTCGGGGGTAAACAGACGCTCTCGTTCCTCTGGGCAGGGGCTATCAAGTGAAGACAAGGTCCCTAAAACCTCACCGTGCAAAAAAGAATGAACTCAATCCCAGCTTCGCGGAAAAAACGAGAAGAACCGGCTTCGACTGAGGAGGATAAAAAAAATGGGGAGACTTCTTTGAAAAATAGAAAACTTCACCACACGAACCGGGTTGGTATAAGCTCCTGTGGGAGTCTTCCCGGGGAGAGATTCTGGAGAAGGGAATTTGCTGGAAAAGAAAACCCGATGGGGTGTCGCGGCGTGGTCGGGGACCGTGCTACGAGGGAAGGGGGGAGGGACGGGGAACAGACCGTAGGAAGTAAAAAAAAAAAAAAAAAAAAAAACACCGGGAGGGGGATTAAAAAACTTTGAGACTTGATGTGCCCTACGAATAAGTCCTCTCGTATGAAAGGGGACGATCTGTGGTCAGTACGAGGGGTCTAGGCCACTCACAGGGAGCCAATGAGTCTCCGCGAAATGGGAGAAACGCAGAGACAGACGGAAGGGGACTCGTCAAGAAGGAGGGCAGGAAGCAAGGACAAGACGAGTAGCAAGAAGGAAGGAGATTGCGGCATTTCGCGTTGGGGCTCCGTACTGAGGGACTGCCTGGCAAGAGAGGTTCGAACTCGCAAAAGTGCGACCTTTGATATGTCGGTAAAGAATCAGCACATGGGGGGGGGTAAAGAGACTTTCAAAAAGGAATGTATCCCCACCCATCGGCAATCAAGAACTCCAGCAACCCCGTTCGAAGAAGGAACATGAGGAGACCGTAGCGGAAGGTACTCATCAAAAGGCCCAAGTCTCCTGAAGCCGGAAGGTGACGGTGAATCGGGGGGGGGATGGCCCAATGCAGGGAAGGGGCTATACTAATTAGAGAAACCAAACTTTCAGAGGGGGGACCTTCTGGGGGAAGAAAAGACAGCGTCTGAGGGAGATTACGAGCCCGAAGCTGCGGACGACAAGCGTATAGATCTGAATGAAAAAAGGAGTGCATTGACTGGGAGGGGAGGGGAGGAAAAAACGGCACGGGAAACCGCGGAATTCAAAAATAGAACCCGCAGCGTACGGCCAACTTCATCTGTCATCCAGGCGCCATAGCAGGATCTTCGTAAGAAAAAAAGGCCTGGGAAACTCACGACTTTCCTGGCAGCACAAGAGAGAGGAGGTTGAGGGGGTGTCCCGTATAAATTCCAATAATGTAATTTGGAGGCTTGCAAGAAACCTTTCGTAAGGAGGAAGAGGGGAAAGGCCAGAAGCGGGGGTGCGTAAGCGAAGGAGGTGTTACGAACTAGAGAAACCTCTCTAATAAAGCTTCGCGGGACGACTCATTTTAAAAGGGAGGGAAGAGAGAAAACGGCTGAGCCTCGCCTGTTAGAGCGGGACCCTGAGTTGAGAGGGAACATTCTCCGCTCTAAAAAGCTACTGGAGAAGTCGAGAAGAGTCTCACAATATCGATGTTTACCTCCTCCACGGTAATAAAGATCTCTCAACAAAAAAGAGTCAAGAGAGAGATGGCATCGACACGGAAGAACCCGTTCGAGAATCGCATAGAGGTAGTCCGCTGTCTGGCGGCGGGGACGGGGGGGTTGATTTTTGAAAGGAGGCGCATGTCGTAATCAGAGACTGTTATCTTCAGGCGGTCCTCGTCTGAAGTAGACGGGGCGGCGGGTCAGTGGGGGGAAGGAACTACTGAGAAAGCAAGCTGTCCGCTTTATTAAGACCACGAGCGGCTCGGAGAGGAAGCCGCCACCCTCTTCATGAAGTAAAGTCAAGTTAGAAGCGTTACGAAAATGTACTTGAATGTACAACGAAGTTGGAATTTAAAGAGTCGGGTAGAAAAGCCGCGCTATTAAGGGGGGGGGTCTCAATCTTACCGAATTACCACTTTTTAGGCGACCGAGACGAAAAATATGGCATAAGATTAGTAATTTCAGGAAAAAAGGGAGCAGTTCCGTAGAGGGGGTTGTAATTGAGCTGTGAAAAGCAATCTAAACTAACGAAAGTTACAAGATGCTCTGGCATTCCGATAATGTAGAGTAGGAGCAAGAGGAATTATCACTACCCACCAAGACGTTTTCAGCGAGGAGAACAATTTCTGGAGGTTCAGGAGGCCATAATCCGATTCCCTAAAAGGAAGGGAGGTGAGACTTTGGGGAGGTCACTGGAGTTAGATACGACGCAGCGCCGAAAAAGGGAAATTGGAATCCCCTTCTTCCTCAACTGCCTTATTATTTCAGGAGATGTGGGCATAAGGGAAAGAAAAGATCGGAGAAGTATAGGACCAAAAGGTTTAAATTTGAGTTATCCTGCAAGGAAGTTTTTCCCACAATGGGAAAAAAAAAGGAAGAATCCTAAAAATTCAGCCAGACAAGATTAGTTTCTAGCTAAAAATCGAGTAAGGTAACGAATATCGGATTTCGTGGATGGGGGACGGGGGGGGGGGGAGAAGAGTGGCTTCGTCAAGGGTGCCGAAAGTCTCGGTGCGTAGTATCAAAGGAGACGGGGGTGGATACTTGGGGTACACTGCGGGGGTGGCGCGACTTTGGGGGAAAATCGAGTATTACAGCTTCGAATCCAGCGTTAGCTTTCATAAGAGCTAGTAAGAGGGGGAAAACATAAGCGCAGGCCGGTAAAAAGAAGGAAAAAAGGGACTGTTCTGTCCCCGTAGACAGAGACTTCGGAAAGATCCGTGCCGACAAAAAAACGGATAGAATAATAGCGGAATTTTCTACAAGGGGTCCCTAATTTACATACTATGAGGAAAAGGAATAATTAGGTAAAACCTAATTATTTGACTGTAAGGTTAGTTGGGGTTTAGATTCGGGGACAAAGAAGTTCCATTCGTAATCACTATGTAGGCCGTAGCCAAATCCGAGACGGTTATTGATATTGGGCCTGCGCAGGAAAAAGTTTTCCCTCGATTGGGAGGGAGCGTAGGGAGAAGGGGGTGAGGTTTTCAGGGTGAGGAGCAAGTGATACGCTCCAAGTTTACAAAAAGTGCGGCCGATAGCAGGGGAGGGGAAGAGAAAGGTCGAAGGAAGGGGCACATGACCGGCAGCGGGACACTGAGAAGACCTTCCAGACATTTATTGGAGAAGCGTTGTTACGGAAAGGCGTTTCAGAGGGGACCAACAAAAGACGGGGTCAAGCCAGTCGGGATGGGAACCATATTTCTATCGGGAATTGGGGCGCGGGGGGAACTGTCTCGGCGAGGGGGGGGAAAAAAAAAAAGATCACTCTAGACAAAAGAGGGCAGGCAAGGAGTAGCCGAACTTGTAAAAGGAAAAACCGAACTCTCCGGGGACCTGAAGCGTCGTGAGTAGCCAGGCAACAAAAAAGCAAGAAGACTGGGTGGGGCCTGCCTCTAAACAGGAAAGGAGTCCTGAGAAGCGCCGTGGGTAGAAGCAGGGGCTTGAGGATTTAACCATGTCACGTAACGTTTCACCCATTCCAACAGGACGGGGAAATTCCGAAAGATGGAGGAAGAAGGTTTCTTGACCACATCAATCACCGAGAACGAAGTAAAGATTCTACATCGGATCGCCCTCTTGAAGAAAGGTGGAGCATCCTTCATATCACTTCTTGTGGTAGGGGAAAAATCCGCAAGGGAAAAAAAACCATCATCATTCAGAGTTTCAAGGGAAGGGTGGGAATCCCAGGGACAGTTTCTGGAGAAAAAAAAGGGAAGTTTTCGAAGTCAAAAGGGTCCGTTTTCACTCCTATAAAGGAAGGGCAAGAGGGGGGGCATTAGGTCCACTTCCGAAAACAGAAGTAGGGTTCTAGGGGGTCCGACGGGAGGGGCTTCATCGAGGGAGAGGTTATCTAGATCAGCAACCGGGAGGGTCATAGACAGGTCGACTTGGTTTGGAGGGGGCAAAAAAAACTCCTCTAAATGAGGAGGAGGGAACGTTGGTGGTCTCGGGACAGGAACACAAGAGAGGAAGGAGAAGGGGGACTCGCAAAGGGGAGGGAAAAGAGTTATATCCCAAAGCCAATCCTCGATGCCGGGAAGCTCCTCGGCGCGGACAAAGAAGACGAACCGAAAGTGGCCCTAATGAAAGCAAAAAAAAAAAAAAAAAAGAAAAAAACGGAAAGATAAGTTACACAATGACTTGCCAACGTCGCAAAACGGGGTGGTCTGTCCGACGAAGGGGGGGTCATTGGGAGGGAAATCAATGAACTAAAAAAAAGGCTGGTTTGGGATTGATGGGAGTGGGCGGTATCAGAAAAGAGAAGTAGATTAAAGCTGGGGGGAAGACTAGGAGAAGTTGGAAGGAGGAGGAAGAGCTCTTATACTTGGAAGGGAGCTTTATGGAGGGAGGAACCTGCTGCATGGACGAAGGAAAGGCGGAAGGACCAAAATTGCCGGATGAGGGGAAAAAATCTCAAATCGCAAAGGAACCCGATCAAACTAGGGGAGCGGCTCGGAGGTGGAAGGAAAGCAAAAAAAAGCGGTTCACTTGTTGGGGGGCAAAAGGGGATCATGAGGGGGAAGCTTCGGCGTCACGCTAACACATCACGAGGGACAGCAAAAACCAGGGGATACAGGGGGCCCCGAAAAAAAAAACGAAGAAGCTCATTATACGCGGAGACTTCGAAGAGAATGCCCCTACCTCCGCCAGAAGCAGAGTGAATATGTACAACATCATGGTAATCAGAAAGATGGGCCATCTTTAACTAGCCGCGAAAAAACTGCTACTAATGGGCCTGGGTAGGGAGAGGGGAAAAGGCAGCCTAGGGAGGGCAAGGGCTTCAACCCCGGAAAAAGGAGAGTATGAAGAGTCGGCCTCAAGTGGCTGGGAAACAAAGAATAGAGTCCGACGAGGGGAGGGAAGGCGAATCGCTAGAAAAGAAAACCTCACCCTGGAGGATGCCGAAAAGAAAATCATCCTATTGAACGTATGGAGGGAGAGGCACAAAGAAAGACGTCTACGAAGAAAGGAAAATACCTTCTACTGAGGGTAACAAAAAAAAACCCACCGAAGGGGGGGAGAAAAGAAAAACCTAGGGGAAGGGGAGGGCTCGTGGGGAGGAAGGGGAAGGGGGCCTTTCTTCTTAGGGAGGGAGGATTTCTCCTTAGGGAAAGGGGGGGGGGGGTCGATCCAATTGCAAAAGTTAGCAACTACAGGGTCAGACCTGGAGAAGGGGAGAAGGAGGGAGAGTTATGGACTGGGAAAAGAAGAGGGTCGCTTAGAAAATTGATGCAATGGAAAGGAGGAGTTTTGAAAGAAGGCAGAGCTTAGCGGGAAGAAGGAGGGAGTCGATCTGTCCAGAGAAAACGGGCTTAAAAAAAAAAAAATCCGCAGTTTGGGAGGGATGAGGGGGGGGAACCATCACAAATGAGATCGGAAGGGCATCAGCCTTATACTGAAAAGTGAAAAAAGAGTAAAGAGGGAAACGGAAGCAAATACTAGGCAGAAAGAAAGTCCAAAGGGCTGGGAGGAAAGTTAGGGGGAGCAGTCTCCGTATGAGTGAAAGTGCTGGTACCTCGGGAGGGTGATCAAAAGACACATTGGAAAAAACTTGGAATCGGAAAGCCGAATAAAAAAGACATTCGGACGAAGAAGGGGGGTGCAGGGGGGAAAAGCATATCCTTGTGCTAAGATAGGTGAAGGGGGCCAAAGAGGAGTCGAAGGAACAGAGCTCTGCATAATCCAGCAAAAGCTTCCTGAGGAAAGATAATGTCGCTGCACAGGTTCAGGGGTAAATAACCCTCTGAAAAGGCCCAATTAAGCAAAGACTATCCTTTTTCTTAAAAGGGGGCCCTCAATGGACACTTGTCTAACTCTGAAGGGGGGGAAGTATGGGTATAAAAGGGGATAAAGAGGCTAATTCGGGAGAGGAAAAGTCAACTGAAAAATAGAAGAAGGGAATCGTAATGCCAGAAGGGGAAATAGAGTTGAGGTGGGGGGGCCAGAAAAGGGGGGGGACGAGTGATATTCAAACGGAAAGAAAGGGTCAGGAAAAAGATGAGTAATGAGACCTTCGACGAAGAGTCGGCGTCGCGTTAAAGGATCGGAGGGAATGCTGAGAAGGGGGAAGCTTGCACAAAAGAAAAAAAGGGTCAAAGGGCGGGGGGGGGATGCCTTGGAAGGGAAAGTGTAGGGATGGGGACAAAGATATGGGCATAAAATTCTAACGAAAAGGGGGGAAATGACGGGCTGCGTTTCCCCAGGTAAGGGGAGTTGTTACGGCGAGAGAGTTTTGGAAACGAAGGCGAGGTGACATAAGAAGAAAAGGAAAAGGAGGTCATCTTCCCTGAAAAGAACCACGGGGGACGTTATGCCGCGCGGAAAAAAGGAGGGTGAGATATTAGTCATATGGAAAAGCGAAAAGGGGAAATAAAGAGGGGGGAAAGGAGGAGTCGTCAAGAAAAGGATCACTGAAAGGAAGTACCGCAAAGGAAGGGGGACGGTTCAGGGCTGAAGAGATAAACACCACAAAGAGGGGGGGGGGGGAAAAAGAAAGCGTATATTTCATCTATCTAAAAAAGAAAGGATCGGTAACAGAAAGGTGATCCGCTGGGAGAGAAAGAGGAGAACGATGGAATCAAAGAGGAGAAAATGGGGAAGACGAAGTTGTCCTCTCGGAGAAGAGGGCTCTGATAGAGGGGAATTACCTCCTTTCGAAAGTAGGGGGACTCCGGAGGGCGAGGACTCTCTCTACGAGGGAAAAAGGTAACTTTTACTCGGAAAAAGCTCTGGGAAGGTATTCCATAGTTAGGAAGGGAGGACGGGGGGTTGGCCGAGGGGAAATTTAATCAGGAAAAGAGGCTGAAACCTCCGCGAGGAGAGGGTTGAAAGTTCATTCCTCCGGAAAGAGCTAAAAAAAAAAGCGAGAGGAAGAAGTAGGGGGAAAGCTTGATCGAAGGAAAAAAACTGAGGGGGAGAAGTTTTGAAATCTGGAGGGGGTATTCCTGGGGCCAGGAAGACGCAATTCACGTCAGTGGGCCTGTCATTAAAGAATAGCTCTAGAAAGATTCAGAGAGCTGGAAAAGAACGAGGTTTTTTCAGCGATCGCCACCCCCCAACCAAAAAGGCGTAGCAAGTGCTGGCACATTTCACAAAAGGATAAGAGGGAAAAGGAGGGGCTTTCATTGGGGGGGAGGGGGGGAAGCGGGTCACTGGGGAGATACCGCAGGGGAAAGGAGGGGGGAACGTCTCAACGGGGAGGGAGGAGAGTTGCTGAGACGTGGGGTGCAACGGATCTTGCAGTGGGGAGAAAGAAAGGAGGGAAGTCGGAAGAAAGAGCAAAGGTGTGCGAGTTCAGAAGCAAGGGGGTCAGCCAGGCATTCAAAGAGAAGGTTCTGCCTAGAATAAATGCCCGCTATAGCTGACTTGAGGGGGGGAAGAGGAGAGTGGCTTCGTGTCAATGGAAAAAAGTGAGGTCTAGGGGGGTTCCCTGGAGGGGGAAGAAGTGGAGACTTAAAAAGCCCGCGTGAGTGGCAGGGGAGTAAACAGGAAGGGGGACATCAGCGTCAAAGGAGAAATGGAAGCTATTTCACTCGTATGAAAAAAGGAGGTTGCTAAAATGGGGAAGCGGATGGAGCAAGCGGGCTGGGAAACGGGGGAACGGCAGGAAAGGGGAACTCCTCCTACAAATGGGGTCGAAATGAAGAGGGCCAATTTTATCGGACCAAGAAGGTCGACATCTTAATGGCAAAATAATAAAAGTAATGAGGAGAACAAACGTCCTAATTATTTCCTTTGAGGGGGGGGAGGACAATTCATTTGGAGATTCCAGGAGAGAAGGTTAAGACTGATTTTCCTTCTTAGAAAAAGATGGAGCGTTTTGGTGGGCTCAGTATTCCCAGACGTGGAGGAAGGAAGTGAACGATGGGAGGCAGTTTTCTTTGACCGTGGAGGGCCCAGAGACGATGATCTGCGTTTTTAAAAATAAAAGGGGGGAGGTGAGATCGAGATTAAAGTCGGGGGTAGAAGTCTTGAAAATCCTGATGTACGCTAAAAAAGCCGCCGTAATTTAATAGGGAAAAAAAAAGGTTCGGCGAGGAGGGGGAAAAATGAGTGGCCCAGACGCGTGAGAACGGAGGGGCACATCGGCCTCATCCAGGACGGCGGCTTGCCTTGGGAGAGGGGGGGGGCCGCCGTTACTGTCGTCGGAGAAAAGTCTTACTTCAGCCGGGGAGGGGGGGAAGAAAGAACAGTTTGCGGTATCCTAGCTTGGGAGGGAAATGGAAAAGGAAAGGACTAACGAGAGTGACGCAGAAGCATGAGGAGAGAAACCCTCCGCCAACGAACGCGGTTTGGGGCCGGCCAAAAGGAGGGGAAGGCCGACTGAAAAGGTGAATAAAAAAATAAGTCTATTAGCGAGCCCGCCGAAACCCCGTTTTAACGTTGGACCATTCCCGGATAAGGGAAAGTCCGCAGGGGAAAAGCCGTTTTTCGGGGAAAAAAAGGAACCGACAAGGGAGCACTATTGAGGAGAAGGCCGCCTGACCTGTCAGGTGATCGATACCTCGCCAACTCCATAGAAACCATCAAAGAGGGGGGGAGGATTGATTTGGGAATCCCCATTAGAGGAAGGGAGGAAAGAACATGCGCACGGAGGGGAAAAGAAGGAATTTCCCGGTTTGAAAGAGAATATAAAAAAACGTCGCATTAGGGCAGGAAGGAGCAGTCGATTGAGCCTGAGAAGAGCGGACGGGTGGCTGCGGAAAGACTGAGGGAAGGGATCCCTCAGACATAAAAACAGATCGATGGCCAAAGGAATTTTTTGTTACGGGGGTTTGGGGGGGGGGACCACAAATCTCTCTCCAAAGGGGGGAAAGGGAAAAGGGAAAAAGTTGTGGTCAAAAAACCACTCGTCGAAGGGGAAGGAGAGCATCTTCCGTGGGTGAGGGGGATAATTTCCTCAGGCTTCTCCAGGAAAAACAGTGAGGGCGCTCAACATCGAAGAGGGGAGTAAGGAAACTGATTCGAACGAAGAAAAAGAAGTGTCCAGGAGAGGGGAGGGACTGGCAGACTCGCAAACTCCGCTTTTGGGAGAAAGTAATCATTGGATATCATTAAAAAGAGGGGGAACTGCTGTTTTTTGAGAGGAGAAGCGGTATCAAGCAACGCTTGATCTTACTGGAAGGGCAAACAGGAAATGGGGGGATTAGGAGCTTGCGGAAGGGGGGAGGGCTTGGGACCGCAAACGGAAAAAAATGTGACGTAAAAGGAGTGCCCGTTAAAAAAAACCGCTGCCGGAATTCGAAAAGGAAATCTCCAAAAAATCACGGAAGCCGATTGCCGCGCTGATGGGGGAAGTAAACCAACAAAAAAGAGGGCACGGTCGGCGGTTGATAGAGAGAAAGACTCTTCTGCCGAGGCGTCGGGAAGGGGGAGCAACTCTGCTATCCGCAACTGGAGACAAAAAAAAAGAAAGAAGAAAAGTCACAGGAGACGTGGCCCGCGAAAAGTCTCAAATCCCCTACCGGGAGGCCGATTCGGGGAATTTAGTAACCAGCAGTAACGATTCTGGGACAGAGCGTGGAAAAGTCCCTCTCAGATAACGAAGGAATAAAAGTCTCTTCCTGGCATCTCAGAAAGTCCAATGGGTCAGGGGGTGCGAAAAATACTTCATCTCTCTTGAGAGAGAACGAGTTGCGGAACAAGGTCCTAGTGGACACACTATCACAGGGAGAAAAACCTCACCCTTTTGCTCTGCAGGGAAGGAAGCAATCGTGAAAAAGGGAAATTATGGCGAAAAGTCTGAAAGGAGACAACAAAGAAAACCTGCTACCAATTGACTCTGAAGAAAAAGACACCGATAACCACACTAAACATGTGCAGGGCAGGGGAGAATTCTTCCGTTGGAACTATCTCGGGGTGCCTTCCAGGGGGGGAGAAGCAATTGGAAAGTCAGAGGATGGTCAAAAGTTTGGGGGGGCATTCTTCTTTCCGTCCTTTCTCAGGGTAAAATGCGAGGGGGGCCAATAAACAATTAATGAGAGAACGGAATTCGTAGGAGAGGGGTGGCAATAGCCATGAGCTTGATAGGCAATACTCGTAGGAGAGGGGACGCTGATTGTATCGAGAAGTCCTCGGAATGCCTGAAAGGGGGGAGAAAGAGAACAAAGACCAATGAAGAATATTCAAGAGGAAAAAGTGTCGCATTTTTCGCAGGGGGGACTGAACCAAAAAATCACCGAAAGTCGCTAATTGTACAGGATATACTAATAGTGGACTGCCTGCGGACGAAGTCGACAGAGGGAAGAAGATTGAAAAACTTTGAGGGGTGAGTCCCAGGGGTACATTGATCCGAGAAGGTTGGGGAAAAATGAAAAGAAGAATCCGTTTCTAACTAGGAAAAAATCTCCCTCCGACCAAAAAAGTGAGACGACGGGGCTTGACGCAATGAAAGGGGGAAGGGGCACGTATAGACTCAAACCCAAACAGGGGAAAACCCATTCTCAATGAAAGAGGGGGCTGTTTAATGTGGGGATTGGGGAAAACGTTCTACCAAGCGCTGATAAAAAGAGAGAGGGGAGGGTAGTGGATATGCGATCGTGCGAAACTGCGCGACGAGAGTCGAGTAGGGAATGCCAGAAGGAAAAGAGAGTGCGGGGCGAACCTAGCCCGGGAGGTCGAAACCGCAGCGAAGGGGAATTCTCTATCAGCTGTTCAGAGAAGGCCATTCTTATCGTCGGAGGATAGGAGCAACATGGAAATCACTACGGTAGCAGGCACGGTAAGGTCACATATCGAGAGAAACTCCCTGGGGAAAAAATTGCCAATTCTTTAAGGGCAATACACCTATCAGTTTAAACGGGGGGGGAGAACTCTTTATAAACGGTGGCTAGGTCCTTTCTTCTATTACAAACAAAAAAGGAGGTGAAAGCGGGGAACGCCTCGCTAATAGAGGCCTATAGAGGAAAGAAGTAGGGGAGGAATCTAAAACCAGGAGAAAGCCGCCACTTTTGAGTACCAGGGCGGAAAAAAGTTAATATAAGGGAGCTCTGATTACTCCTGACAGAAAACTCTGGAGTGAAAAGGTGGCGAACAGCGGCCTAACCTTCAGAGGAGTGCTCGTCTCCGCCGAAGGAGAAAATGAAGGAGCTTGGAGGAAAAATCAACACAGAAACAACGTAAAGAGAGGAGGCTAATAAGGAAGAAAAGGGGGGTAAACATCGCCGGATCCGCTTTGGCGTCGACCCATTATCCCTAGGGGGAGAATTAGTACGCAGCGTGAAGAAAAGAATTTTTCGCGAGACTCTTCCTAAAAGTCTCGGTAGTGGTCTATCATAAGAACTGGACCTTGAGGGGGGGATCCGCTTTAAAGGGGAGATTCGTTAAAAACTCGCAAGTAAAGAATAGCATAACTTTTACCTCCGAATCACAAGGCTAGGGGAGCAGCGTGACGAAGGGACTCTCCACTTACAGAAAGGGGGAACGTTCCACAGGGAGGAAACCTCGCGGATAAAAGTCCGGGGAAAAGATGACCGGTTCGTGTCCGCCTAAAGACTCTCCTCTAGGAAGAGAGGGGAATAATTATTCCGCACCGTGAAGGAGGAGTTTTCGACGGTGAAAAATCAAGTCTGTTTCCTCGAAGAGGGAAAACGATAAAATAGAAAAGGGGGTCTGTCTTAAGATATATAAAAAGGTCGTCTCTTGCAAGAAGGAATAGTCACTAAAGAAAGCGGGTTTATTCAGCGATCACCATAAAAGGGGAAGAGCGTACATGAAGGTCCATCCAAAGCCAAGATCTTGCGGCATTGGTTGGGTTTCGTATGAGTGATTGGTGAGGAGAGGGAGCCGAGAAGGCCTGCTGTCATAACGTAGAACGAGAGGAGACGGGTGGGGGAGGAGGGCAGTTGCAAAAAGTCGAGGGAGAAAAGGGAGGGGGATGTGCGGAATTAAATATCCAAGGGGGGGTTTTTTGGGGGGGGGTTGGGGTTTAGGGGAGGTGTAAAGAGGGATGTTTCTCTTTCGAAAGCCGCTTTCACACCGCCAAGTACATCCTGAGAAAGAAGATAGAGGTGCCCGCTAAGTTTCGTGATTGTTTGTGAGGTAGATTTGCTCCGTTCAAAAAAAAAAAGATAAATTGCCGAAATTATCTGACAATATAAAGGGGGGGGGGGTCCTTGGTTGAGATCGGCCGCGCGTGCGTGGCAGGGAAGTTTTTAAGCCACGCGGAGATTTACATATCTGAGGAGAGTGGTCCGACACAGTGCAGTTGCAGAGGGAAATCTCATGTCTTTATGGGGGGAAAATTACCGATAGCAAGATCGCCCGTTGACCCGTCCAGGGAGAATTTCTATCGAAGACACGCCGAGTCAGAAATCATCTGCGGTTTGGAAAAAGGAAACCCGAAGGGACAGAGAACAGGGAAGAGTGGAAAAGATCTCGCCCAAAGCGGAATTATTGAAAGGGGGTGCCAGGGGTGGGGGGGATTGGAAGCGATGCGGTTGATTGTGAAAAGAAGTTTCCATTGTGAGAAGGGGGGCGTAGCCGTAAAGGGGAAGGGTGGCTATTGGGGGGGAGCCGCGCGAAAGGGGAAGCGTTTTTCAATCGATTGGGGGGGATTCACCAGGGTGAAGTGGAGGGGGAAAAAAAGCGCGGCATCAATGGGACGATGGAACAGGTTACCGAAGCCAATTGGGGGCGGCGCATCAGAGGAAGAGGGTTCGCCTCCTGTTCATGAAAAATGAAGGACTGGCGGAAAAAAACTAACAGGGGGAAGAGTTATCGTTGGTCGGGGGTGCGGGGGCCAGGGTCAAACAAGGGTCCCAGAAACAAAACCTGCACTGGAAAATCCGGGCCTCATCTTGTCCAAAAAAGGTCTCTTGCCTTGGGGTGGGCGCCGTACTTCGAGGGGGGGGGAGGAGGCTATTGTCAATGGGGTTGCGGGGGGGAGGTATCCGAGCTTGGAGGAAGAAAGGGAAGTCCCTACCTCGAAACGTGACGCAAGACAATTCGTCGCGGAAAGAAAAAAGCCGCCAACGCAAAACCCCCCCTTTCACCGGGCGGGGTTGGGAAGTCCTCGACATGCTGTCCTGAAACAGGGTTCGTTGTCAGCACGGGGGACGGGCGCTTTTGTGGGGTCCAGTAAAATGTAACGGTTCCCACCCAGGGAGGGAAGGGGACACCATTGGTTTCGGCAAGAGGGGGTCCAGCCATACAAGTATCAAGGACGCGCCCGCAGCCCTATTGAGAGGGGGGACCGCCTTGAACTCTCTAATAAAGTCGGGTGATGAGGACCGCCACAATATAAATTCCTGGTCAAAACCACAGCGTCATATGTTTGGGGTAAACCATGATTGGTCCTGGAAAATCAGAAACTTATTTTGAGGCCAGTCATTTCAAAAGAGGGGTTACCGGAGGCCGCTAAAGCCACTTCCGGATCACTATTCGATTTTTCTAGGTCAGGGGGAACGTTTTTGCGGGGGGGGGAGGCGCCGGGGATCCCAATCTCCCGGGTCGCAAACCAGGCAGTATCGATGGTCGAGTTGGAAGGTCGACGGAATTCGGAAAAAGGCTCTCTCTCAACAAAAAGGGAAAAGAAGAAGGAATGGGGTGTGGGTCTCTCTGGGAAAAGGTCTACATGCTAAAGGACATCAAAAATGCAGCGCCCCATTTTGGGGGGGGGACGTTCCTCATGGAAAAAAATGATGCCGGGGGCAAAGAGGGAACTAGTCGGGGCGGAAAAAATCTGTGATTCCGGGGGCCCTAATTGAAGTCCCCACCACAAAGACACTACCGAAAAAAAATTCCTCATCTCAAACATAAAATTTTGATTTACACAATGCCCGAAACGGGGATCATTGGTGAAAAAAGAAAAAAAAGATCGATGCTGGTTTTGAGGAGGCATTTATTTGAGGGGGGAGTCAAGAATACTTGAAGGGACTGCTTCGGCGCTAAGGTCAAGAAAGGGGGGCTGGGGGAGGGATACGAGCTTGAGGGTGCTTGAGGCCGCAAAAGGAGGGCACGAAACCTAAAGGACTAAACCTTGAAAAAGGGGGGGGGCACCTACCAGAGAGGAATAGTTGCCGAGCTCCATCGAAACGTCCATGAAAAAGAAAGAACGGTCGCATCATTCCTAAGGAGCTTGTAAAGGCAAAACCCCAAACCAGATTTTGGTCCTGGGGGAGGTTTTATCTGACAGAAGGGGGAAAGAGGGAGCACTAAAAAACTAGCGCGTTCTTAATGGTTATCGCCAAGCGAAAGAAACGCAAACTTTCTTTATGAGATTACTAGAAGACGAAGGAAAGGGAAAAAAAACTCTCGCTTGGCGGGGGGGCAAGGAAATTCACGTCTCGGAAAAAATTCACTCCCGATAGAAAACGAGGTGTCCAAGTATTCCAAACTCTTAAGCCATGGGAGTGTTAACGAGGCCAAAAGAAAAACGAAACTCTACTACTGGGCGTAAAAGCGGCACGTCCGCAGAAAGGAAAGTCCTTGTCATGCCATTCGAAGGTCATCAAAATCGAAGAAATTTAAAGCTGTGATAACAAAAGAAGACACCTCGAGGCCTCGGAAAAAAAATCACATTGATTCCAGGGTCGCAAAACCTCACCCTGGAGAAAAAGCCCTACCTCCTGAACTCAGAATAGCGACAACAACTCGGGAAATCGACGCTAGAAAAAAAAAGAAGGGGGGAAACCTGTCGACTAAAAACTTTGAACAAAAAAACCGTCATCGCGTAGAAAACATGGGGAACCGTCTGGGGTGTATGAGAAAAAGGAGCATACCTTGGCAGGAAAGGAGCTGTATTCTGGCCAGTCAGAAAATCCAATTGGAGGAAGAGGCGGAGCTCTTTGGAGAGTGTCAGAGCAAAGGGACTGTGCTCGGGGTTGACGGGGCCGACGTATCGGCTGCGAAGGAGCTTGGAGGGCCTCATCAGGGAAGGAGCTTGATGGGAATATCTCAGGAGGGACGCTGATTGAGGTACAGCGAAAAACGAAGAAAAAACGCAGTGGCGAGAAGGATCCATGAAGTCTCCTCGAAATTGGAAAAGACCTGGAGACGGGAAAAAAAATTCTCGTCAGAGTAGAGAAAAGAGACGAGACGAAAGTCAAAGGGGAAGGGGTTACGAGCGGATTTAGCCGGAACTCCGGATGAGTGACTGCTCGGGGATTCATTCCGATTGGAAAAGCCCGGGATGTCGAGAATTCAAAAAAAACAGAATTCGGGTACAGAAAGGGAAAGCTCCGTTGCTAAAAACTAAAAGCATACAGCTCATGCCACCAAGGAAAGCATGCATAGAGGGGAGGGGCGGTATCTCACCGCATCACAAGAGCAATGAAGAAAAATGTGCGGGGGAAGGGAGAAAAAAAGATTGGACACAGTTTCAAACGTTTGAAGGATGGAAGTCCTGGCGTGGGTAGTTCTAGGGAAAAAGCTCGCGAAGATATCGAAAGGATATTCTTAATGAAGGAAGGGCATCCGTTGCCCTAGGCCCCGGGAAGATGGAGGGAAAAAAGTCGACCCCGCAGATCGTCTATCAAACAGAAAAGATAGGATCTAAAAAAAGATTCGGAGTCGTAGCTGAAATCCGACGGTAAAGGGGGCGAACATCTTTAAAGGTGCGTTTGGTTCGGAAATAATTCAATTGCTGTAGGACAAATCATCCGCAAAGAAAAATGTCGAAACGAGGGGGGAAGGCCAGAAGCGGGTGGGGGGGAGTGCGTTGTTGAAAACTCAAAGAAAGGAGAAGGTAAAAAGGGCTATACAGAAGGAAATGCTCGAAAACGCTGGGGCGACGCCCCGTTTTTGCAAAACTGGGGGGGGGATAAAAGGACTTAGGGAAGGCTCTAAATAACTCAGGAGACAGGAACGTCGTCCGCCATGAGCAAAAAAAGGGGGGGTTACCGAAGGGAGAAACAAAAAGGAAGGGTTAGAGGGCTCTCACCACACAACGGGGGATAGATATGGTCAGGAGGCGGAGCGGTAACTCGACGAACCGCTGGCTTTGCTGGCGGGGGAGTGGAGCAAACATTCGTAATCAGAGGGGATCAACCGAGGTTCCGAAGAAGAAAACGTTCTGCGCGGGAAAGAGTTTTCGAAAAGCACTGGGCTGGGTGCGTGGGGAAAAAGACCTCTTATTGGGAAACGCGAGGAATAAAGTCGAACAACGCATACAGAAAAGGGAAAAAAAATTGACTTAAGTAAAATGGTCCAAAAGCAAGATCGTGGCCAGTCTTGCACGCATCCACATTCATCATTGGTTTCGAAACACGGGGCGCATGGTACTCTGGTGCGCAAAAAAGGAGGGGCGCCGAGGCCGCTCGAAAGACGACTACCGCGAATGGCGGAGTATCATAATGCCGCACGAAAAAAAATTCGCTGCAGGGGGGATTCAAGCGTTTCCCGGCCGAAACGTCATGCGTCCTGAGCTCGTCGCGCCAGATGAGATCTAATAGCACTACCCACCCAGAGGGACGATCACCAAAGAAGAAAAGTGCTGGACATTAAAAAGAAAAAAAACACAGGTTAAGCACCGAATTTTCGATCGTCCACGTATGGTTGAGATACGAGACTTGCTGTCCCATGGGGCTGGAGAGGTCGATGCAGAAAACGGAAAATGCAGTTTGGCAAAATGGGGAATGTGCGATTCTAACGGAAGGAAGTGGTTACATCGTGAATGTGCGAAGGGTCCTCCTATGGGGAAAGGACAGTCACTCATCCGGATAAGTGGAGAATAATCATAACCGCTAATGGAACTCGTATCTTGGGAGGGAAAACAATGCAATCTTTACTAGAAAAAGAGAAGGGGGATTGCTGAAATTCATTTCGATTTCATTGGCGAAGGGGGGGGGAGCCAAACTGCGGTGATGTGGCATGAAGGGAGCACTCGTAAAAGGACAGGATCGCCCGCTCATAAATACTAGCGGAAGAGAGGTAGGAAACAGATCATGGCATGGGGGGTGGCTACACAATCTCGCACCACATCCGTACGGTCCTAGGGGTCATACTCGAATGTAACCAGGACCGGACCCGCCGAGAGAATCAAATTGCCAATTGATCGACTGCGGACCATACAGCGGGGAAGGTGGGGCTCACTTCCTAATTTGGGGGGGGGGGGGCCCATGTTCGTGTTGGGGAAGGGGTTTGGAGGTCCAAAGTAAGTAAGTTTTTATCAACGATGCGGAGAGGGGGGTCGAATACGTGATGGGGGGGGGAGAGCCGATATGAAGGGGTTCAATCTGATGGAGGGGGGGCGGGGGAAACATGCACAAGGTGTAGGGGGGACCGTGTTAGTCGCGGCGGTGTAGCCTGCGTCAAAAGTTTACCCAGAAGGGGCTGCCGATATCAGCGAGAGGGGCTAAGGGTTAGGGGGGCATTACCAGGCCTGAAAAATGCGACGCTACTCGGGGAAAGCCCGTAACAGGTGAAAAGAGGTATCGTTTGGAACGGAGTTTTCCTCGGGAAAACCAAGACGAAAGCGTTACCCCTGAAAAACGATCCGGAGATGAAACCATTCGCTCTCTGGGAGGGACCTTGGATTGGGGGACTGTCGAGGGGGGAAGGGGGGGGGATCCTCCTAGCTTCTTAGGGGACTTACCTCCGTAAGGGGAGAAATTCCCGTTACCGGGGGGAAAAAAAAAAGAATCGTCGCTGACAATTCGGAGTAAAAGCCCGCCGCCAACAAAAA
>Ga0179593_1644953_pt1 | contig 19777 bp, 35 predicted proteins | sample CZODoug2_1_08_16_FD_185931 | JGI IMG/M metagenome (GOLD analysis project Ga0179593, IMG submission 185931) | Vadose zone soil fungal communities from Angelo Coast Range Reserve, California, USA - CZODoug2_1_08_16fungal (PacBio error correction) | ecosystem: Environmental > Terrestrial > Soil >...
AAACGGAAAAAGGCCTGAAAAGAAAGAGGAAAATTGTAGCAATGTCCAACCTTCACTGGGACGAGAAGAAAGAAAAGGAACTTTGGGGAAGGGTAGGGTGACGTCAGGGGGGGGATACAGAGTCCGAAGGGGCACACACAAACACCACCTGGGGGAAAGACGAAAGGTGGAAGAAAATTATAGAACTGAATCGGTCCAGTGGGGGGGGAATCATGAAACAAGGAGAGAGGGACTTACGCCACCGCGGGGGGGGGGGGAACCCGTTAGGGGAGGGAAATGCAAAATGAAAGAAGGGTAAAGGTTTCTAGAAAAAAAGGGGGGGTATTAAACTTAGACTGGAGGGACCCGGACCTGAAAAAAAGGAGTTTTGGGACACGTAAATAGGATTCGCGGAAGTGAGCGAGGCCTCAAAAGGGGGCAACATAGTATGGGATCTGGGGAACACGTGGTATAATCTGGGAAAAAAGGGGGGGAAAAAAAAGATCACAAGCTGGTTGGGTCGATCCGATTAAGAAAACATGGAAGTAGGAGGTGAGAAAAAGACCCAGAAGTAGCCTGGGGCAGAAAAGGACCCGTCCTCCATTTTCCGAAGTCCACGGGAACAAAGCCAATGTGGGGGGGAAATAGGCAAGAAAGGTGCACCCGAGGTCTTGGTAGAAAAAAAAACCACTGAGGAAAGAAAAACAGGAAAAAGGGGTTCAATCAAATCAACGGGAACTAAAAAACGGAAAGGGCGTAAGTTATGAACGAGGCCCAAGCGCTGGTTTTTAGAATCAAATCAAGGGAGGGGGGGGGGAACTACTCGAAGGAGACAAAAAGGTATCTTAGGTTCGGACACGCCCTGGATCAAAAAACAGTCTTAACGACTAATTTACAGCAAGAAGGAAAGGGAACAAAAAAGGTAGGGAAGAAAAAAGGGGAAACTTTTGGAGTAGTGGGGGGAACTCAAAAAAAGCATCCCGTCTCAATTGAAAGAAGAGATAAATAAAAGCGCCGGAGAACAAATTCTACTTCAGAAAGGAGAAAGGAAATCTGGGAAAGGTTGAAAAAGAAAGAAAAAGAAAGGGCCCAAAAAGGCGATCACCAGGAAGGAAGCTGGAAAGGCATAATTAAAAAATAAAAGACGATTCCCTGGTTGATAGGGGAAAGGCTAGCCGTATCGGCCCTTTGAGGAAAGAAAGGGTTTGGGGGGAGGGGGGGGGGGGGGGAAAGCTTTTGGGGTAGGAGTAAGACAAAACCCACCAAAAACCTGTGAAAAAAAACAAGGGGACTGGCTAATAGAAGAACTCTTTATGGGGAAGGCGATGGATCAAGGGAGGGGATCAAGGAAGATTTCAGGAAAAGCTGTGCGAAAATGGTCGAGAGATCAAAACCGGCAATCGCATACAAACGGACACATTCAAGGGGCGAAGCCATATGAGGAGGGGACTAAACGCACCTTCTGTTAAAAAGACGGTTCGATAGCATGGGGGGTAATAAGTCGTCGAGAACAAGGGAGGGGGGGCGTCCAACTTTAGAGAAGCCGGGAACCCATCTGCCTGAGGGAGGTTTACTTTCCCTTCCAGCACCGGCTCCTGAGAAGAGAACGGGAAAGTCCAAGGAGGGCCCGAAGGGATTACGGTGGAACGTCGAAAAAAGAACTTCGGCTAAGTAGTGGGTACGTAGGGAAAAATTGGGGGTCCTTATAGAATGCAACTATAAAAAAAAAACCTAAGAAAAAAAAAGAGACTAGGTGCTCGAATCGGACGGGATGTGAATTGGAAAGGAAAAATTGAATAGCACGTGACCAAAAAAAAAAGCCTGAACGAGATTCAACCGACTTTGAAAAACTGAGGACTTCTGGAGGAGAGGGGGAACTAAGGACTAGGACATAGAGGGAGCGCAGCTAACTAAAATCCGCAGGATGGAAGAGAAATTGGCAATAGGGAGGAGATCCCCGGGCAGGAGGGGGACAAAAAGGGGGTTTGGAATAGGGCCGGAACAGGCAAAAGGTCGACAAAAAAAAGAAAAGGGTCACGCAGAGGCAGAAAGGGAACCAATGACGTAAAAAGAGGAAGAAAACCTCAGTGAAAGAGACCGCAAATGGAGTTCAAGTTTGCAAAACGGGAACAAGGATACTCACCTGGAAAAGGAAAATAGAGAAAGCTTGATCCGCTTTGAGGGCATCCAACAGGATTATCCTAAAAGAACCGGAAAAAGATGCCTTCAACAAAGGGACACTCAACAGCTTCTCCCGAGATTTGGGGTAAAGGGTGCGGGGAAGCTAGCGGGGGGGAAAAGGGAAATAAAGGAAAAACGCTGGGAACTCTGCGGGTAGCGAATGCCTTCAAAAAAAAGAACAGTCGGGAAGTGGTAAGCCTAGAAATAGTCCAGCTGTTAAGAAAGAACCTTTCCTTGAACCAGTTAGGGTCTTGGGGGGGAGGAGAAAGGTCCCAGCGGTGAGCGCTTGACGATTGTCAACAAAAAAGGGGGAAGCTCGCGTCCTTATCGGATGATTAAAAAAGGGGGGCTGAAAAAAGGGGGGGGGGAAAGAGGAACCGGAAAGGGGGGGAATGAAAATCCGTGTTGGATCACGTCTTTCTTCCGAAGAGCCCGTGCAAGGGGGAACATCCTAAAAATAGGTGGAAGGAGAAAAAGAAAGTGCGGCACGTAGGCTACAAGAAAAAAAAGACAAAGTGTGCTATCCTTATGGGAAAAGGACTTCATAGGGAAGGGCTTAGGGAGAGAAGGGGACCAGTAGGGTGAAATCTAATGGAAAAAACCCCGATAGGTTTCACAAAAGTTGCTCACTGGGAAAGGGCGAGGAAAGGGGGGTTCGGGGTCGGAGCCTTTCATGTTCGTGCCTTGGGGGAAAAAAAAAGGATGGGGAAGAACTTGTTAAGGGGGAAAAGGAGGACAGGAAGAAGATGAACTTAAAAGTAGAGGGAAGGACTTAAAAACTAACCGTTAGAAAGAGTCGTTGGGTTACCAGAGGTTGAGGGAGAAAAACGGGTCAAAGACCGGGAGGTAGTCCGGAGGACTGTGGGTACCGGTGATAAGAAGGGGTCCTTCAGAATCCATCGTGCCAACACACGAGAAAAAAAATGAAACTGTGACCCGAAAAAGAAAATTGGGGGGGGGGGAAAATCTAGAGACGGGACCATCAGATGAGAAAAGTCGAGGGAAAAAGGGGGGGAAAAGGGGGAGTAGGAGGAAACCACGCTGGCGAATGTTGAAACCATGATGGGAAAAAAAAAGGGAAGACTAAAGGACATAGACGATAACAAGAGGGGGAGATGGGTTCTTCGCAGGGGGGGGAGGAGGGGACCTCCAAGGAAAAAAGGTATCTCGGGACGTAAGGGGAGTTCGGAGGACGGGGAAGAGGGAATAGAGGTGGTTCGAAGGAAGGGTCGCGGCTGTATCCGTAAAAAACGCGGCAAGAGACTGGTACAGGAGGCTGAAAATCCCTTTACACAGAGAGGCTGGGAGCAAATGAGAAGAGTGGCCGATGGGGTCAATGAAAAATTTTTGGGGAAAGGATTCTCCTCTTGGTCCAGAAAAGGGGGGAATAAAAGAGGAGTTATAAGAAAAAGAAGAGATAAATAGATTTCAGAAAGGGGGGGGGAAGAAACAGAAAGGGGGGTGATATTCATCATTGGTCCCGGTTGTCAAGGTGGAAAGTTCGCAATTGGCGCCAGAGGGAAGACCACTCATCCTTTTAAAAAAAGGTGCACCCAAAGGGGGGAGTCTACAAAAAACGGAAAAAGAAAGAAAAAGACCGAGAAAGAAAAACTCCTAACAGAGGGGAGGAAAAGTTGAAAGCCAAGGCGACAGGTATCGAAAGGAGGAGAGGGAAGGCCGCCCACTCGGGAAAGATCAGAAGCAAGAATGGACTGTCTCCCAAACGAAAGATGGCTCATTTGCTGAGAAGGTCAGGCCCGATGCCTAACTCACGAAGAAAACAGGGAAGGCCCACCCACGAAGCTGCAGCCTTGAAAAGCTACGTTCGGGGGGACCGGAAAGGTGACTCATCATAAGGAAAGTCTCCTGGCCCGCGAAAGGAAAGAGAAACCAAGAATATTAAGGGAGCAACCTAACCTCACAGAAAGAGTATTTCCGCCGAAAGAAAAAGCTTAAAATAGAGTAGGAACGGAAAGGGAAAGCCTGTGGCGGCGCAGGAAAACCTGGAAAGAAGATCCCCAGGGGGGTTAGAGAGGATATCGGCACTGGGTGTCGGGGGAAATTTCAAAAAAGGGTGGGGGGGTTAAGGGTGGGGGGGGGGGGGGTGGGGGGTCCGATCCAAACAAGGTTTCAAAAGCCGAAAAATCTGTATGGGCTCTCTCGGGGGAGAGACGGGGACAGGACACTTTTGAGAGAAAAAAAAATTTCCAAGGGGGGAGACACAGTCCTATAGATAGATAAAGATGGCAACCAAAGAAAGTCGCTGAAAAAAAGCGGGATGAAAGTTCGAGGGCTGGCACCTTAAATGACAAATAGAGGGCGCATTGGAGGGAGAAAACAATCGGGAACTCTTTCTAAAAGGGTAGCCTCGTTTAACAATTGGGGGGCAAGGAGGGGACTTTCACAAAAGTGAGAAGAAACTGCGAAAAGGGAGAACGTAAAAAGAGCGAACACCTAGCAGGGGGGGAGGACAGAAACTCAACTGTTTGAAGGAGAGACCGTAACGGAGGGCTGATGGAGGGAGGAAATCCTCAGAAAAAAATGCAAAAGGCAAAAGGAAGGAGTCTCTAAACTGGTGTCCTAAAGAAGAAATTAGGAAAACAAAAGGGAACCCCCGACAGGGAAGTTCAAGAGGGATGAGACACTCCGTTGGGAAAGGAAGGGAGGTCTCAAAAAAAAAAAACTTCGGGACATAATGAGGGATCACCAGACGATTCGAAGAAAAGAAGGGGGGTTCTTGGAAGTATGCGGAGATCCACGGGACCGGAATCTTCATCTGGGCAAGGATAGCCAGGGGAAAATCACGGAAAAGAGGACTTTACAGGGAAAACGACGCTGGGCACTTTCAGAAGAGCGATAAAGGGCCGGGAAAACAGTTCAGAAGGCGGAACGAAATCGAGTTTGGGAACCTTGACGCCTGCTTCACTAAAGCCGAAGGTTAAATAGGAAAGGAAAACAAGGAACAGCCTCATACGGGATACAGAAGTCTTTTAGGGAAAACCGCCACTGAAAACCAGAGGGGAAGGGGAAGAGAATAGAGAAAATTGTCTGAAGGGCCAAATGTGGGGTTCTCAGCTGGGGGACTACAGAAGCTTGTAGGGAAGAGAGGGGAGGAAAGTTTGAAACTGCTTGAGAAGGGAAGCCCGTCCTGGAAGGGGGGGGTTAAGGGGGAAGCCGAGGTGCAAAGAAAAAAGAGGCCTTGACTGGGACATGATTGGGGACAAAGGGGGTCGAAGTCCCGCTTTTCAGAAGGGGGGGAAAAGAAAATTTGGGGGAGAAAATTGGGGGGGGAGACCGCCGCGTGAAAAAAAAATCAGAACCAAAAAAAAAAAAAATTGAATTTCAGGGAAGGGAGCCGCAGGTTATCTCGGCGGAAAGATGGGGAGGGGTGACCGTCTAAGGGAAGAAAGGTTGCCAATAGTGGAAGGGGGAAAAAAGGGCCCTTGTGTAAAGAAACGAACGGGAAAAGGGTGGGAATCACAGCCTCATCCCAGTAGAATAAGAAAAAGGAAGTATCAGGAAGAGAGGGCTGCTGGGGAGGAAAGAGGGACCGGTGAAAAAAAGAGCTCAGATGGCTTGTTAGAGACCTCCCCTGCCCCCAGCAAAGTAAGGTGAGGGGATTCCGTGAAGAAGGGAAAAAGCCCGCACAGGATTACGGGGGAAGGGGGGGGGATTCCGAAAAACCGTGGCAACCATCCAAGATGGGGGGGGGAAACCGGGGAAAAATCAACGTTGCAAAGAAAACAGTAGTATCAAACCAAGAAAAAAGGTTAAAACAAGGCGAGTCGTCACAGAGTTAGGGTACCGAAGAAAATACCTCGCCGAAAACTAGGAGTAGGCGCCAAGAAAAGGGGGGGGTAAATGGGAGGAAAAGGGTTGCCTTGGTCAAGCCATCGAACACGGCCTTAGAACAATCAAAAGATGCTGGTAAAGAAAGGAAAAAAAAAAAAGGGAGAGTGGAAAAAGAGAGTCTGAGAAGTCGGGGAAAGGGAAAAAGGTCTTTGGAGAGGGAGATCAAAAAATCAAAAAAGACCAGCCATCACCTATTAAAAGAAGGAGGGACCAAAAAGAAAAAAGCCTTAACATTATACGACGTCGGGCAGAAGGAAGGGGGGCCGCAGCAAAGCCGGAATCAAGAGAAGGGGGTAAGATACAAAAAACGGGAAAGAAGGAGGGGGGGGGCTCGAAAGAGATAGGAAAAAAGGGTTTGGCAAGAAGGGAGAGGCGACTTAGGAGAGAGAGTCAAGAAAAAGGAAAAGAAGTCAGAAATCCCACCCGAAAAAAAGAGTGAAGCGGGGGAAAAAAAATGTCTCCATGGGGGACAGATGAAAGTGGGAATGAAAACGTGTTGTGGAGAAAAGAAGAGGGAAAGGAAAGAGTGGTATAAAGCAGGGGAAAGGCAAAGGAAAGATTGGGGGCTTCAGAAGTGGGAAAGAAAAAAGGGCGTTGAGTGGGACTGGCCTAAACAAAGGGGGCGGGGCTTGGGTAGTCGCCAGGGCCGGAAGCCAGAGGGGTAAATAGGGAAAAAAATCAAAAACGTGGGGGTATCGAGAAAAAAAAACAAGGGGAGAAATCTGAGAAAAGAGCCTAGGAAGAAAGAACCTCATGGGAAGGGGGGAATGAGAAAATTGGAGACGGAGAAAGAAAGAGGGAAGGACCTCAAAGGAAGGAAGGGGATATCAACACTCCGAGGAGGAAAGAGGATTCTCCAGAATCTATCTGAAAAAGTGAAAGGAATACCAAAGGGGCAAGGACTTTCAAAGAAAAGTGTACAAAAAAAAGGGGAAAAAATCCACAAGAAAGGCTAAAAAGTAGGCCAGGGGGGACCGGAGAAATCTGAGTGGTGGAAAAAAAACAGTCAAGAAACGTTTGGGAAAAGGGGACGCGTAAAACTAAGCCAAAGGCCGAAAAGGGGGCAACGGCTATCAGATTGTAAAAAGAAAAAACCTTACCTCAAGGGGAACGTTGATTTCAGCCGCAAAAGAACGAAAAAGGCACTGTAAAGCCTTCAAAAGGGGGGACGGCAAAAAAACACCTTGAACGACAGAAGCTGGGGGTCGGCTAATGGCGTAAGGGGGCGACCATTAACAAGGGGGACCGAATCGTGATGGAAGAGAAGGGGGTGTAGACTTAATCAAGGAAGAAACGTCATCCAGTTCGTTAGAGCCAGAGAGAAAGCTGGCGGAGAGGCGGGAAAGGGGATCAGGAGGATACCGGAGAAAAAAGTTCCACCTGCATGTTTATGAACTTGAGAAGAAGTGCGTCCAAAGAGGGGGAAACAGCAAAAATTGAAGTCCTCAAAAAAAAAAGGGGGGAAACGGAGAAAGAGTAGTCGCAAAAAAAGCCCCTTACCCAAAAAAAGCCACGAAAAGGGGGGGAAGGAACTGGAAAGGGAAGAGAAGTGGTGGAGGGACTTTAAACCTTTCAGAAGCCATGAAAAAGCTCCTAAAAAAAGACCTCCGGTGAAAGGGACGAGAAACAACGGTGAAGCCACCCACCTTCGAACACGGGGGACCTTCAACAAGATGGGAAAAGCCGTGGGGCCCGGCACGGAAAGGAGGAACACGGGAGAGGGGCATTAAGAGAGGAAAGCACTGGAAAATCTGCGAAAATTCAAAAGAAAAACGGGATTTCAACGGTGGGAAAAAAGGGAAGGAGATCCACTGAGGAGAAGGAGGGAATATGAAAACGTTTGGGGAAAGGACAAAAAAGACGGCGAGAACTCGAAGGAGCGGGAAGAGGGCCGCCACTAAAAGGTGGAAACGTCAAAAGGGAGCAAGATCTGAAAAAAGGCTAGAGGGTTACTCACCGAGTCTCCGAGAAGTTCACCAGAAAGGGATTACGAAACGGTCTAGCCCAAGAGACGGGAGAACACTCCCGTCCAAGGTGGGGGACTCTCAAAAAAGGGACTCTGTGAAAAGTCACAAAAAAGGGGATCAAAAATTCGAAGAAGTGTCAATAGGGTCGCTGGGCCGAGGGGACGAAGGTACCAGCACCACGGGCGGAACTCATTAAAACATCTGTGAAGTAGGGCCTTTGCCTGCCCTTATTCAAAAAGGCGTCTACCAACTAAGAACAAGAGAAAGAGGAAAGAAAAGGGGTATCCTAGGGAAGGGACAAACAGACAACAAAAAAAATCTCCCTGAGACCAAGAGAGGGATTATTCGGGGGAACTGAAGTACTAAAAAAGCCGTGGCAGGTGGCTAGGAAGAGAAAAAATTGATGTAGAATGGGGGCATTCAACGGGGGGGGGGGGGGGGGGGTTGAAGGGAAGGTGGCCTCGCAGGACCATTTCCCAAAAAACTTGCTAAATGATGTAGTCACCGAGGCGGGGCCAATGTCAGGGTGGGGAAAAGCCTGTGATCTAGCAGGAAATCGTCGCTCAAGGGGAAAAGTTGAAAAAGGGAGAAAACTCAGGGGGGAGGTATAAAGAGGTCCCTAAAAAGGGGGAAAGGAAAATAAGACGCCGATCAGAAGGGGAAAAACGTATTGGCAGAAAGAACGTACAGTCCGTTGTCTGGGAGATTGGGGACCGCTCCAAAGGGAAAAGGGTTCACGAGAGCTGAGGTAAGTGGAAGAGAAATGGTGGAAAACGTTCAGGAGCCAGGGGGAAAAGGAGGGCAGAGAGAGGGAAATCGGAAAGGAGGTAATTCACAAAAAAAAAAGGATTGAGGGGAAACGCTCAGCGAGCACGTGTCAATCGGGAAACTGCCAAGGGGATTGTAGTCCTGGTGAAGCAGAGTCACAAGAAGAAAGGGGTCAACGAAAGAGCAAATGATCACAGGGGTGAAACTAATTACAGAACTGACCGGGGGAGGGGAGGGAAAAGGTACGTTTAAGAGAAGGGGGATCATAGGAAAGGAAAAGCTTGAAAAAAGCCGCTGGACCAAAGCCTTCAAGGCTCTCAGAAGTCCCGAAAGGGGAAAAAGGCCCCGCTGCCCCTTTATACAGGGAAAGTTGCTGCTGCTAAGAAAACACAGAAAGGGAGAATAAAGGGAAGGGGTAGAAGTCCCCTTGGGGGGACGTCAGCTGAAATCCTACCACCGGGAAAAAACAACCTGACTTCCAAGGGGGGGAACCACATTGGAGGAGGAAAGTTCGTAAAAAGACATGGAAAAAAGTGTTTGGCATCTTCTGTGACGGTTGGACTGCAGGACCGGGGGAAAAAGGGGGGGAGTTCGTAGCGTGGAACGTGAACTTTAATAGGGAGAAGAAAAAAATCTGAATGAGACCACGGGGTCGAGGGAGGAGGACGTCGATGACGGATTCTTCTGAGAGGAAAAGGGGACCCACAACATCTTAAATCCGAAAAGCAACGAGGAAAGGTGGTTTGAAAAAAAAGTGTTGGCGTCTCAGTGCAAAAAAACTTCAAGGGAGGAAGTCTAAATAAGAGAGGGGGATAATAGCTTAAAGAAGGTGGTGGGGGAAAAATTGAGGTTTAACACAAAAAAGAACTTGGGGTGCTCCGGACGACGTTTCGCTAAAGAAACCGGGGGAAGAAACTTGGGGGGCTTAAAAAAAGGTCTTGGGAAAAAAAAAAAAGGGGATTAGGAAAAGAGAACCCAACTAAAAAAAAACAAGGAACTATAAAACAGCTGTATTGGTGCGGGGGGACTGAAAAAGATACTGGGGAAAAAAAATAAAATGCAAAAAAGGGGTTTTTAAAAAACTACTTCATGGGGAAAACATCATGCGGACCCAAGCTGGGGGAGGGTCTCTTTTGGGGAAAAAAACAGATTATAACCACTCAAGGAAAAGGGGAACTACAAAGCGTTTTTAAAAGAGAGCTAAAAATAGGAAGGAAATCTAAGAAAGAGGGGAGGTAGAAGGTCGCCAAAAAGGGGGGGAATTCGAAGAGGGTCAAGGGCCAAGCTCCGGACTAAAAGGAAGGGGGGGAGAAGAAGGGGGAATTGTGGCGAACAAAACTGGGATTAAAGAAGAAGCCACCTTCATGTCCCAAAGACGAAGGATGCATTAAAAAATAATCCTGGGAAAAAAAAAGACCGAAAGAAAAAAATCGTAAGCCGGGCTATAGTAGAAATGATCAATTGTGTCAAAAAAGGAAGGGGGGAGGAGCAGAGTGGGGTGGGGGGAAGGAGTCCGCATGAAACTGAAGGACCACATGGGGACAAAAGAAAGAGGGAATTAAAATGGTTCGCGAAAAAAACAGAAATGAAAGGCAGGAAGGGCTGAAAACAAGGTCCCGCTGTTCAAGAAGGCCGGAGCCTTCGAAAAGAAGAATTTATTCTATAAAAAAGGATAGAAAACAGGGAACCAGGACCTGAAGAAAGGAAAGGACTTCTGAGGGAAAACTTCTGTTCAAAGGGTGAGTTTCACTGAAGAAATTGTCCAAAAAGGGAAAAAACATCTTGGATTCGGATCCTGTTTCAAAACCCGGGAGAGTTCAAAAAATAGGAAAGGGTGACGGTTAGAACAAGAGCAAAGAAAAAACGAAAGGGAACGGTGAACCTTCAGGGCAGACAAAAAGTGGCGGGCACAGCACCGAGCGTTTGAAAGGGAAAAAACCTCCTGTCGGGGAGAAGGAGGACCAAGGCATTGGAAGCAAGGGAAATGCAGGGAAAAACACTTCACCGGTCCTGAAAAAACAGACGGTTGAACAAAAAGAAAACCTGAAAAAAGGAATCGAAAAAAAACCGAGCTCCTAAAAGGCCACAACTGGGAGGGGGCAGGATGTCCGGAAATGGGGGGGGGAAACGTGTCAAAAGAAAATTGAGCAAGTCAAAATGGTACAAAGGAATTAAATCCAAAGGACCGGGAAGTAGAAGTCCAAGAAGACTTTCTGGTGGGGGAGGAAGGCAGACATTTAAAGAGAAAAAAGAGGGAGAAAAAATCTTGACACCGGGGACAGTCCAGGCACACAATCCATGGGATCAAGGAACGTCACCTCTTCAAAGAAGGACTGCGGGGAAAAACGAGGATAAAAAGTCTAACTATCACTGAAAGTCAACCTTCGCAGGAAGGAGGGGGGGAACTGCCAGAAACAAAGGTGAACAGAAAAGAAAGACCATCCAAAGAGAATCTTTGGAGCCTCTTGAAAAACGCCACGGAGAAGAAACAAAGGGAAATAAAATAGATATCTCGGAACAGGGAGGTCAAAAAAAAAAAAAAAAAAAAAAAACAAAGAAAAAACAAAGAAAAATGGTATTGTTGGGGGGGAGGGCTGTCCAAACGAACCCATGGGTTACCTGAGAGATAAGGTGGCCCAAAAGCTGTCGAAAAGGAAAAAGATTAAGACAAAAGCCCTGAATGGTAAGCTCTGTTCCCTCACCTGAAAGTGGAAGCTAGTCCAAAGGAGGGAAATTCGTGGAAAGAGTCCAACAGAAGAATAATCAAACACAGGGTCCGGATGTGTTCGACGACGAGAGGGGGGAAGAAGGGGAAGAATTGAGGGAGAGACGAAGAGGCCGGTCGCAAATATATGGGGGGAAAAAGGTCTGGCCCGACCGGGAAACGTCGCTGCAAAGGGAGAAACCAGGGCGGCTCCGTAAAAAATAAGTGAGGGATGAAATTTACGGGGGAAAAAGTAACTCACACAAAGTTCACGAAGGAAAGACGAAGCGGAATTATAAGTGTTGCAAAAGATGAAAATAAGGGACGGGGGGGGGCTCGCAGAGGGAGGGATCGAAAACTAAGTAGGTGGAACTCAAAAAGCCTTGCTCAAAATATTGGGAAAAAAGAGGGGGGAAGGTCACAGGTTACAGGGGGAAGTAAGGTAGGGGGGGGATTCACAGGAGGCACCAACTTCAAAAGGGAAGGGATATAACGGATCAACGTATAAAAAGCCAAACTTAAAAGGGGGGGACCCCTGCGAGAAAAGACAGGTGTAAAAAAGTGGGGCAGGAGTCTGTCTGGGAGGGAGGGGCACATGAAATCGCCCCGCAAAGAATGTGTTACGGGTTCGCATATGAGGGGGAAGAGGATCTCAAAAAAAGTCGGAAGCCGCGGAGGAAAGGCAGGAAAATTTGGGAGGAAGGAAGAGAACCCAGCAAAAGGGATTGCCATAAGAGAAAAAGACAAGTACTGCAAAAACTTTTTTCACAAGGTCGGAGACGTTCAGGAGGATCAAAAAAAAAAAAAAGACCTTCAGCCAAGGGGGGGGAAAAAATTTTGAGAAAAGGAAGGATAGGCTAAAAGAAAAAGTACTCGGGGTTGAATGCAGGAAAGAAAAAAAAGCATAAGAAAGCCCCTGGGGGAGGGGGGGGATGCCCAGGAAAAAGGAAAGTCGTGCTCCACACGTGAAAAGGAGGGGGAGCGCGCCACCATCTAAAGGGAGAAACTGGGAAGAGGACCTCGAGGAGGGAAGAAAGGGCAACCAACTGCCGGCAATGAAAGTAAAACACAAGTCACATGAGGGTAAAAGGGGGGGAAGGAGCCTATGACAGGAAGGAAAACTGTTGTCAAATGGTCTAACTGCAGACTAAGTTAAGGAAAGAAAAAATAATAGTCAGAAAAGGAAGTCGGGAAAAATTGAGTTGGGAGATTACATCTGGCCTCCCAAAGGAGGGGGACTTTTCAAATAAAGAGAAAAATGGACTCAGGAGAAGGGAAAGTCCTGAAAGTTCCACAAGAAGGAGAGGGGAAGATCTCTTCAAAAGGGAAGATTAACAATACAACTGGGAACGACCTTCCACAAAGGGGATTTCAAAAAGTTAAGCGAACCGGGGGAAAAGGGCGCCCAAAATTACGGAAGAAACTGGGCTTTCAAAGAGAAAAAAAACTAGTATGATATGACTAGGGGGAAGAAACCCGAGAAAAAAAAGCCTACAAAAGGCGGTTAAAGGTCATCAAAAAAAGCGCCGAAAAAATGAGGTGTTGTACCTAAAACGAAGGTTAAGAGGAAGAATAAGGACGGAAAGGCTCTTGAAAAAGACGGACAGAAACTCCCCAGAAGTATCTTAGAAAGGGGGTCGAAAAAAGGGAAGCTTCAAGGGAAGGGGGATGTCACGGGACGCAAAAAGAAAATGAAAGGGACCCCACTCTAGAAACGGAAGTCCTGTGGGCAGAAAAAAGGAAAGGAACCACCTTTCCTTTGGGAAGGGACATAAGTCTAAATTTGGCGAAAAAGGGAATAGGTGGGGTCACCCACGGTGGGAGGAGACATCGTGGTGATTAGGGGGAAGTAAATCAAAGGGAAAAAAGGGGTAAGAAAAGTAACTCTTTAGGAACTAGAAATTATAATCTGGGAGGGGGTGTGAGGGGAAGAAGGCAGCATTTCCCGCAGGAGATCCCGGAAAGAGGAAAGGCGGGCACTAAGGAAGAATAAATGGAATTCACAGAAAAGGGAAAAAAAAGTCTCTGAGGAAGCGGTAAAAAAGTCATTTGAGGGGTGACAAAAGAAAATAAAATAAACGGTTCTTTAGAGAAGAGAAGGGGGGTAAAGAATCAAGGGGGGGCTTTAGGGATTCGAAGAAGACGCGAGTTCCCTAAGGCTTGAATCAGGAGCCGGGAAGGGAACACGGCAACGGTGACCCTTCAACCGTACTTTGGCAACTCTGGAGGGCGCGACAAATCACTACTGAGAAAAATGGGGGAGTGAAAGTCGCATCAGTTAGGGGGCGATGGAGGCTTCGCCAGAAAGCAAAAAGAAACCTTATTACAAGGAATCAAAAAGGTCTTCCGAGAGGGAAGACGTGAGCGAAGGAAAAGAACCAAAAGTTGTCAGGAAAAAAACACAACAAAGTTTCAGATTGGAAAGAGGGGGGAAGAAAAGGAGCACGGGAAAAATCAGGGGCGGAAAAGCAGTCAAAGAAAGGAAAAAACGTAAACTAGCGAACTGAAGGGACTTACGCAAGGGGGAAGGGGCGCGATCTAAAAAAAAAGAACCAGAAAAGTAAATTGAGGGGAACGTGGGGTAATCCTCGGTGAGTTCCTGTAAGAAAAGATGGTGAATTACGAAAAGGGGGCCCGTGAAAAATGAGCGCAAAAGGGAAGTTCACACCACTGGGGGGAAAAGACCTCCAAAAATCGAGAGAGGGGATGCAAAAATCGGAACGCAAGGACCTAGAAGGGTTACCAAGTCTAGAAACACGAAAAGGCCTCCTCGACCCCTCAAAAAAAGGGGATCACGAGGTTGTAGTGCAAGGGGGCTTCTCTAAAAAATCTTAGCAGATAGAAGGAGCAAGGTGAAAAGACCCATCTGAGAAAAGAAAGGGGAGGGTGCGGGGACAGTAAAGGCCCTTTGAGGGGGACATAGAGGGAAAAAGGACTTCAGGTGAGAAAAAAAGAATGGTTAAGCGGGGGAACGCCCTGAAGACCCTTAAGTGAAACGTCGCTGTTCCACGGAAAAACCCGCTAGGAGGAACGTGACTTGACCTCGTAGGCGGAGTCCAAAACTATTACAGAGGAAAGACCGGTGAAAGAAGTGCAATCTGAGGAGAAAATTTTAGGGAAAGAAGGAAGGAGTGCGCCCTATTGAAAATCGACTTCTCCGTGGAAAGGCAAAAAACGTAGTGGAGCATCCTGAAAAAAAGGAGTTGCCCGTGCTACAAAAAAGGGTAGGGGGAAAGGAAAAAAGAGAAACTATTAGACAGGGGGACTTAGCGCAAAGAGGAAAGTACCTTCGGAGAACTGACCACCGTGTGAGGGATCGAAAAAGCCTAAACCAAAAAGAATGTGGGGAGAGGAACGCTCGAAAGGCCCCACACGGGAAAAAGGAAGGGGCAACAGGGTCCAGTGAAAGCGTGGCTTCCCAGGGAAGCCCAGGGGAAAAGGGGCCCGGACACCGTGAGAACAAGAGGAAAGCAGAAGCAAAAAGGAGGACCCAAAAGGAAATTATTTTCAGTGGAAGCAGTGCAGAAACTCAGACCAGAGTACGGTTCTGGGGGGAAGAAAGATGCGTTAGAGAAAAAGGAGGTCCCTAAAGAAGAAACGTTATAAAAGGGTGCTGCGAGGTACTCAAGAAAAAGCATGGCACCGTGGCCCATCTGACGGAAAAAAAGAAAAAAGAGTGACTACTAGATGCTAAAATTGGCGAGGGGAAGTCTTAGGAAAGAAGAAACCTGCAAAAATGAAAAATCAAGATGGGTTAAAAAAATAATCGCCAAAGGTCCCGATAGGGGGGGGGACCTGGAGAGCGTTCAAAAAACTTGAAAGAGAACGGTGTACCGCCGCCACATTCTTCGAAACAGGGGGATGCTGGAGGGGGACGAGGTCTTCTGGGGAGGAAGGAGGAAAGTTTTGAGAAAAACAAAGAAATTGGTAAGAAAAAAGGGCCTATGTCAAAGGGGGGAAAGAGACTTTCAAAGGTCTGCTTCAAGAAGGAAGGAATCACCCAAATATCGAGACGGGAAGGGTCGAGCACTGCAAACGTGGATAAAAAGGTATTCATCTGCCAGAAAAAAGGAAAGCGAAGGGGGTTTCGGGAAAACAAGAGAAAGAAGTGGGGGGTTCGCAAGACCCAGGCAAGGAGAGTTCAGGGGGAAGAACCCCTCCGGGGGGAAAGAAACGGGGGGCCATTCCAAGGGGGGGTGATGCGGAGAAAAAGAAATTGAAGAGGTAGAGAAGAAACAAGGAAGGATGATTAAAGAAAAAGGGGACTGCTGGGGAAGAAGAACCACATCTGCGGGGACTGACGCCACTGGCGAAAAAAAGTCGTCTTAAAAAAACGCTGGGTGGTATAAGGATAACAAAATACTGGGCTTTCTGGAGAAGAAATCGGATGCTACCCAAAAAAGGGAGAAAGAAGGTTAATTTCACGCCCGATTCTATCAAGGGGGGAAAGAAGGGGGGGCCGATACACGTTTCGGAAAAAGACTTTAAGTCGATCAAAGCACGCTCACGGGTAGGGTGGTTGGACCTAACATGGGGAAGGAAAAACCTTTCGGGGGGGAAAAAAACTACCGGGAGGCCGAAGAAAAAAAATTCTAGGATTCGGTGCCTCCGGAGGGAAAAACGGAAAAGTTTCACGTGGATTTGAAAAGAAAGGAATTACTTGCAAGGGAAGACCTGGGAAAAAGGATTGCGGAAAACCTTGAACGACGCACATCTCGGGGGGAAAGGGGGTATCGGGAAAATGAAGGAAGAGTCATCAAAGGGGGGATACCAGGAGGGGGTCAAAATCTTTTAGGAGGGAAAAGGGGGGGCTTTTGAAGACATGAAGAAAAAACCCGAAGGCACAACAGGCCTTGGGAAAAAAACGACTCGCATGCCGTGAAGCTATGGGAAAATTGCTTGCATCATCAGGGGAAAAAAATTAGGACTCCACAGGAGGAACGGGAAATTCGAAAGCAAGAGGGAGTTCACATAAAAAGAAGGGAAAGGGGGGTGCTAGAAGGGAGGAAAACTTTCAAAACAGAGTCAAAAGGGGGAAAAAACGAATACCTGAAAAGAAGTTGAAAAAGAAGACTCGCATGTGGTCATGTTACATCGGAGGGTCTGGAAAAAAAACTGGCTAAAAGGAATAGAGAAGGGGAACCATCTCCGGGGATGGGGACGTGCACGGGCCACAACCCAACACTGAAAGAAAAAGGGTTCCATGAGAGGAGCAAAAAATTGCAATATCACAAAGCGAAACAAAAAGAGGGGTCAGGGGGGGGGGAGGTATTGATGAGATACACCGTCGGGAAAAGGGAACGTCGAGAAAATGAAAGACTCACTTAAAAATAAAAGAAATGTGACAAAGATAAATCCCTTCCTTCAAGAAAGGTGCAATCGAAAAGGGGGGGGGGGGAGGGGAACACCACCACGGTGACGTCGGAAAAGAACAACCTACCGTACGAAAAAAAAAGGGAAGAAAAACTGTTTGGAGAATGGAGGAAGGGAAACACTTAATTAGCGCAATCAGTGCAGCTAGGGAGGGACGAATGAAAAGGGCACACTTACATTGGAAAGCCAGGGGCAAGGAAGAGAGCCACGCCGTCTCAGACCATTCGGGTCAAGTGGAAAAAACCAAAAGCCTTTCACAAGACAGATCAAAAAAGAATTGAACACAATCTGAAAATGGAAGTCACGCTAAAAACGCTCGTCTGGGGGGGGGGGTGTGGGGGGGGTGGGGGGCGTGCTTGTCAGGGTGGTATGGCATCTTGGAAAGTAAAGTGGGGTGTCTCTGAAGAAATTTAAAAAATAAAGGACTTCCAGACAATCAAAAACACAAATCAGCTCAACAAGGAAAAATAACACCTAAAGCAGATCAAGGTTCTGGATAACGCCTTGTCAAAAACGCTCAGTTCCGAAGATTTGAAAAAGCTGTAAGACTGCGGTGAGACAGAAAAAAAGCAGGAAGGACCTTCAAAGAAAGAAAAAAAAAGTCCCGAAAAGGCCCATCGCAGAAGGAGGAAAAGGTCCAGTAAAATTCAACCAAAGGGGAACCTTCCAAGTCAGGGGAGGACGATGCAAGAGCTCTGCCAAAGAGTCTGCTTAAAAAAAAAGAGTCGCAGAAGGAGGGAAAGGGGATGTTGAGCGAGAAAAGGTACCCGAAGGACTGAGAAGGAGAAAATCGGGGAAAAGGCCCAGGGAAAGAGAAAAAAGACCTTCAAAGGGTGGAAAGGAACTACGTAAAAAAGGTGAAAGTAACAGCAAGAGTAAGAGGTCCAGAAGGGTCTAAAAGCACGTGAACTGGGGAGGCTGGGAATCTCAGACGAACGTAAAGGAGTTAGAGCCCAAAAGTATTGGTGGGAAAAAAAGAAGAAGAGTGACTAGGGAAAAACTCGTTGAAAAGGGCTGAGCAAGGGAGAAAGCGTGAAAACCAGCAAAATCCGAGGAGGAGAGAAAGTTGAAGACAAGGGGGAAAGAAAAAATTGAAAAAGAAGTTCGCAAAAAACTACACGGTTCTGGGAAGAGAGGAATTGGTTTCTAAGAAAACGAAACAGGATAAAAGGGTCCGCCCCAGAGAAAAGGGGGGATTCGATAAAAAAGAAAAGAAAGAGACTGGAGAGTGAAAAAATCGTAGGAGGAAGAAAAAAGGACCGCCTGATTTAATCAAAAAGAAAAAGGGAACCCTCGAATCGAAAAGACCTCGGGGCGAGTCGGTGAAAGGAATGTTGGGGAAAAGGTTCAAGTCACTGTCGGGACAAAACAGACCCATGAAAAAAGAACCTGAGTAAAGAAAGGTCTGGCCAGGGAAAAAGGAAACATTAGTACCACCCGTCTTGAGGGGTAAGGGGGAATTCAGGGAGAAACAGGAGGAGGAATTGGAAGGGGGAAAAGTTTGCCAAAAAGGAGGGCAAAGAAAAGGGGAAGGTACTAGGTTCAAGAAGAAGAAACCATCTGAAGGAACCCTTGAATGAGAAAGGGCCTCGAAAAGGGGAAGACCGGGAACAGGGGGAAGGAAAGCATCTTAAAAAAGGAATTTGGGGAAAGGTGGTTTTAAAAAAGGGGGTAGGGGGATCAAAAAATCGGAGGGAACTGGGAAGGACGTTCGAAAAGAAGAGACTCCTATCGAGAAAAAGTAGTTGCAGAGGGGGGGGAGAAAAAAGCTCTTTTAAGAAGAAAATGGGTCACCCGGGGAAAGGAAATGGGCGACAGATGTTTTTGTATAGAGAAAAAAAGAACCCGAGAGAACGAGAAAAAAACTTCATTATAGGAAAGTCGGGGGGGAAGAAGAGCCACAATTGCTTCACAGGAAAAACCACAAACCGTCGAAGGGAAAGAAAAGCCAGAGGTGGTTATGCATAATCAAAAGAAAGGCCTAAAACGAAGAAAAAAAACTACATCTGAAAAAAAAGAGAAGGCTCGGGGAACCCCGATTAGGGAGATTGGCATGCCGAAGAGAAAGAACGGTTTCAAAAAAAAAAACACTTAAGAGAAAACCCTTGAGAGGGCGCAGAAAGAGAAAAAGGGAAGGCCAACAGCCATTTGGGGAAAACTCAAGAGTGGGAAAGGAAGGGCCCGAGGGAAAAGTCGAAGACCTACAAACCTTTGAAAAAAAGAGGAAAGGTGAGCGAGCAAAAGAGGGAAAAGGGATTTCAGAGAAAGAGAGACCCCAAGGGGGCTAGTCCTAGCTGGGAGGGAACAGGGAAAATAAAAAAAGAGAAACACAGGAATGGAAAAAGGGGGGGCCAGAAGGGGAGACCAAAAGAGGGGGAAAAAGAGGTTATTGCTGGAAGGTATTTCCAAGCCTGAAAACCAAAAAGTTTTCCACGGAGGAGCGCCCGACTGATCAGGGGAATGTATGAAGAGAGTCTTGGAAAAAGGTCTTGGATCCATTGATGAGAGGAGTTGAAAGTTTATAAAATCTTAAAAGTCTTGAAACGATGTTACATGAGAGTGAAGCAAAAAGTATAAAAAAAGGAGAGAACTACATCGGAAAAGAAAACGATGATGAAAAAAAGAAACTAAAATAAAAAGTGACTGGGAGAAAATGAAGTGTATTCATCGGGAGGGACTTCCTGGAGAAATGGGAGGTCGAAAAAGGAAACTTTTAAAAAAAGAGTGACGAAAGAAAGGGAATCCAAAAGAGGACCAAAAAGGAAAAAAAGGGGTCCGAAGGGATTGAGAGAACAGAAATCTTGGGGAAACTAAAAAAAAGAAAAATAGAGACATTCGAGAAAGGAAATTAAAAAAAAAGTAAAACGCCCAAGCACATTCAAGTGACACCGTCCTGGAAGAAAAGGGGGGGGGACCGGAAGGAAGGAAAATTCCGAAAGAACGGGCAGGCGAA